>JAEEGL014490947.1_pt1 | contig 59688 bp, 53 predicted proteins | sample 9134231 | NCBI WGS metagenome assembly JAEEGL01 (sample SAMN16246548, study PRJNA631951) | gut metagenome | biome: gut microbiome; feature: rumen; material: fiber-attached | host: Bos | place: Iran: Karaj | collected 2018-10
CACGCCGCGATGCTCCTCGTTGTCATTCTGAAAATGTTCTTCGAGGATCGCAATGACCCTCGTTCGTGTACGGCGTTCACGGCGCTCGGAGTTTTCATCTCGGGGACGGCTGTTTCGGCGGTGGTCGGGGAGCTGATGTACAAGCTGCCATTCTACCTCATATATGCCGGTATTTCGGCACTTACAGCCTATTGTATATCCTCGCTCCTGACCGGCATACAGACCTCCCGGGCGGTCGATCTTCAGGGGATCTCGGGTCTGTACCACGCGCTCGTCTACATAGTTTTCGCGGCGTCGCTGTGTACGGCGGCAGTCCCGGCGGTGAATGCGGGAGTCGTCCTCGGAGCTGCCGCGACCCTCACAGCAGCTTATTTTTACGGCGCCGGCGGGGGAGTGACGATAGGCGCTCTGACCGTCTGTGGGGCGTTCCTTTCCTCTGTTTCATGCGGCCTGACGGTCGTTCTTCTGCCCGCTGCAGGACTTGCTGCGGGGTACCTCCGCAGACGAAGGAGTGTAGTCGCCGCGGGAGTTTTCACTGCCGTTTGTCTCGCGTCGCAGTCGGTCATGGGGGTGAACTTCGGGAACGGCGCGGCTATGCTCGACATCATTGCCGGAGCGGGACTTTTCCTCGCTGTTTCGCCTTTTTTCAGCGATAGCTGGATCATCTCTCCCGCCAATGCGGACGCCGGTCTTCGCGAGCTGATTACCGTCCGAAGCGGCTTCCTCGCGGACTCACTTTCGACCGTTCGCGACGAGAGCGAACGTATTGCGCGGGCGCTCGCGGAAACCTCCACCCGCCCCACCGACATCGCCGACAACCGACGTGCGGTATGCGATCTCTGCTACCGTAAAGCCTCGTGCTGGAGGACGTCGCGGGAGGCTACACTTCGCGGTTTCCGGCGCCTTTCAGAGATGACGGAGGTGTCCCGCGAGAACTTCCCCTATGAGCTCTCGGACTGCCTGCGACGCGACGACCTCATCGACGCTTTCAGCCGCTCGAACCGTGAAAAAGCGAGCGCGCGACTGATGTCCGTGAAGCTCGCTGAGAACCGCCGCAGCCTGTTCGAGCAAATAAAAACGACCGAGGAGCTGCTCACCTCCGCCTGCACTCAGACCCCTCTGCGGAGCTCGGCGGCGGTGCGGGGGCAGGTGAGTGCAAAACTCGAAAATTCGGGATATTCGCCCTCTGACATCATCGCCGGATACGACTCCCGCAGCCGCCTTGTCATAGAGGTCTATTTTCCCGCGGGGACGTCTCCCGACAGCTTCACCCGCGTGCGCGACCTCGTTTCGGACTGCCTGAAAATGCAGCTCGACATGACCGACCCCGACACCTCCGGCAGGGCGGTGCGCGTCCGTCTGACCGAGCCCGCGGAGTACGTTTGTGAGGTCTACGGGGCGGCGGCGTGTGCGGAGGACAACACCGAGAACGGCGACACTTTTTCCGCGTTCTCGGACGGTTCGGCGCAGTACATTATCCTCTCGGACGGCATGGGCAGCGGACGCCGCGCCGCCTTCCAGTCGCGCATGGTGGTGAGGTTGTTCCGGCGCCTTGTTTCGGCAGGTGCGGGCATTCTTCCGGCGGTGCGGCTGGTCAATTCGATCATGTTCACGAAGTCCGGTGAGGAGACTTTCGCGACCCTCGACGCGGTGAAGATAGGGCTCACCGACTGCACCCTCACCCTCGTGAAATCCGGCGCCTCCGCGACGCTTATCCGCCACCGCGGGAGCGTCCTGAAGGTCACCGCGCCGACCTTTCCCATCGGCATCTATGAAAGCGGTGAGGCTTTCGTTTCGGACTACGACATCGAGGACGGGGACATCGTCATCATGTTCTCGGACGGCATAAGCGAGAACGAGTACCTGTTCATCAAGGAGCTCCTGTTGAGCGGCGACGACGTCCGGCACATCGTCGATGAGATATGCGCGAAGGCGGAGCTTTTCGACCCCAATATCCGCGCGGACGACGTGACTGTCATCGGGATAAGGGTGTGCAGGCGCGAAAAAGCATAATTGACCGTTAGTGCATTTTTCACATACACTCAGACGAATCACCGAGACGTAATCTGTCAGATTGCACTAAAATGTGCGGGTAAAATTAGCGTAACGTCTGAAAATTTGACACGATTTCTAAAAAAGCTTGAATTATTACCGCTCTTCTGTTAAAATAAGAAGTGTAAAGGGGGTCATATTATGTCTGTTAATTACAACACCAATCCCAACGATTTTCCGCTGTACCTTTTCTACCAGGGCAAGAACAGCGAGGCTTACAAATTCTTCGGAGCACATTCCCGCAAAAAAGGCAGGGGCCGCGCCTTTACTTTCAGGGTCTGGGCGCCCAATGCCGTGAGCGTTTCCGTTGTCGGAGACTTCAACGACTGGGACCGCACGAAGGACCGAATGGAGCTCATCGCAGACGGCGTCTGGGAGACTACGGTCTCCGGACTAAAGCAGTTCGACGCCTATAAATACAGCATAGAGACCCGCGACGGCCGCATAATCCTCAAAGCCGATCCCTACGGAAACCACTTCGAGACCCGCCCCGGCACCGCCTCGAAAATATTCGAGAGTGACTACAAATGGGACGACAAGGAATGGTTCACCGAAAAGGCGAAAAAAATAATCTACAAGAGCCCCGTGAACATCTACGAGGTACACCTCGGTTCATGGAAGACCCACAGCGAGGACGTTTTCCTCGACTATATAACCTTCGCGAAGCAGATAATCCCGTACCTCAGAAAGATGTCGTATACGCATGTCGAGTTCATGCCGCTGACGGAGTACCCGTTCGACGGCTCGTGGGGATATCAGGTCACCGGCTACTTCGCCCCGACCTCCCGCTACGGCACCCCCGATGACTTCCGCAAAATGGTGGATATGTTCCACAAGGCGGGAATCGGCGTTATCCTCGACTGGGTGCCCGCTCACTTCCCGAAGGACGCTCCCGGACTGTATGAGTTCGACGGCACCTGCTGCTACGAGTACACCGACGAGCGCAAGCGCGAGCACAAGGCTTGGGGCACGCGCGTGTTCGACTACGGCAGGGCGGAGGTATGCTCCTTCCTCATCTCGAGCGCGAATTACTGGTTCGACGAGTTCCACGTTGACGGTCTGAGAGTTGACGCCGTGGCGTCCATGCTCTACCTCGACTACGACCGCCGCGACGGCGAGTGGGCTGCCAATATCTACGGCGGCAACGAGAACCTCGAGGCTGTGGAGTTCCTCAAGCACCTCAACGAGGCCGTCTTCGCAAAGCACCCCGACGCCCTCATGATCGCGGAGGAGTCCACCGCATGGCCTCTCGTGACGAAGCCCACCGACATCGGCGGTCTCGGCTTCAACTTCAAATGGAACATGGGCTGGATGAACGATATGCTCAGCTATATGTCCCTCGACCCGATCTATCGTGCCTTCAACCACGATAAGCTCACATTTTCGTTCTTCTATGCGTTCTCCGAGAACTATATCCTCCCGATATCCCACGACGAGGTAGTCCACGGAAAATGCTCGATGATAAACAAGATGCCCGGCGAGTACGACCAGAAGTTCGCGTCGTACAGGGCGTTCCTCGCTTACATGACCGCCCACCCCGGCAAGAAGCTCCTGTTCATGGGACAGGAATTCGGTCAGATGAAGGAGTGGGACTACAAGTCTCAGCTCGACTGGAGCCTCATGGATTTCGATTCACACAGGAACCTCCTGAAGTTCTCCGAGAAGCTGAACAAATTCTACCTCGAAAATTCACCGCTCTGGCAGAACGACGATTCGTGGAGCGGCTTCAGCTGGATATCCAACGACGACTACAAGCAGAGCGTCATAGCCTTCAGACGTATCGACGACAACGGCGACGAGGTCATCGCGGTGTGCAATTTCGTGCCCGTGGACCGTCACGACTACCGCATAGGAGTCCCGTACAAGGGACGCTATAAGGTCGTGTTCAACACCGACGCGCCGGAGTTCGGCGGCTCAGGCATGACTGAGAAGTCGTTCAAGTCCGAGCCGATCGGTATGCACGGCTTCGACGAGAGCATCTCGATGACCTTAGCTCCTCTTTCGGTCATCTACCTCAAGTATTCTCCCGTCAAGAAGCGCGAGCCCAAGGCTGAGGAAGCTCCCGCGAAGAAGCCCGCGCGCAGAAAGTCTGCCAAGGCTGAATAAACCACAAGACCTATCAAAAGTCATAATACTTTAGGAGGAAATATATGTATACTAAGAAAAGATGTGTTGCCATGCTGCTCGCAGGCGGTCAGGGCAGCAGATTATACGCACTCACGAAGAACGTCGCCAAGCCGGCAGTTCCGTACGGCGGAAAGTACCGCCTCATAGACTTCCCGCTCTCGAACTGCACCAACTCCGGTATCGACACAGTCGGCGTGCTCACGCAGTATCAGCCGCTCGTGCTCAACGAGTACATCGGAAACGGTCAGCCGTGGGACCTCGATAAGATGAACGGAGGCGTACACGTCCTCCCGCCCTACGAGACCCAAGCAGGCGCTTCATGGTACGAGGGCACTGCGAACGCGATTTACCAGAATATGCGCTTCATCGAGCGCTACGACCCTGAGTACGTCGTAGTCCTCGGCGGCGACCATATCTACAAGATGGACTACTCCAAGATGGTGGACTTCCACGTTGCCAACAACGCGGACTGCACTATCTCCGTTATCGACGTACCGCGCTCTGAGGCTTCACGCTTCGGTATCATGATCTGCGACGAGAACAACAAGGTCACAGACTTTGTAGAGAAGCCCAAGGAGCCCAAGTCCACCCTCGCTTCAATGGGTATCTATGTGTTCAGCTGGGATAAGCTCCGCAAGTACCTCATCGAGAACGAGAACGAAGCGAATGCCAAGCGCGATGCGGGTCAGCCGTGGTCGAAGGACTTCGGCAAGGACATCATAACCTCCATGCTCCGCGACGGTCAGCGCCTCTACGCTTACGAGTTCGAGGGCTACTGGAAGGATGTCGGCACGCTCGACTCCCTCTGGGAAGCTAACATGGATCTGCTCAGCCCGAGCGTTCCGCTCGACCTCTACGACCCGAGCTGGAAGATCTACTCCCGCAACAGCAATATGCCGCCGCAGTACATTGGCGACAACGCAAACATCGAGAACTCGATGATCTCCGAGGGCAGCGAGATCGACGGCACAGTCGATTTCTCCATACTCTTCTCCGGCGTTACTATCGAGGAGGGCGCGACTGTGAACTACAGTATCGTCATGCCCGGAACTGTCATCAAGTCCGGTGCGGTAATTGAGTACGCTATCGTCGGCAGCGACAGTGTCATCGAGAGCGGCGCTCACATCGGAAAGAGCCCCGAGCAGGTCGAGAACCGTGACGACTGGGGCATAGCCGTGGTCGGACACAACGTAACAGTATCCGAGAACAAGGTCGTCGAGCCCAAGCAGATAATCGGCGAAAGTATCTGATCGGAGGAATTATACTATGAGTGTTAATTATAATGTTTTAGGACTTATCTTTGCAAGTATGCACGATTCGTATGTCAGCGAGCTGACAAAGCAGCGCACGATGGGCTCCATACCCTTCGGCGGACGCTACCGCCTCATCGACTTCCCGCTGTCGAATATGGTCAATTCCAGCGTGGCTGAGGTCGGCGTCATCACGAAGTCCAACTACGGCTCGCTGCTCGATCACCTCGGCTCCGGACGTGACTGGGACCTCGCCCGCAAGAAGGGCGGCCTCCACCTCCTCCCGCCGTACAGTCAGACGGGCGGTATCTACAAGGGCAGGCTCGACGCGCTCAACAATATCTGGAGCTTCGTTGAGCACTCCAATGCCAAGTACGTTATCCTCTCGAACTGCGATATCGTAGCAAATATCGACTTCAATCCCGTCCTCCGCCAGCACATCGACACCGGTGCGGACATCACCCTTATCCACAGCCGCTGCTACTACGACTCCGAGAAGGCGAGCTGCGCGACCCTCCTCAAGTTCGACGAGGAGAACCACCTCGCAGACGTCCTCGTAGACCCGCAGATATCGGGCGAGTGCAGTATGTGGCTCGAGATGATGATAGTCACCAAGGACTTCCTCAAGAGCATTGTCTTCGACGCCGCGAGCCGCAATCTCTCCAGCTTCACCCGCGAGATACTCCAGGGCAGGAGGGACGAGTTCAAGATCCTCGGCTACGAGCACAAGGACTTCTTCACCCGCATAGACAGCGTGCAGAGCTACTACCTCGCAAATATGCTGCTGCTCGATTCCGAGAAGCGCAGCGCCCTCTTCAAGAAGCATCTCCCCGTTTACACCAAGATCGGCGACAACGGTCCCGCTAAGTACGGTCTGGAGTCGAAGGTGAGCAATTCGCTCATCGCCGACGGCTGTATCATCGAGGGAACAGTCGAGAACTCGATACTGTTCAGAGGCGTCAAGGTCGGCAAGGGCTCTGTGGTAAAGAATTCAGTCCTGCTCCAGAGCACGGCAGTCGGCAGCAAGTGCAGCATTTCCTCGGTAATAACCGATAAGAACGTAGTGATAAGCAACGAGAAGGTGCTGACCGGCTCGGAGTCCTATCCGCTTTATATAAGCAAGGACGGTAAGATCTGAACGGCGGTGATGAAGAATGAAAATATTATTTGCCGCAAGTGAAGCGGTGCCATTCGCAGCGTCAGGCGGACTCGCCGACGTTACAGGCTCTCTCCCGAAGGCTATACAGGCTAAGGGACATCAGTGCGCAGTGGTCATTCCGCTCTATAAGTCCATCGACGCCGAGCTGCGCGCTGAGATGACATTTGTGACCAATATCACCGTTGATGTTTCGTGGCGCAAGCAGTACTGCGGTATCTTCACCGTGGAGCACGGCGGTATACAGTATTACTTCATCGACAACGAATACTACTACTACCGCGAGGGTATGTACGGCTTCTACGACGACTGCGAGAGATTCGTGTTCTTCGACCGCGCTGTCCTCGAGATGCTGAAATACGTCGAGTTCAAGCCCGACATAATCCACTCCAACGACTGGCAGACCGCGCTGATACCCGTCTACTTCCACGTTTACTACAAGTATCAGGAGGGCTACAACGGCATCAGGAACGTCTTCACTATCCACAACATCGAGTATCAGGGCAAGTACGGGCGCGAGGTGCTCAACGAGCTCATGGGCATACCGATGTACAACTCTAATCTGCTCGAGTACGACGGCTACATCAACATGATGAAGGGCGCGATCGAGACTGCCGACAAGATAACCACCGTCAGCCCGAGCTACGCATGGGAGATACTCGACCCGTGGTACGCCCACGGCCTCGACCGTATCCTCGTCACCAAGCAGTATAAGCTCAAGGGCATCATGAACGGTATCGACACCGCCCTGTATGACCCGCAGAACGACCCTATAATCGCTTCGCATTTCTCCTCCGAGAACCTCACAGGCAAGCACGAGTGCAGACGCACGCTCCTTCAGGAGCTGGGTCTCGATCCCGGAGACGAGCCCGTCATCGGCATAGTTACGCGCTTTGTCAAGCACAAGGGTATTGATCTTATCCGCTGCGTCCTCGAGGAAATGGTCCGCATGGGAATGAAGTTTGCGGTGCTCGGAAGCGGCGAGAAGATATACGAGGATTTCTTCCGCGAAATGGCAGCGCGCTACCCCGGGAAGGTCTCGGCAAATTTCGGCTTCCTGCCGGAACTCGCGCACAAGATCTACGCCGGCGCGGATATGTTTCTCATGCCGTCGCAGAGCGAGCCCTGCGGTCTTGCCCAGATGATCTCCATGCGCTACGGCACGATACCGATAGTGCGCGAGACAGGCGGTCTGCGTGATTCCGTCCGCGACAACGGCGGCGAGAACGGCAACGGCTTCACCTTCAAGACTATCAACGCCAACGATATGCTCGACGCTGTTCGCCGTGCGAAGCGCGACTTCGACAACAAAGACGAGTGGGCAGCGCTCATGAAGCGTGCAATGGAGTGCGATCACAGCTGGTCGGCTTCCGCGGATACATATATCGAGCTCTACAAGGAGCTGCTCTCACAGTAAAAAATGAACGGGACTCATCGAGTCCCGTTTTTTTTATGTTCACTTGTCCGCCAGATATTTCAGCAGCTCAGCCCTGAGATACTCGTAGCGCTCGCGTTTTTCGGCCTTTGCGAAGTGTACCTCGCGGAACTGCTCGGGGTTATCAGAATAGCCGAGCTTTTCGTCGCCGAACTGCTCGCTGGTGAGGTCGAATACCACGTCCCCCACGACGTTGTAACAGTGGTAATTCCCGCCGGGACGCAGTACTCCATAGACCTTCCCGCCGAAGATGTCTTGCGCAAGGAATGCCGTTATCGAGCACTGCCCGAGGGTGATGTTGTCCGTGCTCCACTTCTCACGCAGGCGCGGCGCACAGGTGTACCCGCACCATATGCCTGTAAGAGCGTCGTATAGCTGACGCGGGTCTGCAATCCCCATAAAATCACTGTTTATCGGCGGTACAGATGCATTCTCCCAGCCGTAAAAGTTGTAGCTCATAGTTACCTCCGATCAGATGTACATTGCGTCCATGGCGGTGATGTATTCAAGCGTCGGGACGAATGTCCCCTTGTGGCGGTCGCCGCGGTGGACTTCCTGACCGTCCCTGTACGCGATGACCTGCGCCATGGGGAACGGTATCCACACGCCGTCGTCGAGCGGCTTTGTCGAGAAGAGGAGCCCGTTCTCGAGTCTCTTGAAGCAGAGCGTGTTTTTCAGGTTCTTGTGGACATACAGCAGCTCGCCGTCGTAGATCATCAGGTTCAGCTTGTTTCTCGGCGCGTTCTCGACGATGAAATCGTTGACCGTCTCGAAGCGCTCATGTTCGTTCGGGACGGAGCGTGAGATGCGCTCGTTCATGCAGTCGAGCAGCGACAGAAAGAACCGCTCCGAGTCCGTATCGCCCGTCTGGACGGCGGAATATCGGTGGCTGTGCTTGCTGCTGAAGATAGTGCCGTTGTGAATCAGCGTCCACTCCCTGCCGGAGATGTCCGTCCCGGTGAAGGGGTGGCAGTTGTGCTCGCTCACGGTGCCGACGGTCGCGAAGCGGATATGTGCAAGGGTCGCTTTCTGCGGCGGGAGATAGTCGATGATGTCCGACAGGAACGTGCTTTCCAAGGCGCTTATTGGCTCCTTTATGACCTCGCGCCCGCCGTTCCCGTACATCAGTCCCCAGCCGTGAGGATTCACGTCGCTGTGGGAGAAAAATGTCCGCAGATAGTCGGAGATATCAACTGCTTTTGCCGAAGTGAAGCCCAGAAGCTCGCACATTTCTGTCACCGCCTTACTGATGGTATTTTACGTTTTCCACGCTGAAACAGACAATCCGTCCGCTGATCTTTTCCCGCTCGAAGCCAATGACCTCGAGGGCTTGCTCGTTCCCGGCGAAGTGCCTTTCCATTCCCTCTATGACGCTCTTCGCGCGTTCAAGGAGCTCAGTGTCGGGCTGGAGCAGAGCGGCGTTCTTGTGGTCGCGGACCGCCTTTTCCTGCAATTCGGGAGTGAGGTCGAAGTCCGGCTGAGAGAGCAGATACAGCATGAGCAGATGAGCGAACCGAAGGTCTCTGCCGTCGATACCGAGGGGTGCCGACGGGTCAAGGTCGAACATTCTCAGCTCGATGTGGTCAACGCCGTTTTCCGCGAGGTTCTCGAGGGTGTTCACGCCCTTTGGCTTCAGGCGTATCGGCAGATACAGCTCGCTCACCGAATACAGCGAGCCAGTCACGATGTGCTTCTTGATACTACCCGTGAACGTTTTCAGGCTCCTGTGGTCGAGTATCGGCAGGAACTTGTTCCAGTATCCGCGCGCACTGTTTCTCAGCGAGGAGTACTCACTCATAATTATACCGCTTTTCCCGGTTTTGTCAAGGGAGGCGTCGTAGTAGGGGCTCGCGGCGGTGAGCAGCACCAGCAGGTAGCTGTTTACGGTGAGCTGCTTGTACAGGCGGAGATAGAGCTCGTCCCTGAACGTGCGGAAGTCCGCGCCGGAGGTGTTCAGCCCGCGCAGGAAATCCTCGGCAAAGGAGAAATTGAAGTGTATCCCCGAGAAGAGCATGAGCTTCTTTCCGTACTTACGCTGGAGCACCTCGCGGTAGCTGCGTTTGGAGGAGTGGTCGCCGGTGAAATCGGCAATGGGTATCTCGTCCTCGCTGTCGAAGTGCGGGGGATTGCTGTATAGCCAGATGCTCTCACCGTTTTCGCTGAGCACCTTCCGGGCCTTTTCGTCGAGCTCCGCGAGGAAGCCCAGAGCCTCGTCAACGCTGTCCGCGACCGGTGTCACAAGCTCGATCTGATTCTCGCAGAAGTCGCGGGTGATATGCGGGTCGTTGCCGAACGGGTGCGGCGTCTGAGCGAGCCTGCCGTGGCTGTCCACGCGCAGGGTCTCACGCTCGATCCCGAATTTTCCGCTGAAATAGTACTCACTCATATCATCACCTCATGTCCGGGCTACAGACTCCGGTTGCGGACAGGGGCGCCCCTGTCTTTGTTCCTTTCATATCAATACCTACAGAATAACTATGTATATCATACCACATTAAACATATTTTGTCAATATGTTTGATATGCAAAGCGTACAGAAACCGGCGGTACACACAACGCAAAAGGGGACGGGCAGCATGAGGCTGCGCCGTCCCCTGCGGGAGAGCTTGTCAGCTTTCCTGTGCGTTCATCGCAAGGAGGATGGAAGCGTCGAGGGAGTCGATGAGCCCGTCGCCGTTGAGGTCAGCGAGGGGAGTGGTCAGGCAGGTGTCACCGCCGGCGGTGATGTCGGCGTTGTAGCGCAGAATGAGCGAAGCGTCCACGCCGTCCGTGAGACCGTCGCAGTTGACGTCGCCGGTCTGCACCTTTGTCTCTGTGTCGCCGGAGAAGTACACCTCCCACTTCTGTTCATTGTCGTTATACCGCAGTGTTATGGGCTTTTTGGCGGCAAGACGGATAGAGCCGTGCGCGTCGTCAGCAGAGTCGCCGTCGCAGTAGTCGAGGACAGCTTTCAGCGTCCCCGTGTCGGAAATGTTCACGCCGTCCGCAGTCACTTCAAAGCTGAGCTCCGCAGACGTCCACCCGGAAAGCGTGAACTGCCTGAACTTGTAGACCGCCTCGCCGAACTGCGCGAGAGTGAGGACGTACTCCTCGTTTTCCTCGATGATGTCCGGCTCGGTCACGGTGAAGGTCGGCTCACAGCGGGTGAGCTTCATGCCGTTCAGCGTCATGGAGCCGTCAAATTCGCCTTTTGCGCGGAATAACGCCCGCGCGCTCTCCGAATGCAGCAATACCCACGTCCTCACCTCGCCGCGCCGCAGGGCTTTGACCGACTTCGCCCGTTCACTGAACGACACGCGGTCAATCGCGGCGTAGACGGAGGCTGTACCCTCGATTAGGTACTGAGTGAAGGCGTTCGGCAGCAGACCGTCCTCGCCGAAGAGTTCGGAGACACTGCCGGTCAGTTTTTCGCTACCGTGCTCGATCGTGAGGGTACTGTCGGAGCCGTCAGCGCTGTAATTCAGGTACTTTACCGCAGGGTCGGACTCGTACCCGCCGCTGCTGTACTTCGCGATCTCCTCCGCGTCGAGAATGAGCATTATGCTCGAATTTTCGCTGTCTGTGTTCCTCAGCCCCGGCACGGTCCACTCGCCCGTCTGCGAGTTCACATAAATGCACCTCAGCTCGTGGAAGCCCTCGGAGTACTCAGGGGTGCCGGACGTGCTCGCCTGTGGGAATGCGGGGTCGAGCGTCAGGACGCACTTGTCGTAGGTCACGCCGTCGAAGGTGTACGAGCCGTCCGCGACGCCGAGCCCGACTAAGCTCTGGTTGGTCTTATAGCGGTCGTCCATGAGCGTTACTATGAAGTACTTGCCCTCGCTCATTGAGGTCTCCGCGCATTCGAGGAGCTCCTGCACACGCTCCGCACGAGTGCTCCGGCAGTATTCCTGACCGAACTGCATTTCGAGCGCGGGTGTGTCCCACTTACTGCTCAGCTCGCCGGTCGTATCGAGTATGCTCCCGAACTTGGCGATGTCCGCAAGGGACTCCGCGCCCGGCTGTATATCGGCAGGTGTGAGGTCGCCGTTGTGGACGAGCGCCTCCACCACCGACATAACGAAGGCTCCCGTGACGTAGCTGTAGGGCGTGGTCATGAGGCTGGGCATAGCGTCGCTGTAGTCGGAGCTGTCGCAGTAGGCGCCGGGCAGGTAGGGGAAGTGTTCGTCCGCGCCGAGTGACGAAGCCCTTTCCGCGAGCTCCGGGTAGAGGTCGTCCGCGTGAGCCATGGACGGCAGAGCGGTCAGCGCGAGCGCCGCCGCAGTGATGATAGTGACAAAACGTTTTTTCATAAGATCAACTCCTTTGTTTTCAGTTGTTCTGGCTTATACTTTCGAGCACCATGTCTATCTCCTCATCAGTCAGATTGAAGAAGCGGTAGGTCACGAGTACTGAGCCCGCGCTGTAGACCACAATAGTCATTTCCCGCGGGATACCGGGCAGCTCGAAGCTGTCTGCGAATGTCTGCGTCAGCCTGTAAGCCGCGCGCCCGTCCACCGTGCACTCGCTTATGTCATGTATAATATGATATTGCGGACGGACGTCCAGATAGAATGTAACATTTTTCTCATCATACCATTCCTCCGCATCAATACAAACGGCTCGTTTTTTTGTAAGATCATTTATGTCAGATGAGCCCTCGCCAGAAAGCACCACGCCGACCGTGTCCTTTGTGTCGTCGTTCTTATCGAACACAGTGAGATCATCGGGAAGCCATTTTGGAGCATTTATCGTAAAGCTCAGCCCATTGAGACCCTCGCTGAATGCCTCGGCGATACCGTAAGGGTCAGCCGCCGCCGAATCATACGCCGGGTTATCCGCACTGCCGAAATCAATGTGCAGAGAGTCGGTCCATATCCAGACATTCTCGTGCGAATCCACATAATCAAGCAGCTCGGCGCTGTAGGTGCTGGTCACAGCCTCCGGTGTTTCGGGACTTTCAGCGGGTGCGCCGGTCTGCGGAGCTGTCTCCTCCTGAGCGCCGTCCCCGCCGGATTCCACTGACGGCTGGGTCTGTACGATCACCTCAGGCACAGTATCGGCTGGTGAGCCGGTCACCGCGGGTAGGTCTGCTGAGGCTGCGGTGGTGTGGACGCTGAGGTCAGCCTGAGCCGACTTTGTCTGCGCGGGGACGGTCTGCGTGACGGTGGTTACTATAGCGACGATAACAGGGGGAGTCTCGCTCCTGTCGGGCGTCCTGCCGAGCAGCTTCAGCGCAGTGATACAGCCGATAACAGCCGCTGCCGCCGCCGCCGCCGCGAGTATGCGGAGGGGTCTGTGCCTCCTGCCGGTGACTACCTCCAGCCCGCTGACCTCGTCCCTGAACTGCTCCTGCGAGCCGTCCTGACGTATCTCCGCTAGCGCCTTAGAAACGTCTATTTTACGCGGTTTCTGACCTCTCTCCCGCAGTATCTCTCCGACGAGCACGTCAGCCCTGTCGAGGTCGAGTTCGCTTTGCGAGATGAGCTTGTCGAGCTCCGCTTCGAGCCCGGACGTCCCGCCGAGCTCGTCGTCCGCGAGCAGCCTTTTAAATACGTCATTCTGCATCGTTGCCGCCTCCTTCCTTTAAAAAACGTGTCAGCTTTTCCTTCATGCGCGAGAAACGCTTGTACAGCGAATTTGCCGAAACACCGCGCTTTTCCGCGACCTCCGCGATCGAGTAGCCCTCGCTGTAGCGCTCGTTTAGCAGCTCGAGCTCCTCCTCACCGAACAGCTCCACGAAGGGTCGGTCCGTGTCGTAAGCGTCCTCGGTCTGCACGCTGCCCAGCCGCTCCTCGCCGTCCGGGACGAATCTGCGCTGCCGTCGGAGGTAGTCCAGCGTTACATTTTTCGCGCACCGGTACAGCCACGCCCGCACCCACTCCTTGTCGAGCGAGCCGATCTGCCTGTACATCGCTAGGAAGACCTCCTGCGTGCAGTCATATGCGGCGTCGCCGTCGCGCACGCGGACACAGCAGTAATTGTATATCGGCTGATAGTACCGCCGGGCGGTGCTGTCGAAGTCCTTTTCGTTCATTTTATCACGTCCGCTTGTATGGTTTTCTATATAGTAATTGCAGCAGAGCCCACGATTCTGACATCGCGGGGATAACTTTGTATATGTGCACAATTCTGCCACCGAACATTTGTGCAGAATGACTTGCTTACAGGAACAAGAAAAGCCACGGCAGACGACCCGCAGGTCAGTTCTGCCATGGCTTGAATGGCTATATTTTGCGGCTGAATGAGTCCGAGATGAAGAACAGCGCAAGCGTCTCGGGACCCGAGTGCGCCCCGATGAGTGGACCAATGTCGAGGATATGGTGCGGGGAGGCGTGGTGCTCTCGCTTCAGTATCTCCGCGAGCTCTTCGGCGTCGGATTTGCAGTCGGCGTGTGCGATGAGAATCACCTTTGACCCTCCCGCACTGACTTGCTCCCCAAATTTGTCCGCCAAAGCCCGTATCGAAGCCTTCCGGCTGCGTGCTTTCGCGGTGTTTATGAGGTGACCCTCATTGTCGGTGTAGAGCACGGGCTTGATGCCGAGTAGCTTTCCCGCGACCGCCGCTGTGGAGCTAATCCTGCCGCCGCGCCGGAGGTAGGTGAGGTCTCCGACCGTGAACCAGTGGCACACGCGGAGCCGGTTTTCCTCGACATATCGGGCAACTTCGCTGAGGTCAGCGCCGTGACGCTTCATGACCGCAGCGAGGTACACCACTGCGCCCATTCCTGCGGACGCCGAAAGCGAATCTACGACCTCGACGCGTCTTTCGGGGTACTTTTCCGCGAGCTCCTCAGCGGCGAGACAAGCGTTCCTGTAGGTCGAGCTGAGTCCGGATGAAAAGGCTATATACAGTACATCTTCGCCGTTTTTAAGCACCGGCTCAAATGTCTCGATGTAGGTCTCGGTGTTTATCGCGGAGGTCTTCGCGACGCACCCCTGCCGCATTTTCGCGTAGAAATCGGCGGAACTCAGCTCGTCATCGCGGTAAACGTGTTCGGAGTCCTCAAAGGTGTAGGTCATGCCGACCAGATCAACTCCCCATTTTTCGAGCAGTGCGCAGGGAATATCGCAGGCTGAGTCGGCATACAATCTGTAATTGTTCATTGTCTTTCTCCTTTCTGTATATATCTCGGCGCCGCACGGAAAAATTCTCCGCGGCGGTTGATTTGCGCTGGAAAATGTGGTATAATTTAAGTAACTATAGAAAAAGCGAGGCGAATTATGGACAGACTTAAATCTGTTATCGCAGAAAATATAATCAGGCTGCGCCGTTCGCGCGGCATGACACAGGCTGAACTTGCCGAAATACTGAGCTATACCGACAAGGCGGTCTCCAAGTGGGAGCGCCGCGAATCCGTGCCGGACATCGCCGTGCTGAAGTCCATCGCGGACTATTTCGGCGTGACCGTGGACTACCTCATCACTGAGGATAATGACGTCCCGGCAGAGTCTGTTTCTTCCGAAGAATCGGAGAAAATTCAGCGTCAGCTCCGCCGCAGGAGTTTCGTGACTGGCATGAGCGTACTGCTCGTGTGGCTCATCGCGACGTTTGCCTTCGTGTGTCTGAGCGTGGCCGGAAAAACCGCGGTATTTCGCGTTTTGCCGTTCCTCTACGCCGTTCCTGCGTCGATGATCGTGTGGCTGGTTCTGAACTCGGTATGGTTCAACGCGCGCCGGAACTACCTGATAATCTCGGTGATGATGTGGGGGTTCCTGCTGGCGGTGTACGTCAGCCTTATCGCGGTCGGGCGGAATTACCCGCTTATGTTCACGCTCGGCATACCCGGTCAGGCGATAATTTTCCTCTGGTCGCGCATCAACCGTCACACCCGGGACACATCCCACAATTAAATTATACCCGCTCACGCACACGCGGTCAACCGACCGTCCGGTCAGCTGTTCTACCGCGCGTAGAGCGGACTGAATTCTACTCTACCAGCAGTAGAGTTGGCTTGGTATAGCCTTTTGCTGACTGTTATCCGGCGTCGCCGGAACGTCCTCCGAACTGCCGGTAGAGTCCCTTTTCAACACAGGAGAACTACGATGATCTACACTGTAACCTTCAATCCGGCGATAGATTATGTCATGCACACCGACTCACTGCGCGCCGGACAGGTCAACCGCTCGCACGCCGAGGAGGTCTATTACGGCGGCAAGGGGATTAACGTCTCTGCCGTCCTGCACGAGCTTGGAGTGCCGTCGATAGCGCTTGGTTTCATTGCCGGATTCACCGGCGACGCCATCGAACGCGGAGTTCATGAAATGGGCGTACAGACCGACTTTATCCGCCTCCCTGCGGGAATATCCCGCATAAACGTGAAGATCAAGACCGGCGACGAGACCGAGCTGAACGGTCAGGGGCCGGAGATCGGCGAAGGATCGGTCGCTGAGCTTTTTGAAAAGCTCAGCGGGCTCGTCCCCGGGGATACCCTCGTCCTCGCGGGCAGCATACCAAAGTCCCTGCCGTCGGACATATACGAAAATATCCTCGCGCGGCTGCCGCACAAGGATATCATGACTGTTGTTGATGCGGAGGGACAGCTCCTGCTGAACGTCCTGAAATACCGCCCGTTCCTCATAAAACCGAACGACATCGAGCTCGCCGCAGTGCTCTCCGCGGTGCTGAAAACGGACGCAGACATCGCCGCAGCTGCCGGTAAATTGCAGGAGATGGGCGCACGGAACGTCCTTGTCTCAATGGCTGAGAGGGGTGCACTACTGCTCTGTGAGGACGGCACCCTGCACCGCTGCGGTGTCTGCCGTGGGACTGTGAAAAACTCGGTCGGGGCGGGGGATTCCATGCTTGCGGGATTCATCGCGGGCTGTGCGGAGGGTGACTTCGCTCACGCGCTCCGTCTGGGGACTGCGTGCGGCGGTGCTACGGCGTTTTCGGACTCTCTCGCAAAGCGCGCGGACATATTCGCACTCCTCGGACAGCTCCCTACATGAGCGGCGCTATCATGCGGAGTATCCCGCCGAGGAGCCTGTAGCCGAGCTTTTCGTGCTTCACGGTCTCGCGCGTGACCTCGCGGCACTGTGCAAGAGTTGCCTGGAAATCGCGCTCTATGTCGAATATGCACGACGCCCCGTAGAGGTACGCGGCGCACTCGAAATGGTGGTAGAGGCTGCGGTAATCGAGGTTTATCGACCCCACGACCGCCTTCAGACCGTCCGCGACGAACACCTTCGAGTGGACGAACCCGGGGGTGTACTCATAGATCCTGACGCCTGCGCTGAGCAGCGAGCGGTAATGCCGCTTCGCGACTGCGTAGGCGCTTTTTTTGTCCGGTATACCGGGGAGTATCAGTCGGACGTCTATCCCGCGCTGTGCGGCGAATCTCATGGAATTTTCGAGCTCGCCGTCGAGGATAAGGTAGGGCGTCATGATGTGGACGAAGGTCGTCGAGCGGTTCAGTATATCCATGTAGATGTTCTCGCCGACCTTCTCATTGTCGAGCGGGATATCGCCGAACGGCATGACATAGCCGTCCCCGGAGGTCGTGCGGTTCGGTATGCCGACGAAGCTCCACTCGGGGACGCGCTCGGTGATGTTCCACATCTGGAGGAACATGAGTGTGAAGCTGCGGACGGCGTCACCGGTGAGCATGATTCCGGAGTCCTTCCAGTGACCGAAGCGCGGCTTGAGGTTGATGTATTCGTCCGCGAGGTTGACACCGCCCGTGAACGCTGTGTTGTTGTCCACGACGAGTATCTTGCGATGGTCGCGGTAGTTGTAGTGAGTGGAGACCACGGGGCGAATCGGAGCGAAGTCCTTGCACTTTATCCCCAGCTTCGCGAGGCGCTCGGGGTAGTCGAAGGAGAGGGAGGATATCTCGCACATACCGTCGTACATCACGCGGACGTCCACGCCCTGCGCGGCTTTTTCGCGGAGTATGGAGAGGATCGTCCCCCACATCTTTCCCTCGTCGAGAATGAAGAACTCGAGGAAGATGAACTTCTCCGCCTTTTCGAGCTCCTCTATCATCGCCTCGAACATCTCCTCGCCGGAGGGGAAGTAGCGGGACTTTGTCCCGGAATACAGCGGAAAACAGCCTGTCCGGCAGAGGTAGCGGCTGAGGTCGTCGGTGCCGGAGGAGATTATCTCGGGCGCCTTTATTACGGCTTCGTCCTGCGGGATAGCGGACTTCGTATCCGAGATGAGCTTGCTCACGCGGCGTGTCAGCGCCTTATGACCGATGTTCACCTTCGTGTACCAGAGGAGAGCGGTCCCGGGGATAGGCGCCGCCATGATGACCGCCAGCCATGTCAGCTTCGCGGAGGAATCCATTCCGCAGTTGAACAGATAGAACACCATGAACAGCGAGAAGACGTACTGGAAAATGCGAAAATACGGCAGTATCTCGTTCATCCTGACGTAGATGACGAGGAATATCAGGATTTGTATGAGTATGAGCGCTGCAAATATTATCAGTCGGCTGAAAAGCAGCCGGAGAATGCCTTTTTTACGCTTCGGCAGCAGCCTCAGCGGTTCGTGACGGTCGTTCATAGTTGCCTCCTTCGCGGGTCGTTACACACTGATTATACCACATTTTCCCAGTCGAAACAAGGGGATAACCGACGATTGCGGGGGAGGTTTAGGTAAAGTTAAATGATAAAAATAATGTTTTCGCGTGCGGGGACTATTGACAAGCGGGCGGAAAAGGTGTATAATTATAAAGCTATCGAGGTGTGGCTCAGTTTGGTAGAGTACTACGTTCGGGACGTAGGGGCCGCAGGTTCGAATCCTGTCACCTCGACCAGCGGGGACGTCCCCGCATACAGAACGCGCTCCACTTTTTGTGGAGCGCGATTTTATTTCCGCGTATCAGAAATATGCCGAACGCATTTGTATTTGTAGGGGACGCCGCCCACGGCGTCCCTTTTTGTATACCCGAAAACCTACGGGCGGACGACGGCGTCGGCCCCTGCAATTATAACATGAAAAACACTGTTTGCGTTTATTTGCCGCGGGACTCGAAATCCTCGTCAGCCTTGGCGCGCCACTTATTGCTGAGCGGCTTCGCGGAGCGCATCTCGCACACCGCCTCGCACAGCGCCCCGAACATCACGGAAGTTCCCTTGACGTCTGCCTTGTAGTTGACCGCGCGGTCGCGCTGGATTCCGATGTCGCCGGCAGTCTTGGCGGCGTCAATGTTGGCGCCGAGGAAGATGAACTCCCAGCCATGCTTTTTCTGCTTTTTCTCGATGAGCTTCTTGACTTCGGCGTGGGAGAATTTGCGGCTGGCGTTCTCCATGCCGTCGGTCGTGATGATGAAGAGGGTCTTCTCGGGGACGTCCTCCTCGCGGGCGTATTTGTGGATATTGGAGATGTGCTTGACAGCTTCGCCGACCGCGTCGAGGAGCGCAGTGCAGCCGCTGGGAACGTAGTCCTTTGCGGTCAGCTCGGGGACTTCGCTTATGGGGAGACGGTCGTGCACCACGCGGGAGTCGTTACTGAACATAACGGTCGAAACATAGGCTTCTCCGGGTTCGCCCTTCTGCTTTTTGAGGAGAGAATTGAATCCGCCGATAGTGTCGGCAGTGAGGTCGCACATGGAGCCGCTCTCGTCGAGGATAAAAACGATTTCTGTAAGATTCTTTTTCATAATGATACCTCCGTTTTTTTCGGGACTGTTTCCCTTACTGTGACTTTATTATACATCACGGGCGGAGGTATATGGTCGCTTTGAAAGCGACATTTGGAATAGGTTTTAGGTGTCAGTAGGGGACTGCGTCCGCGGCTTCTAACCGTTCATGAACGAATGTCCCTACAAAAACGTGGGCGCCTGAACGGCGCCCACACACCCTGATACCTGATACCTAAAACCTGAAACCTGACACCTGATACCTTTCAGATGCCGATGAGTGTCTGGTCGAACGCGAACAGCGCCTCGTTTATCTGGAAGACATCGTATATCCCGCGCTCGATGAAATACCTGATGATGAGGTCGAATTTCAGGCTCCCCGACAGCGCGAAGCCCGCCTTCCCGAGCAATGCCTCGGTCTCGGGGAGGGACAGCTCGAGCGCTATCGCGAACGCAACGGCAGTCTGCTTTTTGGGCTTGTAGTTGACATCGCTGCGTATCTTCGAGAACAGCTTGCGGTCGATGTTCGCCTTTTTGTAGGTCTGGACGTCGGTGAGACCGCGCTCGTCGATGAGCCTGAGCAGCGCCTGCGAGAAGGACTCGTCCGTAGCGCTCAGCATATCCTCGAGGGACTGCTCCGCGCGCTCCTCACACAGCTCGAGGTTCGCCATGGGAGCGGCTTCCTTCCTGCGCGCACTCTTGAAGCTGATGCTCGGGAAGAGCGGCTTGCGGGGCTTGTTAGTCTCAGTCGGTGCGGACATCGCCGCTGCATTCCCCATGAATGCCTGTGACTGCATAAACGCGCGGCGGTCGCGGTCATCGTGTTCTTTAGCGTAGGCGTCGTCGATGTACTGCCTGATGTCCGCGATGAGCGACGACCCCGCCGCGAAGGAGTCCCTGTCGAAGATGACGAGGGTGATGTCCATTTCGTGCTCCGCGAGGAAGTCTGCAAACGCCGACACCGCCACCCGCACAGCCTTGTCCTTGGGGTAGCCGTAGACGCCGGACGATATCAGCGGGAAAGCGACCGACTCACAGCCGTTTTCGAGCGCGAGACTGAGGGAGTTGTCGTAGCAGGCGCGCAGCAGCTCCGGCTCGCCGTTATCGCCGCCGCGCCAGACGGGTCCCACGGTGTGGATGATGTATTTGCAGTCCATATCGTAGCCCTTTGTGAGCTTTGCCTGACCGGTCGGGCAGCCGCCGAGGGTCATGCACTCTTTCAGGAGCTCAGGTCCTGCCGCACGGTGGATCGCGCCGTCCACGCCTCCGCCGCCGAGCAGAGACGAGTTCGCGGCGTTGACTATCGCGTCCGCGGAGAGTTTTGTGATATCGTTCCTGACAATGGTGAAGGGCATATTAACCTCCGTTTCCGGATCGCTTCGAGACCTTTCTGAGGAGCACGATGAAGATCACGAGCTCCACGATGAAGGTCAGCGACCATGAGATGATGTAGGACATATAAAGGCATGGGAGAGTGTGGAATTCAGGCATTCTGAAGACGGTGTATATCCACAGGAGACGCAGTCCGCAGACGCCCACGACCGTAACGACCATAGGTACGAGCGAGTGCCCGAGCCCGCGTATCAGACCCGTGGTGACGTCCATGAGCCCGCAGAGGAAGTACGGCAGGCAGATGTAAGCCATACGCACCAGACCCGCCTCGATAGCCTCCTGCGAGTCGGTGATGTAAACGGACAGCAGGGGACGTCCGCAGAGGTAGACGGCCGAACCGAATGCCGCTCCCGCGACGAATACCGACACGAGGCAGATCACCATTATCCTGCGGATACGGTCGAAGCGGCGGGCGCCGTAGTTCTGTCCGACGAAGTTGAGGGCGGTCTGGTGGAAGGAGTTCATCGTGGTGTAGACGAAGCCCTCGATATTGCCGGCGGCGGCGTTTCCGGACATAACCACCGAGCCGAAGCTGTTCACCGAGGACTGGATTATGACGTTCGATATCGAGAACAGCGAGCCCTGTATCCCGGCAGGGAAGCCGATAGTGAGTATCCTGCCGAGCTGGCGGCGGTAGAATCGCATTTTCCGCAGCTCGAGCCTGCATTCGTCGGTGCGGCGCATGAGTGCGGTGATGACGAGCACCGCGGAGATGAGCTGTGATATAGTCGTCGCGAGGGCGACTCCCGCGACATCCATTTTGAAGGCGAGCACGAACAGCAGGTTCAGCAGGACGTTGATGAATCCCGCAGCTGTGAGAAAGTAGAGCGGGCTGCGGGTGTCGCCGGCTGCACGGAGTATCGCTGCGCCGAAGTTATAGAGCGTGCTCGGTATGATGCCGAGGAAGTATATCTTCAGGTAGACTGTGGACAGCCCGATGACGTCGTCCGGCGTGCCCATGAGGGAGAGGAAGGTGTGTGAACCGAGCACCCCGACGACTGTGAGCACAGCCCCGCTGACGAGCGCGGTGGGTATCGCAGTGTGGACGGTCTTGTGGACGTCCGAGGGCCTGCCGGCACCGATACCGTGCGCGACCGAAACACCAGCGCCTACTGACAGCCCGATAAACAGGTTCACGAGGAGGTTTATGAGGGCTCCGGTCGCACCGACTGCCGCGACAGAAATGCTCCCGCAGTAGCGTCCGACGACGACGAGGTCGGCGGCGTTGAAGAGGAGCTGGAGTATCCCCGTGAGGATAATGGGGACGGTATAGAAGATTATCCTGCTCAGAAGAGGACCCTCGCAGAGGTCCGGCGAGCCGTTGCGCATTATATCACTCCATAGTTCAAAAGCCCCCGTGCGGGGACTTGTTATAACACAAAAAACGGATGAAGCAGAACTTCATCCGTTTGCGCGGAAAAATTTCCGCTTGGCGCGGATTGAGAGATTTGAACTCTCGCGCCGGTTTCCCGACCTACTCCCTTAGCAGGGGAGCCCCTTCACCACTTGGGTAAATCCGCATTGCTGGTGAATAATAAAGATATTTGAACTGTGTCTGACCGCTCCGGACAAAGTCCTGTATGCGATGTACGACTGAGAGTCTTACACGAAGTAAGCGAGCTTGCGAGCGTCAACGTGCTCCGCGCGCGCCCGCTCGGCGCTGGCGGAGAGGGTGGGATTCGAACCCACGGTACGTTGCCGTATCACTGGTTTTCAAGACCAGCTCCTTAAACCACTCGGACACCTCTCCGTAACTATCGAAAGGAGACGCGCCGCGAGGCTCATGCTCCGCTGATTGCTTAGTCAGCTTTTTTATTATACCACAGCTTGGAAGTCAAGTCAAGGAGATTTCGCGACGGAAAAGAGAAAAAAATCTATGTTCAAATTGTGCAGTCTGACGAATCCGACGTCCCGGCCGCGCAGCTGCGGTCAATTTATTATTAATGTATAGGTAAAAATTAGAAAAAATTAGATAAACGACAGATTTTTTCAAAAATGTACTTTACACAGGGGCGGATTTAGTGTAAAATAGAAACAGTATAATATTTTGTGAGGTGTGCAATTATGGAACCCAAGTTCAAAAGGATCCTTCTCAAGGTCAGCGGCGAGGCTCTCGCCGGCGAAAAGAAAACCGGTCTCAACTACGATATCATCACCGACATCTGCAAAAGCATCAAGAAAACTGCCGACGCAGGAGTGCAGGTAGCAGTAGTTGTCGGCGGCGGAAACTTCTGGCGCGGACGTTCGAGCGGCGCTATGGACCGTACCCGCGCAGACCATATCGGTATGCTCGCAACTGCCATGAACTCCCTCGCGCTCGCCGACGTGCTCGAATCCCTCGGCTGCGACGTGAGAGTCCAGACCGCTATCACGATGCAGCAGGTCGCTGAGCCCTATATCCGCAACAGAGCCGTACGTCACCTCGAAAAGGGCAGGATAGTCATTTTCGGCTGCGGCACGGGCAACCCCTTCTTCTCCACTGACACCGCCGCTTCGCTGCGTGCAGTCGAGATAGAGGCTGACGTCTTCCTCAAGGCTACCCTTGTTGACGGCGTTTACGACAAGGACCCCCATAAGTACCCCGACGCGAAGAAGTACAGCACACTCACGTTCAGTCAGGTCATCGGCGAGGAGCTCGGCGTCATGGACTCCACCGCTGCCGCTATGTGCCGCGACAACAAGATGAAGATGCTCGTCTTCGACCTCTCGCGTCCTGATAACATCTACGACGCCGTTATGGGCGAGGACGTAGGCACACTCATTTCCGAAGAATAAATCCGCTAACGAAAGGAATGTTTCACAATGAAAGAACAGATAAACCTCGCAAAGGAAAAAATGACCAAGACCCTCAATGCCCTCGGCAATGAGTTCGCTTCTATCCGTGCCGGCAGAGCCAACCCCGCTGTCCTCGACAAGGTGCTCGTTGACTACTATGGCTCTCCCACGCCCGTCAACCAGATGGCAGCTATCTCCGTTTCCGAGGCACGCATACTCGTTATCCAGCCGTGGGACAAATCCACCCTAAAGCTCATCGAGAAGGCTATTCAGGCTTCCGACATCGGTATCACTCCCACCAACGACGGCTCCGTTATCCGTCTTGCCTTCCCGCAGCTCACTGAGGACCGCCGCAAGGAGCTCTGCAAGAGCATAAAGAAGTACGGCGAGGAGGCTAAGGTTACTATCCGCAATACACGCCGCGACGTCATGGAAAAGCTCAAGGCGATGAAGAAGAATTCCGAGATCACCGAGGACGACCTCAAGGACTGCGAGAAGAAGGTGCAGGATGTCACCGACAAGTTCTGCGCTGACGTTGATAAGTCAGTTGCTGACAAGGAAAAAGAGATCATGACTGTTTGAGGTGAACTATGGCTATATTCGGTAAATCAGACAAGACCCCCGAGGAGCGCGGTCTCCCCGAGAATCTCCCGAAGCACGTCGGCATTATCATGGACGGCAACGGCAGATGGGCTAAGAAGCGCGGACTTCCGCGCAAATTCGGTCACAGGGAGGGCGCCAAGACCTGTAAGAAGATAATCCGTTACTGCCGTGAGATAGGCATTCAGAACGTTTCGCTCTATGCCTTCTCCACCGAGAACTGGAACCGCCCCGATGACGAGGTGCACGCTCTCATGGACATCTTCCTCAGCTACATAGAGGACGTCCGCAAGTCTCTCCCCGAGAACACGCGCTTCATCTTCCTCGGCGACAAGGAAGCCTTCAACCCCGAGCTCCGCGAGAACATGATAAAGCTCGAGGAAGAGACCAAGGACCGCACAGGCATGAACCTCATGCTCGCGCTCAACTACGGCGGCAGAGACGAGATAACCCGCGCTGCACGCCGGCTCGCACAGCAGGTCGCTGACGGCACGCTCAAGCCCGAGGACATCACCGAGCAGTCCATCTCCGACAACCTCTACACAGCAGGCTTCCCGGACGTTGACCTCGTTATCCGTCCGAGCGGCGAGCTGCGCCTGTCCAACTACCTTATCTGGCAGTGCGCCTACGCCGAGTACTACTTCACAGACGTTCTCTGGCCGGATTTCTCGCCGGCTGACCTCGATAAGGCACTCATCGACTTTGAAAGCAGACAGCGCCGCTTCGGAGGCGTATAATGCTTGTCCGTATAATCTCAGGAGCGGTCGGCGTGGCGATAATGGTCGTGGTGTTCATCTTCCACGACACGCTGTTCCTGCCGATAATGGTCGCCGCGATGATCGCGGTGATGCTCTTTGAACTGCTCCGAGCGGTGAAGCTGGAAAAATGTCTCCCCATACTCTGCGCGGCTGAGCTGGCGGGAGTATCCGTCCCGCTTATCGCTTACATGACCGCAGAGGGAAAGGCTGTCTTTGACTACACCTCCGCCGGACTTCAGGGCGGACCTGAGCTCATATCCGCGAAGGCTGCCCAGATGAATCAGGTGATACAGTTCGCAGTGATACTCGCCGCAGCGTTTGTCATCTTCCTCACATGGCTGAAAAAGCACAAGGAGATACGCTACGAGCAGGTGTTCTTCGCGCTCGCGAGCATGGTGCTCGTGCCACAGGCGATGTCCACTATGGTGCGCATCGACAGATGCAGCCACCACCACGGTCTGTTCCTGCTCATAATGGGACTGTGCGGTGCGTGGATAGCCGACACCGGCGCGTACTTCACAGGCGTAGCCCTCGGCAAGCACAAGCTCTGCCCGGAGATAAGCCCCAAGAAGACTATCGAGGGCTTCGTGGGCGGACTTCTCGTGACGGGTATCGTCTATGCAGCGGCTTTTTACTTCTATGACAGCAAGTACCACATCAGGGACTTCTCTGCGGTGACGCTCATCGCAGTATTCGTTATGGGCGTGGTATGTGCGGTCATCGGCACGATAGGCGACCTCTCCGCGTCAATGGTCAAGAGGCAGATAGGCTTCAAGGACTACGGAAAGATAATGCCCGGACACGGCGGGCTCATGGACCGCTTCGACAGCGTTATTTTCGTGCTGCCGACGTTCTATGCGTTCATCACGCTCACGGGGATAGTATAATACCTTTGGAAGGAGACTAACGCGGACTGCGTATAGTCCCTTTCGCATTTTATGAAATAGATAGACATACAATAAAAAGGTGGTCCAGTCATGAAAAAAACAGTTTCCATACTCGGCTCTACGGGCTCGATAGGTACTCAGTCCCTCGAGGTCTGCGAGAAGCACGGGCTTGGGGTTACAGCTCTTGCAGCGCACAGCAGCGCCGATATGCTTGAGCAGCAGACCCGCAAGTTCAAGCCCGAGTATGTGTGTATCTACAACGAAGAAAAGTACGCTGACCTGAAGAGCCGTCTCGCGGATATGAACGTAAAGGTGCTCTCCGGAATGGAGGGACTGTGCGAGATAGCCGCCCTCCCGCAGACCGACATCGTGCTCAATTCCGTGGTTGGAATGGTGGGACTTCTCCCCACTCTCACAGCCATAAAAGCGGGGAAGGATCTTGCGCTCGCGAACAAGGAGACCCTCGTTGCGGGCGGTGAGCTCGTGATGAAGAGCGCTGCCGAAAAGGGGATAAAGATCTACCCCGTGGACAGCGAGCATTCCGCGATATTCCAGTGTATGCAGGGCAACAAGCGCGAGCAGGTGAGCCGCGTCATCATCACGGCTTCCGGCGGACCCTTCTTCGGCAAGTCCTACGATGAGCTCCGCTCCGTCACCAAGGCTCAGGCTCTGCACCACCCCAACTGGAGCATGGGTAACAAGATAACTATAGACTCTGCCACCCTCATGAACAAGGGACTTGAATTCATCGAAGCCAAGTGGCTCTTCGACCTTACTCCCGACATGATAGACATAGTCGTACACCGCCAGAGCGTAGTCCACTCCGCAGTGGAGTACAATGACTACTCCGTCATCGCGCAGCTCGGCGTCCCGGACATGAAGATACCGATACAGTACGCGCTGCTCTACCCGGACAGATTAGAGTGCCCGACCAAGCGTCTCTCGCTTACGGACTACGGCACCCTCACCTTCGAGAAGCCCGACTACGAGACCTTCAAGTGCCTGAGCGCGGCGATCGAGGCGATAAAGCGCGGGGGAGCGTATCCGTGTCTGGTCAATTCCGCGAACGAGGAGGCAGTCCGCGCATTCCTCGCGGACGAGATACCGTTCATACAGATCGGCGAGATAGTCTCCTCCGTTCTGGAAAAATTCCCGCAGACTGAGATATCCTCCTACGAGGACGTCATGCGTGCGGACACTGCTGCCCGCAGCTATGTCAGGGAGATAATTTCCGCGTAAGAGCGGGTCGAAAGGAATCGGTCAATGGGTATAATCATTGCGTTGATAATATTCAGCATCATAATCATGGTACATGAGTTCGGGCATTTCGTCTGCGCGAAGCTCAGCGGGATAAGGGTCAATGAGTTCTCGATAGGCATGGGACCCAAGCTCCTCCAGAAGAGGGGCGGGGAGACGCTCTACACCCTGAGACTTATCCCCGCTGGCGGTTACTGTGCAATGGCAGGCGAGGACGACTCCTCCGAGGACGAGCGCTCCTTCCCGAAGGCTAAGATCTGGAAGCGCATCATCGTGCTTCTGGCGGGAGCGTTCATGAACTTCGTGCTGGGCGCTGTGCTGCTGGTGGGAATGGTCTCAATGATGGACACTATCCCCACGACCAGGGTCACAGGCTTCAGCATAGATATGCACGAGGACGGCACCTACGACTTCGTCTCCTCGAGCATGGAGAAGCTCGAACGACAGGACGTCATCATATCTATCGACGGCACCCGCGTGTTCAGCATTCTCGACCTCAACTACGCCCTTGAAACAGCCGGCAGCGGTGAGCACACCGTAGTCGTCAAGCGCGGCGGCAAAAGGGTCACGCTCGAGGGCGTGGTCTTCCATAACAGCAAGACCGGCGGGATAGTTGACTTCGGCGTGGAGTACAGGGAGAAGTCGGTCCTGACCGTGCTGAAGGGCTCGGGGGACATCTTCATGTCGATGACGCACATCGTCGGACTGTCGCTTAAGCAGCTCGTTTCTGGCAAGGTCAGCACCGAGGAGGTGTCGGGACCTGTCGGGGTGGTCTCCGAGATAAGCAAGACCGCCTCCGAGAGCGAGAGCTTCCTCGACGGACTGTTCAGTCTGCTTTACATGGCTTCGCTCATCACGATAAATGTCGGGATATTCAATCTTCTGCCGATACCCGGGCTCGACGGCGGACGCCTTTTGTTCTGCCTTATCGAGCTCGTCCGCGGAAAGCCTGTCAAGCCGGAGCATGAGGGGTACGTCCACCTCGCGGGCATGGTGCTGCTGTTCGGACTTATGATATTCGCGACCTACAACGATATTATGCGCCTCATCACCGGAGGCTGACCACAGGAGGTATAAAATGAGAAACGTCAAAGCTGTTAAAGTCGGGGACTGCGTCTTCGACGGAAAGCACATATATATACAGTCCATGCTGAACCGCCGCTCCGACGACATCGAGGGCAGCGTGCAGCAGGCAAAGGAACTCGAGGCAGCCGGCTGCGAGATCATTCGCGCCGCTATCCCAGACATGGATGCAGTGAAGCTCATTCCCGCGATAAAGGAAGCTGTTAAGATACCGCTCGTCGCGGATATCCACTTCGACTACCGCCTCGCTGTCGAAGCCGCTGCTGCGGGCGTGGACAAGATACGCATAAACCCCGGGAACATCGGCGGCATGGACAGGGTGAAGCAGGTCGTTGACGCCTGCCGCGCAAGGAATCTCCCTATCCGTATCGGCGTGAACTCAGGCTCCCTCGAAAAGGAGCTCCTCGCGAAGTACGGCTCTCCCACGCCTGAGGCACTTGTGGAGAGCGCCCTCAATCACGCTGCTATGCTCGAGCACTTCGACTTCGACGACATCGTTATCTCGATAAAGTCCTCGGACGTTAACCGCATGATAGCATCGTACCGCCTTGCTGCGGAGAAGTGCAGCTACCCGCTTCACCTCGGCGTGACCGAAGCCGGAACTGAGCGCATGGGACTTATCAAGTCCGCGGTTGGCATAGGCTCGCTGCTCTGTGACGGTATCGGCGAGACTATCCGCGTGTCCCTCACAGACGAGCCCGTCAAGGAGATTGAGGCTGCGAAGGATATTCTCAGATGTATCGGTAAGCGCGGGGGAGTGCGCTTCGTGTCGTGTCCCACCTGCGGACGCACCCGTATCGACCTCATCGGCACTGCAAAGAAGGTCGAGGAGGCGCTGAAAAACGTAGATAAGGACATCACAGTAGCCGTAATGGGCTGCGTAGTGAACGGTCCCGGAGAGGCACGCGAGGCTGATATCGGCATTGCCGGCGGCGACGGCTGCGCAGTCCTCTTCAGGAAGGACGGCACGCAGCGAAAGATAAAGGAATCGGACATCGTTTCCGAGCTCCTTGCGGAGGTTGAAAAGCTTTAATGAACATTGTTCTTGCGGAATTCCTGAAGGAATACGGCGCGGAGATACCCGAGAGCGTGCGCGGGGGAGAGATATTCAAGCTCACCTATTCCGATTCGCTCGACAGCATGACCTTTTTCGCGCACTTTGACTCAGTGGTGCCGAGCGACGATATCTTCGCATTCGAGCACGCAGTTGAGTCCGCGGTAAAAGTCAGCCGGATACGCCTTATGTGCCGGTATCCGGAGGAGCGCTTCGGCATGGACTGCTACGGCGAGCTGCTGAAGCTGATAAAGCGCGACATACCGGTGGTGAACGGCTTCCTCGACGGCGCGGAGGTCACTCTCGCCGACGACGTATTACATATCGAGATCACCCACGGCGGACGCGATATTCTCGACAGATTCAGCTTTACGCGCGGGTTCTCTCAGCTGATATACAACCAGTTCGGAAAGCGTATCAGGGTGGAGCTCGGCGGCGGGACGTCCGTCTCCGAGGAGGAATACAGTGAAATGGTCGAGCGGCTCGAGGCTGAGCTCCCCGACTACAGCGACCAGCTCGTGCCGGAGAAGTCCGAGGAGGAGCAGCTCCGTGAGGCTGCCGCAGCGGCAGTCCCGACGAGGTCTGTTGACATCACCTCCCTCGACACCGGCTTCGACCCCGAGAGCGCACAGATAATCAAGGGCAAGGCTATCCGCGAGAAGCCCGTCCCCATTTCCGAGGCCATACAGTTCCTCGGCGAGCGCACGGTCATAGTGGGCGACGTCTTTGCCTCCGAGGTCAAGGAGCTCCGCAACGAAAAGACCGTTGTGACCTTCGACATCACTGACTACAGCGGCTCGATAAAGCTCAAGATATTCGGCAAGAACGAGGAGATAGAGGAGATGAAGCTCGCCTCCGTGAAGAAGGGCGCGACCCTCCTCGCCGCGGGCAAGCTCGACTACGACCAGTACGCGCGCGACATCGTGCTCACTCCGTCCTCACTGATAAGCGTCAAGCGTATTCCCAAAATGGACAACTACCCCGAGAAGCGCGTCGAGCTGCACTGTCACACTAATATGTCCGCGATGGACGCAGTGACGGACGTTGTCACGCTGATAAACCGCGCGGCCTCGTGGGGGCATCCTGCAATGGCGATAACCGACCACGGCTGCGTGCAGGCTTTCCCGGACGCGATGTACAATATGCCCAAGGACTTCAAGGCTATCTACGGCTGCGAGGCTTATGTCGTTAACGACCTCGACCGCCCGCTCATCGTCAAGAAGCCCGACTCACGCTCCGTGAACGACGAGATCATCGTTTTCGACGTCGAGACCACGGGACTCAGCTTCGCCAACGACCGCCTCACCGAGATAGGCGCTGTAAAGCTGAAAAACCTTCAGGTCGTGGACAGCTTCAATACCAAAGTCAACCCTGGCAAGCATATCCCCGAGAAGATAACTGAGCTCACCGGCATAAGCGACGCGGACGTCATGGGCGCTCCGCCCGAGGACGAGGCAGTCCGCAAATTCATGGAATTCTGCGGAGACAGGCCCGTGCTCGCGGCGCACAATGCGAACTTCGATACCACCTTCATCAACGAGGTATGCAAGCGCCATAACATAGATTTCGACTACAACTGGATAGACACGCTGGTGCTGTGTCAGGCTATGCTGCCCGAAATGGGACGCCATAAGCTCAATCTCGTGGCGAAGACGCTAAAGCTCGGCAAGTTCGACCACCACCACGCCTCCGACGACGCCCTCATGCTCGCGAAAATATACATCGAGCTCATCGGACGCCTCGTCGGCGAAAAGGACGTCAAGACCCTCAGCGACATCAATTCCAAGGTCGCGGATATCGACGTGAAGAAGCTGAAAAGCTACCACCAGATAATCCTCGTGCGCAATCAGGCGGGACTGAAAAACCTCTACAAGCTCGTCTCGAAGAGCAACCTTGACTACTTCTACAAAAAGCCGCTCATACCCAAGTCCGTGCTGCTCGAGCACCGCGAGGGACTCATCTTCGGAAGCGCCTGCGAGGCGGGCGAGCTGTTCCAGGCAATGGTCGCGAAGCAGTCCGAAAACAAGATCGAGGAGCTGGCTAAGTTCTACGACTACCTCGAGATACAGCCCATAGCGAACAACGAATTCATGGTGCGCGAGGGCACCGCTGAGGACGACGAGGAGCTGCGCGACTACAACCGCCGTATTGTTGCGCTCGGCGACAGGCTCGGGATACCGGTCTGCGCGACCTGCGACGTACACTTCATCGATCCCAAGGACGCGATCTACCGCAAGATAATCCTCGCGACAATGGGCTTCAAGGACGCCGAAAATCAGGCGCCGCTCTACTTCCGCACCACGGAGGAGATGCTCGCTGAGTTCGCGTATCTCGGCGAGGAGAAGGCGAAGGAGGTCGTCATCACCAACACCAACGCCATCGCCGACATGATCGAGGTCGTCAGACCTATCCCCAAGGGCACCTTCACCCCGACTATCGACGGCGCTGAGGAGGAGCTCACCCGCATAACCAACGACCGCGCCCGCGAGATCTACGGCGACCCGCTCCCGGAGCTCGTCGAGAAGCGCCTGAACAGGGAGCTCTCGTCCATTATCAAGCACGGCTTCTCGGTGCTGTACATCATTGCGCAGAAGCTCGTGTGGAACTCCGAGGAGCACGGCTACCTTGTCGGCTCGCGTGGATCCGTCGGCTCGTCGTTCGTGGCGTCAATGGCGGGAATCTCCGAGGTAAATCCGCTCCCGCCGCACTACATCTGCCCGAACTGCAAGCACAGCGAGTTCCTGCTGGACGGAAAGTACGGCTCCGGCTTCGACCTCCCCGCGAAGAAATGCCCCGACTGCGGCAAGGATATGCTCCGCGAGGGACACGATATCCCCTTCGAGACCTTCCTCGGCTTCGACGGCGACAAAGCGCCTGATATCGACCTCAACTTCTCCGGCGAGTACCAATTCTGGGCGCACCGCTATACGGAGGACCTGTTCGGAAAAACCAACGTCTTCAAGGCGGGGACTATCTCCGGCGTGCAGGACAAGACCGCCTTCGGCTACGTCAAGAAGTACTGCGAGGATAACGGTATCACGCTGAATGCCGCGGAAATGAACCGCCTTGCCATAGGCTGTACAGGCATTAAGCGAACGACCGGCCAGCACCCCGGCGGAATGGTCGTCGTGCCGTCGGACTACGAGGTGTACGACTTCACCCCCGTTCAGCACCCTGCTGACTCCGCGGACTCCGACATCATCACCACCCACTTCGACTTCCACTCCCTGCACGATACTATCCTCAAGCTCGACGAGCTCGGACACGTTGTCCCCACGCTCTACAAGCACCTCGAGGACCTCACGGGAATGAAGATAAAGGACGTCCCCACGTCCGACCCCGACGTCATAAAGATGTGCACCGACTGCTCGGTGCTCGGCGTGACGCCTGACGACATTTTCTGCAAGACCGGAAGCCTCGGCATTCCCGAAATGGGCACGGGCTTCACCATACAGATGCTCCTCGACGCCAAGCCCACCAAGTTCAGCGACTTTCTCCAGATTTCTGGACTGTCGCACGGTACCGACGTTTGGCTCGGCAATGCGAAAGACCTCATAGATCAGGGCGTCTGCACCATTTCCGAAGTTATCGGAACGCGAGACAGTATCATGACCTATCTGCTTTATAAAGGCGTAGAGCCGAAGCAGGCATTCCAGATAATGGAGGACACCCGTAAGGGAAAAGCCCCCAAGACCTTCACGCCGGAGCGCATACAGATGCTCCGCGACCACGACGTCCCCGAGTGGTACATCGAGAGCTGCCTGAAGATCAAGTATATGTTCCCGAAGGCGCACGCGGCGGCTTACGTCATCGCAGCGATAAAGCTCGGCTGGTTCAAGCTGCATATGCCGCTCGAATACTACGCGACGTACTTCTCCGTCCGCGGCGAGGACTTCGACGCAGAGCTCGCCGTAAAGGGCAGGGCAGCGGTACGCGCAAGACTGGAGGAGCTCCGCGAGCTTGGCAACGACCGCAGCAAGAAGGAGAGCGACCTCTACGACATACTCCTCATCACGAACGAGATGCTCGCCCGCGGGTACGAGTTCCTGCCGATAGACCTGTTCAAGTCGCACGCGGTGGACTACCTCGTAGAGGACGGCAAGCTCAGGATACCGTTCTCGGCGATGAGCGGCGTCGGAGAGAACGCAGCACAGGGCATTTACGAGGCTGCGCAGAAGGGCGGCTTCATCTCCGTGGAGGAATTCCAGCAGGTGAGCGGTGCGTCAAAAACAACAATCGACCTGTTGAAAACCATAGGAGCCTTTGGTGATCTTCCCGAATCTTCGCAGATGTCTTTCTTTTGACTTGACTTCGCTTTAGTAATATGTTATCATATTATCATGTTAGCAGACTAAAGCGAAACCCAGACCTATACCAGGAGGTTACATATGAAAAACTACGACCTTATCACACCCGAGGGCACGAAGGATCTTCTCTTCGGCGAGTGCCTTCTCAGAAGGAGCATCGAGAACACGCTCCTCGGTATCTACAGGAGCCGCGGCTACAGCGAGATGATAACTCCCGGGCTTGAATTCTTCGACGTTTTCAGCCTCAATTCCCGCTATTTCCCGCAGGAGAACCTCTATAAGCTCACCGACAGCAAGGGGCGTCTCCTCGTCATGAGACCCGACTCCACCATGCCCATCGCGCGAGTTGCAGCGACACGCCTCCGCGACGCAGCGCTCCCGCTGAAGCTCTGCTATGACCAGACTATCTACACCACCGAGGCTGCCCTCAAGGGTCGCAGCGACGAGATACGCCAGACCGGTATCGAGCTCATCGGCTCGGATCTCAGAATGGCTGACCTCGAGGTCATCGCGGCAGCGGTCGATTCGCTCAGCTCCTTCGGCATGAGCTACTCCCTCGAGATAGGACATATCGGCATTTTCAAGGAGCTCGTGAGCCGTCTCGACGCGCCGGATAAGGTCAAGGAGCGTATCCGCCGCCTTATCGAGAACAAGAACTTCCCCGCACTGAACGACCTCCTCGATTCTATCGGCAGCAGCTCGACCACCGCTGCCCTGAAGAAGCTCCCCGCACTTTTCGGCGGCGAGGAAGTATTCGAGCGCGCAGAGGAACTCATGCCCGACGAGCACATCAAGCGTCTCCTCGACGAGCTCCGCAGCATCTACGCTGACGCAGCCCAGCTCTGCGGCGAAAACGGCACAGTAACGGTCGATCTCGGGCTCGTAAACAAGACTGACTACTACACAGGACTTATCATAAAGGGCTATTTACAGGGACACGGCGAGGAAGTCCTCTCCGGCGGACGCTACGACCATCTCATCTCAGAGTTCGGCTATGACGTCCCCGCTATCGGCTTTGCAGTGAACGTCAACGGCGTTTCTAAGGTGATAGAGAAGAACGGCGCCCTTCCGGAGGTACCCGCAGCAGACGCTATCGTTTTTGCGGAGGAGGGCTGCGAGGTCGCGGCACTCAAGGCTGCACAGGAGCTCCGCGCACAGGGGCTCATCGTCGAGAATGCTCTCTTCGACGACATAGAATCCGTGAGAGCCTACGCCCGCGAGAAGCGCATAGCCAAGGTCGTTGTCATAGACAGCGACGGTAAGGAGGATCAGGAATGAGCAGACCTATAAGAATGGCTCTGACAAAGGGCAGACTTGAAAAGGACACAGTCGGGCTCCTCGAAAAGCTCGGCTTCGACTGCACGGCAGTCCGCGAAAAGGGCAGGAAGCTCATTCTTCCCGTTCCGGATGCGAACCTTGAGGTAGTCCTCGCTAAGGCGAACGACGTCATCACCTACGTCGAGCACGGCGTGTGCGACATGGGCGTGGTCGGCAAGGACACTATAATGGAAATGCGCGGCAAGTTCTTCGAGCTCGTTGACCTCGGCTTCGGACGCTGCAAATTCGCCCTCGCGGCAAAGAAGGGCTGCGACTTCTACAGCGGCTACGGCGTCAAGACCATCGCGACCAAGTATCCCAACGTAGCCCGCACCTTCTTCGAGAAGAAGGGCATGGACGTTGACATCGTCAAGATAGAGGGCTCCGTGGAGCTCGCACCGCTGCTCGAGCTCGCTGACGGCATAGTTGACATCGTCGAGACCGGCACGACGCTCAAGGAAAACGGGCTCGAGGTCATCGAGGACGTAGCTCCCATTTCGGCACGTCTCATCGCGAACACGGTCAGCCTGAAGATGCGTCAGGCTGAGATAGAGCGGCTCATCAAAATGATAGAGGAGAATCTGTGATGAAGAAGATATATGCAAACGGCACGGCTGAGCGCGAGTTCCTTGCGGAGCTCGGCAGGAGAGCCGGCGAGACCAATAAAAAAGTCACCGAGACAGTCTCCGCGATAATCGAGGACGTCCGTCTCAACGGTGACACGGCAGTAAAGAACTACACCCTCAAATTCGACGGAAATCTCCCGCAGTACTATGAGGTGCCCCGCGAGGTCATCAACGACGCCCTCACCGAGGCAGATCAGGACTTCGTGGACGCTCTCCTCAATGCTCAGGAGAACATCGCCGACTTCCACAACCGTCAGGTGGAGCAGGGCTTCATCAACGCAAAGGCTGACGGCTGTATCATGGGACAGAAGGTGCGCGGACTTTCCCGCGTGGGACTTTATGTTCCCGGCGGCACGGCGGCATATCCGTCGAGCGTGCTGATGAACGCTATCCCCGCGAAGATCGCCGGCGTCAAGGAGATCGTCATGGTGACGCCTCCTTTGAAGGACGGCACTCCTAACAAGGATATCCTCGTGGCAGCCGCGATATGCGGCGTTGACCGCGTGTTCCTTTCCGGCGGCGCACAGGCTATCGCGGCGCTCGCTTACGGCACTGAGGAGATCCCGAAGTGCGACAAGATAGTAGGTCCCGGAAACATCTACGTCGCGACGGCTAAGAAGCTGCTCTACGGCGTTGTGGACATCGACATGATAGCCGGTCCGAGCGAGATACTTGTCATCGCGGACGACACCGCAGATCCCAAGTTCGCGGCGGCTGACCTCATGTCTCAGGCGGAGCACGACGTCCTTGCCTCGGCTATTATGGTGACGACCAGCGAGGCTCTCGCGGACGCTACCCTCGCTGAGATAGACCGTCAGAAGCAGTACCTTTCCCGCAGGGAGATAATCGAGAAGTCCCTCGCGGACTACGGTGCGGTCATCATTGCCAAGGACCGTGCACAGTGCGTAGAACTGGCAAATGAGATAGCTCCCGAGCACCTTGAGGTGCTCATGGAGAACCCTATGGAGCTCCTCGGCAGCATCGAGAATGCGGGCTCCGTGTTCCTCGGCAATTACGCCTCCGAGCCGCTCGGTGACTACTACGCAGGACCCAACCACGTCCTCCCGACCAGCGGCACAGCGAGATTCTTCTCGCCGCTCGGCGTTGCGAGCTTCACCAAGCGCATGGCTTACACCTACTACACCGAGGACGCTCTCCGCAGCGCGAAGGACGACATCGTCCTCATCGCAGAGCGCGAGGGTCTGACAGCTCACGCGAACGCAATAAAGGTGCGTTTTGAATAATGGATAAATGCGGAGACGAGCGTGTGATAGCTCCGATGTCGCCGGAGCGGCTGACTGGATACTCTGAGCTGTATGCGGGAGCGTTCAGCGCTGCACCGTGGAGCGAGCCGTGGACGCCGGAAGCTGCCGAAAAACGTATCGGCGCGATGATGTCCGCACCGACCTTCATAGGGCTCGAGCTCTGTGACGCGGGCGTGCTGAAGGGCTTCATCTTCGGACAGAAGGAGTATCACCACAGCGGTGCGGAGTTCCAGATACAGGAGTTCTGCGTTGCAGAGCCCGAGCGCGGCAAGGGGTACGGCACAGCACTCCTCGGAGCGCTCAGAGAGAAGCTCGCGGAGGAAGGCGTCACTGGCGGGACATACCTCGTCACAGGACGCATGGAGGACGCCGCCGGCTGGTACGCCCACAACGGCTTCTGCGAGGCGGACGGCTTCATAGTAATGAACGATAAATGAAAGCAAGGAGAGATAGATATGCCAGCCACAGGAAACTGGGAGCGCGGCGTGCGCAGGGTAGTGCCCTACGTCCCCGGCGAGCAGCCCAAGGACACAAACGTCGTGAAGCTCAACACCAACGAGAACCCATACCCTCCCGCGCCGGAGGTGCGCGCGATACTCGACAGCTTCGAGTGCGCCCGTATGCGCCTCTATCCCGACCCGGACGCTGACGTGCTCGTTTCGGCTATCGCTGAGAACTACGGACTGCAAAAGTCGCAGGTGTTCGTGGGAGTGGGGTCTGACGACGTCATAGCAATGGCGTTCCTGACCTTCTTCAACACCGGCAAGCCAGTATTCTTCCCTGACATCACCTACTCGTTCTACGACGTCTGGGCGGACGTCTACCGCATACCCTACGAGACCAAGCCCCTCCGCGCAGACCTCACTATCGACCCGCAGGACTATATGCAGCCGAACGGCGGCATCATCTTCCCGAACCCGAACGCTCCCACAGGCGTGCTCGAGTCCGTGGAGACTATCGAGAGTATAGTCCGCGCGAACCCGGATTCCGTGGTGATGATAGACGAGGCGTACATCGACTTCGGCGGCGAGAGCGTGCTCCCGCTCATCGGAAAGTACGATAATCTCCTCGTGATACAGACCTATTCGAAGTCACGCTCGATGGCTGGCATGAGGATAGGCTTCGCAATGGGCAGCGAGAAGCTGATAAAGTACATGAACGACGTGAAATTCTCGATAAATTCCTACACGATGAACACAGTCACACAGCTCTGCGGAGCGGCTGCGATGCGCGATAAGGCGTACTTCGAGGAGACCGTCGGGAAGATAATCGCAACGCGCGAGGAAACGAAGAAGACCCTCGCGGACATGGGCTTCACGTTCCCGGATTCAAAGAGCAATTTCATCTTCGCCAAGCCCCCGGAAAAGCCGGCGGGCGAGGTGTTCACAGAACTGAAAAAGCGCGGTATCTTCGTCCGCTGGTGGGACAAGCCGATCATACGCGACTACCTGCGTATCTCGATCGGCACGCCTGCCGAAATGGACAAGCTCACCGCAGCACTGAAGGAGGTCATAGCATGAATGACGAGTTACGCACAGGCGCAGTCGAGCGCATGACAAAGGAGACCGATATCTCGGTAAAGCTCACGCTCGACGGCAGAGGACAGGCTTCTGTTTCCACGGGAATAGGCTTCTTCGACCATATGCTCACGGCGCTTTCCGTACATAGCGGTATCAGCATGGACATAAAGGTCAAGGGCGATATCGAGGTGGACTGTCACCACACTATCGAGGACACAGGTATTGCGCTCGGACAGGCTCTGAGCAAGGCGCTCGGCGATAAGTCGGGCATAGTCCGTTACGGCACAGCCTATATCCCCATGGACGAGGCCCTCGCAGCAGCGAGCCTCGACATCAGCAACCGTCCGTATCTCGTGTTCAACTGTGAGTTCACGAACCAGAGCTGCGGGGACTACGACCTCTGCATGACGGAAGAATTCTTCCGCGCGTTCGCCTTCAATGCGGGTATCACCCTGCACATCAATTCGCTCTACGGCACCAACGATCACCACAAGTGCGAGGCTGTATACAAGGCTGTGGCACACGCCATGAAGGCGGCTGTTGCGTACAATTCCGACGGCTCGACCCTCTCCACGAAGGGAGTTCTCTGATGATCGCGATAATCGACTACGGCGCGGGCAACATCTTCAGTGTGAAGAACGCGCTCGACCACCTCGGACTTGAAAGTGCGCTCGTGAAGGACGAAGAGTCAGTCCGCAGCGCCGACGCAGTTATACTCCCCGGGGTGGGAGCGTTCCCTGCGGCAATGGAAATGCTCAGCAAGTCCGGGCTCGTGGACGTAATAAAAGAAGAGGCGGCGCGCAAGCCGTTCCTCGGGATATGTCTCGGAATGCAGCTCATCTTCGAGAAGGGCTATGAGTTCGGGGAGTGCGACGGTCTGGGACTTATCCCGGGCAGCGTCCGCAAAATGGAGGAGCCCGACCTTATAATCCCGCACATGGGCTGGAACAAGCTCGAAAAGCTGAACTCCTGCCCGCTCCTTGAGAACGTGGGCGACGACGAGTACGTTTACTTCGTCCACTCCTACAAGGCGCACTGCGATGACAGATATATCGCGGCGTACAGCGAGTACGGCGGACGTGTCCCCGCGCTCGTATACGACGGCAAGTACGTTTACGGTGCACAGTTCCACCCCGAAAAATCGGGAGATACGGGACTGAGGATACTCAGCAGCTTCGCGGGACTTATCAGGTGAGCCGACTTATAATAGCGGAGGGACTGCCGTGCTCTGGAAAGAGTACCACAGCCCGGTATATAGCGGAAAAGCTGGGGTACACGTTTGTTGACGAGGGCACCGGCGACCACCCTGCGGACTACGAATCTCACGCCTTCCTGACCGTGGACGACATGACCGAGTTCTCGCGCCCGGAGCAGAGGCAGATACTCTCCGCCGCCGAAAACAGGTGCGGGGGCTTCGTAGTGAGCCTCTCGCAGTTCAGCGGGGAGCTCTTCGACAAGCTCCTCCGGCACAAGGTATACGACTTCCTTCCGTGGGAGACAGAGCGCCCGGTAATGCTCGACAAATGGCGGAGATTCACCGAAAACTGCGGCGGCAGCTGCGTTTTCAACTGCGTCATTTTGCAAAACCCGATGTGCGAGACCATGATGCGCTTCGGCTTCAGCACGGACGTCTCCGCGGCGTACATCGGCGAGATATGCGACATCATCGAGCCTCTTCAGCCGACAGTCGTGTATCTTAAAAACACCGATATCCGCAGCAGCATCGAGGCTGCTCTCGCCGAGCGAGGCGACGAATGGCTCAGCGCCGTCATCGACTATCACTGCTGCGGCGCATACGGCAGACAGCACTCCCTGAGCGGCTTCGACGGCTATATCTCGGCACTTGAAGAACGTCAGCGACGCGAGCTCACTATACTCGCCGGGCTGGACATCGACAGCATCGTCATCACGGATCCGCAGAGGGACTGGACATCAGCATACGCAACAATAATTTCAAAACTGAACGAGGTAAGAAAATGAGTGGGATAATTCTCTGCCGCTCCAAGTACGGCGGCTCCGCAAAGTACGCAGAATGGCTCTCCGAGGAGACCGGCTTCAAGGTGATCGACACAAAGAACGCCGACATCAACGAGGTCGCGAAGCACGACACCGTCATCATCGGCGGGGGAGTTTACGCCTCCTCGATATCGGGGATAGCCTTTCTGAAAAAGAACTACGCAGCCCTTGCCGGAAAGAAGGTCATCGTCTACTGCTGCGGCGCGGCTCCCTACGACGAGGAGCTGGTGCGCGGGATAAGGAACAAGAACCTGAAGGAACAGCTGTCCGGGCTCCCGCTGTTCTATTTTCAGGGAATGTGGGATCTGAACGCTATGAACTTCGGCGACCGGACGATGTGCCGGATGTACATAAAAATGCTCGAAAAGAAGGACCCCGCGACCATGAAGGCGTGGGAGAAGCCCTTCTATGAAGCGAAGGACAAGAAGTGCGACTGGACCGACCGGAAGTACCTCGCCCCTCTGCTCGAGCTCATATAGCAAACGACAAAACCTTTTGACGTTCACTATAAAAAGCAAAGGAGAAAACGCATGATAATATTTCCTGCGATAGACATTAAGGACGGCAACTGCGTGCGGCTCTTCAAGGGCGATTTTTCGACCGTTGAGCGAGTTGCGAGCGACTACCTCGAGACCGCAAGGAGCTTCGAGGCAGCGGGTGCGTCGTGGATACACATGGTAGACCTCGACGGCGCCAAGGAGGGACGTCCCGTCAATACGAAGATATACACAGACGTCGCCGAAAAGACCGGCCTGAAGGTCGAGGTCGGCGGCGGCATACGCAGTTTAGAAACGATACGCGAGTACCTTGAAATGGGCATAACCCGCGTGATACTGGGCTCCGTTGCACTCAAAGACCCTAAGCTCGTGTGCGACGCTGTCGAGCGCTTCGGCAGCGAGAAGATCGTCGTAGGGATAGACGCTATGAACGAAATGGTCGCGACCGAGGGCTGGCTCGAGAGCTCGGACGTCCACTACATCGACCTCGCGAACAAGATGATAGACGCAGGCGTGCGGTACTTTATTTTCACCGATATTTCCAAGGACGGCACGCTTTCCGGCGTCAACCGCGAGCAGCTCTCCGCGCTGAATGAAGCCGTAAAGGGACGCGCGGACATCGTTGCTTCGGGCGGCGTGAAGACCATGGAGGACATCATCGCCTGCAAGGAAATGGGTCTCTACGGCACGATCTGCGGCAAGTCCATTTACAAGGGCACCCTTGACCTGCGCGAGGCCGTTGAGTATGCAGAGGGCTGACCTGACACTGAGACCGTATGCCCCGAGCCGTGATCTTGATATCATCAGCAAATGGATAACTCACCCCCGCGAGCACGCTCTTTGGTGCGCGGGGAGAACTAAGTTCCCGATTGAGCGCGGTGACTTCGACCGTATGCTGGACGACATTGCAGTCCGCTGCGGCGACGTACCATACATCGCAGCTGAACCGGACGGGAGACCGGTGGGCTTTTTCTGTTACTCGCTGAACGGCGACACGAACGAGGGCATGCTGAAATTCGTGATGATAGACCCTCAGCGCCGCTGCAGAGGCTATGGCAGGGAAATGCTCCGGCTCGCGCTGGAAAAAGCATTCGCGGATGGCGCGGACAGAGTGAGGCTCTGCGTGCTCTCGGTCAATGACGGCGCAAGGCGCTGCTACGAGGGATTGGGCTTCACATACTGCGGCAACGACGCAGGCGCTTTCACATATGAGAACGAGACATGGGACCGGTGTCACATGGTAATAGAAAAAAGAAAATCACTGATTTAACAGAGGTGCAGATAATGATAGGAACAATTGCGCTGATTGGATTAGTCACATTAGGTATCGTCCTGATGACTATGCCCGAAAAGCTCATCAGAGAGGATATGCGCGACGACCCGAATGCGGTCGAAATGACCAAAAAGACCGGCAAGGCAATGCTTGGCTTCGCTGTCATGGCAGCCCTGCTGATGCTGAAATACAAGCTGTTCTGACAAGAGAAAACGAGGTGTGATATGCTTGCAAAAAGAATAATCCCGTGCCTTGACGTGCGCGACGGCAAGGTCGTAAAGGGAGTAAACTTCGAGGGTGTCCGCGACGTCGGCGACCCCGTAGAGTGCGCGATAGAGTACAACAAACAGCGCGCTGACGAGATAGTCTTCTACGACATCACCGCGTCCTACGAGGGCAGGGGAGTCTTCCTCGACGTAGTCCGCGAGACTGCGAAGAAGGTATTCGTCCCGCTGACTGTCGGCGGCGGTATCAAGTCCGTTGACGATATCCGCGAGACCCTGCGTGCGGGCGCGGACAAGGTCTCCGTGAACTCACAGGCAGTGAAGAACCCGCAGCTCATCAAGGACGGCGCGGACATCTTCGGCAGCCAGTGCATATGCGTTGGGATCGACGCCAAGAAGATCGCCGACAATAAATGGACGGTCTATATCAACGGCGGAAGAGTCGATATGGGTCTCGATCTCATCGACTGGGTACACACTATCGAAAAGCTCGGCGCGGGCGAGATATGCCTGAATTCGATAGACGCTGACGGCACCAAGGAGGGCTTCGATATCCCCATGCTGAAGGCTGTCTGCGACAACTGCTCCATACCGGTCATCGCGAGCGGCGGAGCGGGTAAGATAAACGACTTCTACGAGGTCTTCGAGAAGACCGGCGCGACTGCTGCGCTTGCGGCGTCGCTGTTCCACTTCCGCGAGCTGACGGTGGGACAGGTCAAGGACTATTGCCGCGGCAAGGGCGTCATAGTGAGGTAAGCTGTGGACAAAACATGGCAGGAAATGTACGCGGCGGCAAAGGCTGTACTGAACGCGCGGCGCATTTCGGATTATGTCACAGCAGGGGAGGTCTCCGCGGCTGTGCTGAGCAAGTCGGGGAAAATATATACCGGCGTGTGTATCGACACCTGCTCCACGCTCGGTATCTGTGCTGAGCGGAACGCGATATTCAGCATGATAACAGCCGGCGAGAACGAGATAGCGCGGGTGCTGTGCATACCGCCTGTCGAGGGCAAGGGTGCTCCCTGCGGAGCCTGCCGCGAGCTCATGGTACAACTCATGCCGGACAGCTACAAGGACATCGAGATCATGCTCGACTACAGCGCGGGCAAAGTAATAACACTTGGCGAGATCACGCCGGAATGGTGGATAGACTATGATCGAATATAAAGACACGCACGAATTCACGGAAAAGGAGCTCGAGCGGCTCTTCCTCTCGGTGGACTGGTCGTCGGGACACTTCCCCGGCAAGCTGAGACTGGCGATGAAGAAGTTCGAGACCGTCTACACCGCATGGGACGGCGAAAAGCTGATAGGCATGATATGCGTTATGGACGACGGCGTCATGACTGCATACGTCCACTATCTGCTCGTTGACCCCGATTACCACGGTCAGACCGTCGGGCGCACGCTCGTGGATATGGTCAAGAAGCACTACAGGAACTACCTGCGCATCGCGGTCATCGCATACAACGACGAGCTGCATTTCTACGAGAACTGCGGTTTCACAAAGTCTGACGTCAGCACGCCGATGTTCATAACATCGCTGTGGACGTGAGGAGGTACACATGGTAAAGATAAATATGAACGACCTCGATAAGTTCTTCGTGAAGAGCGAGCTTATCCCCGCGATATGCTACGAGGTCAACACAAAAACAGTTCTCATGCTCGCCTACATGAACAAGGAGAGCCTTAAAAAGACACTCGAGACCGGCTACACATGGTTCTGGAGCAGGTCGCGGCAGGAGTACTGGAACAAGGGCGCTACCAGCGGTCACGTCCAGAGGGTGGTTTCCATTTACGGCGACTGCGACAATGACACACTGCTCGTTAACGTCGAGCAGACCGGGGCAGCCTGCCACACCGGCAGCTACAGCTGCTTCTTCAATGAGATATACGACAGCTCAGATGCAGGGGACGGCGTCCCGGAGAATAAGTGATAAAGGAGAATTGATATGACAGTTTATCAGGAGATTTTTGAAGTCATCAAGGAGAGAAAGAAGCAGTTCGAGAACGGCACCGCCGCTGAGAATTCCTACACCTGCTACCTCTTCGAGAAGGGCGTGGACAAGATATGCAAGAAGGTCGGCGAGGAGGCGACTGAGACCGTCATCGCAGCAAAGAACGGCGACAACGACGAGCTCATGAACGAGATCAACGACCTGCTGTACCACGTTATGGTGCTTTGCGCAAATCAGGGTCTTGACTGGTCGGACGTCGAGAGAGTCCTCGACGAGCGCAACGAAAAAATAGGCAACCTCAAAAAGTTCCACGAGGTAGATAAAAACAGCTAAGGGGGTGACGTCTTGGCTGATGTCAGGAGCACACTAACTAAAGAAGTACATCCGGGGAGAATTTTCAAGAAGATATTCCTGTGGCTCTATAAATGGTTCATACGCATATTCACATGGGAGCGGCTGAAGTTCATGATGTTTTCAGCGCTGATACTGATAACGCTGTCCCCGCTGTATACATTCATTTGGAAGCTGTTCGCGCCCGATGAAAAGCTCTTCTTTCCGCACGTCATCGACTACATAACCGAATACGCGCGTGCCATAGGTCTGATATCGCTCATCATAATGATACGCGGGATAGTCAGGGAAAAAAAGAGCATAAAAAAAATCCTGCGCGACCATATCCCGCAGGTGCTGATGGCGCTGTTCGCGCTGTATATCGTGCTCTCGTGCCTGCTGCGCGGACTGAGCTTCTGGGACTGGCATATCCACGGCATACTGCTCCATGAGAACGCACTCTCGTTTGTCACATACGGACTGGTCTTTTTTGTCTGTGCTTCGATGATAAAGGAGGAGCGCTATAAGCTCATCGCCGTGAATCTGTACATCGCAGTGTTCACCATTATGGGCTTCATCGCGATGTATGCGTATTATGTCTCCCCGATACGTCAGTTCAAAGAAACAGAGGGGATAGGCATAGTATTCAACCAGTTCAATTACTACGGCTACTATCTCACCATGGGCATACTTCTCTGTGCGGTCATGTTTATCCGCCAGAAGGGCTCGCTTGCGAAGTACATCTACGCGCTGTGCTTCCTGTTCAACTCCTATATCCTCGTGGTGAACAACACCTTCGGCTGCTACCTCGCTGTGCTGACGGGTCTGATATTCATCATCATAGCTTCAAGGATCATCGACGGAAGATTCAGCGTGCTGCTCTTCATGCCGCTGCTCGGCTTCATAGCAGTCAGCATATTCTGCTCGTTCTTTGAATCGACTATCCTTTCCAACTTCCTGAAGCTCTACTCCGACGTCGGATCGATCGCCGCCTCAGACGGCGATGCAGGCGAAGCCGGCACAGGACGCTGGAAGCTCTGGATGGAGACTATCCAGCTCATCAAGGAGAAGCCGCTGCTCGGACAGGGGTCGAGTATGTTCAGCCGCCGTATGATGTTCGACCTGCACACCGAGATAGTCCGCACCCATAACGAGATACTCCAGTACGCTGGGTGGTTCGGCATACCGACGTCGATATTCTACGTTGCGGGAGTTTTCGCGGTCTATATCAAGGCGATAAAGAACCGCGCCCACTTCGACACTCCGACGCTTGCCTGCCTTACGGCGGCGTTCGGATACTTCGTATCCGCGTTCTTCGGACTGACGCTCTACAGCACCGCGCCGTATTTCTTCTTCTTCCTTGCGCTTGGCATAGTCAGGAAGCCGGAGCCTGAGCCCGCAGCTGAAAGCCAAGATGCGGAACAGGAGCAGTCCGAGCCCGCACAGGAAACACCCGGAGCAGAGCAGGATACTCCCGAGGATGAGCCTGTCCCCGAGACGGTCTCCGACGGCGTAGAAACTGAATAATAAAACAAACGGGACTCACTCAGAGTCCCGTTATTTTTCGTTCCACGCATACCTCGATATCTCGGGGACATCTCCCACGATCACGCTCTCCGCAAGCAGAAAATCGAAGCAGACCTCCGTGCTGAAGCTGTACAGCGGCAGCGACGAAGTCACCTCAGCTGTCACTTCCGCGTAGATACAGTGGCAGGTCTGGTTGATGCCCGCCTGTGAGAACGTGCTTTTCAGCCTGACCACGCAGCTGTCAGCAGGGCAGACCCTCACCCTCACCCTCGGCCCCTTCCCCGCGAGCAGGTATGACCCTGTCAGCGAGCCGAGCGCTATCTCCGCAGAGCTGCCCCCGGACTCCCGCAGACGCCGGTTTATCAGCACGGTCAGCTCCGACTGCACCCGGTTGATGTTCACGGGCAGCGCCTCCACAGAGACCGCCCGCCCGCTCTCATCGTAAAGCACCGCCGCGAAGTCGCAGTACTCATACCGGTGATCCGCGAGGTACTCCGCGACCGCGCTCCCGATAGCTTCATTCGCCTGCATTTTCGCGAAGTTCTCTGCCTGCATGACCGCTGCCGGACGTACAGCCCGGTCGAGGCGGACGAGCGAAACTATCAGCAGCACGACTACCACAATAAGTATCACAGCGCCCGCCGCTGCTCTGGAAGTAGGTCTGCGGCGCCTTCTGCGTCTCATGGGACGTCGGTCACCCCTGCGAAGCCTCGAACGGGACATCACCGCAGCTGCAGTCGGTCAGCGCAGCGGGCGAGAACTCCTCCTCAGGGAATTTCAGCCTGCCGAACGCCTCGCACGGCGAATCGGAGTCGCTGCAGCACTCCTTGCGTGGTATGCGGTAGTCGAGGGTCGGCACCATTACCGTCACGGGACGGGTCAGCTCGACCACCGAGAACAGCCCCAGAGTTACCTCTATCCCGCGCGAGACCTGCCCCTGCGCAGCTGTTTTTTCGCCGTTAAGTACAGGACAGCTCTCGGTCAGCCTGGTCTCGAGAATGACTGGCTCCAGCACCGACACACACGCCTTCGGCAGGGTAGGGGTGAGCGGCTGACAGGGACAGCCATTTTCCTCGCCATGACCGCTGCAAAACGTCCTCACGCTCGAATCGCTGCCGTAGAGAATGCAGTTTTTCGCGGCGTAAGCCGTACCCGAGAGCGTGACGGGCGCGCTGCACGACCTTTCATAGCCGAGTATCTCGAGAGAGAACGTGAACGACAGATCGACCGAATAGAAGCCCTTGTTGAACGGCACCGGCTCCACGCTTACGCAGACGTCCGAGACCGAAGCCGCCCGGCTGCGCACGATGTTGATATTCGGCGGTATCTCGCCGCTTGTGAGGGTAACGGGGATATCGCAAAGGCAGTCCTTGTCGCTGCAGCTGTCGAACACCCGCTCCACCTTGACGGGAACCGCTCCCGCGGGCTGCGGTCTGAAATTATCACTCATAGAATGACCTCCTTGATGAATTATCACTGTATTATATTCACGGGCGAGTCAGGACGTGACAGTTTTCCGCAATGTTATTGACATTCCGCGCGGAAAGTGCATTGATACGAACGCGAAAAAAGTGATGTAAGTATGCGCGAGCGCCGCCTGTGCAGTCCGACTTTTCATAGTCGGCATGGCGGCTTGCGGCAGCGAGGACAGTGCCGAAGCTCCCGCAGTAACACCACCCTCCGATGGCGGTGGTTTACCATTTGATAACAGCGGTTTTGGGGGAGACGGGAACTCACAGGAAGGAGAACACCTCAACTGTCAGGATTAATACAGAAACAAAGAGCACCCTCACAGGTGCTCTTTTTTATACCTATTCTATCCTGTAGGGGACGGCGCCCACGGCGTCCCGTCTCCTGCATTTATCCCGTAATCGGCAGCTCGGTCACGATACCCGCCTCGTAGCGCTGTATCGCGAGCGCGTCGTTGTTGGTGACGCCGTCCCCGCCGATGACGTCGGCGTTGAGCCTGCCCTGTGCGGTGAGGGAGAAGTTGTCGGGGTCAGCCTGCGAGCGCATTATGCACACCGCGTCCGCCATATTGACTTCGCCGTTCTCGTTCGCGTCGCCCGCAAGGTACCTGCCCTCCGGCGCGGAGGTTGTTTCCGTGCTCTCGGTGACGGTCGTGGTAGTGGTCTCTGTGACTGTAGTCGTCGTGGTCTCGACCTCCTCCGCATACGGAACAACCAGCACGGAATAGTTCACAACGTTCGTCGCATAGCCATTACCGCCGAGCGAGATCCTGTCTCCCGCACTGACGTCGAGCCGGTACAGCTCAAACGTCACGTCGTTGGAGCTGACCGCTGTGAGGGAAGATTTCTCATATGCGGACATCCACTCCGGAGCGGCAGGCATACGGCTGTCGAGCGCGACATAGACCGAAATATCGCCATTTGCGGTAAACTGTACGGCGGTTTCCGTGAGAGCCTTGTCATTGCAGGCAGTGAGTATCTGCTCCGCGCCTGCGAGCTCGTCGGGTAGGGAAGCGTAGGTGAAAGCGCGGTCGCCGAACAGCAGTGAGCCGACCTCAGCGCCGTCCGAGAGAGCGTAGCCCGCGTGGTTGCCGGCGTCCGCGAAGGTCACGGAAGTGATGAGACGCCCGTCGAGCGGGAGGTATTCCTTGCCGAAAATGAAGCTGTCGATGTTCATGAGGTAGCCGTCGCCGCCCCTGAAAACGAGGTACAGCGCGTGCCTGCCGGTCACCTCGGGGACATTCCCGGAGACCTCCGCCCACTCATTCCAGCTGCCCGTGCCGGTGAAGTCGATGACAGCGGCGGGCTCGCCGGACATATTGTCGAGGTAGAGCTCTATCTGCGAGGCATTTCCGGTGACGTTCGCCGTGAAGCTCTTTGCGCCGGTGCCGAAGTCAACATTCGCGAAGCAGATGTAGTCGCCGTTCTCGATGTAAGCGACGTGGGACTCGTCTTCTATCCTTGTTCCGGACTCGCTCGTGTACTCCTCAGCCTGAATTGTCCCGAAAGCGGAAATAGGCTCAACTGCGGGGACGCCGTTGAACTCGACAGGGTCGCCTGCGAGCTCATTGAGGTACATCTCGAGGTTTGTGTAGTCGTCGCCGGACAGCGAAACTATCGTTCCGTCCTTAGCGTTATTGGGGTCGAGACCGTGAGCAGTCTCCCAGACATCGGGCATACCGTCGCGGTCGGTGTCGTTTGCGGCGCTGGTCGGACCGTCGGCCGCGCCCTTGAACGTGGAGCTTGTGGGGTAGCCGCCGCAGTCCTTCTGGCTGTCGATGATACCCTTCAGACCCGCTCTGCTGCCGGTGTAGGTGTAGGTGCCGTTGGTGACCTCTTTGTGGTAGCGGGAGTCGATGTAGTCGAGCGCCGGGACATTCGCGCCCGCGCCGGAGGTGTTGTCGATGACTCTCGTATACGCATTCTCCGCGGAATCGGTATTCACATATGACTCGCAGAAGGGCGCGGTCAGCTTGACGTCATTGAGCGTGCAGTTGTAGAGGCTGGACTTAGCCTTGCCCGCGCTCCATGCGTCGTCAGTGGACTTGAGGATATAGGAGCCGTTGGTCTGTGTCATGACGTTGCCCGAGACGTACATCTTCTGGCAGTCGGAGGTATTGAGCTCGTTGCCGTCGATAGAAACGACGTGCAGGCTCGTATTTGACGAAGCGCCCGCCTTGTAGTAGTTGTTGACGAAATTCAGCCTGCGCACGCCGCCGTCAGTGGTGCGGTCGCGCCAGTTGTAAACGACGTTGTTGCGGATATCGAGGTAGCCGCCGTAGGTGACAGCGTCCTGCTCCATGCCGCCCGCAAGGGACCAGTTGCGTCCGGTGCAGTCGATGAGGAGATTGTGGTGGAAGCTGCCCACGTTTCCGCTGACAGACGCCGCGAAGGCGTGAGTTTCAGTCTTGGTGCGGTCGTCGGCGTTGTAGTGGATAGAATCATGCAGCGACTCGCCGATGATGTTCCACTGGAAGGTGATATTTGAAGCCGAGCGCGACGAGAATCCCTCGTCGGTCGCCCATGACATCGAGCAGTGGTCGATGATGCAGTGGTTGGAGCTTGAAAGTCCCATGCCGTCGGAGACATCGTTGACTCCGGTGAGACCTCTGTCGCCGGGACGCACGCGGATATCACGCACGATGACGTCGTCGCAGCCGAGCATACCGAAGCCCCAGTTTATGAGCGTTATGCCGTCCCCGGGAGCAGTCTGCCCCGCGATGTAGACGTCGCCGCCGGTACTGGGGACGGTCAGCTTGCTTTTCAGTTCGATGATACCTCCGACGTCGAAGACGATAGTCCTCGCACCCGTGACTGTCTCCAGACCGTACCTGAGCGAGCCCTCGCCGGAGTCATTGAGGTTGGTGACGTGGTAGACCGAGCCGCCGCGTCCGCCGCGAGCCCAGCGTCCGTAGCCCTCGGCAGTGGGGAAGGCGAGACGGTTTATCTGGAAGGAGTAGACATTTCCCTTGACCGTGCCGTTCGGGCCGACCTCGTCCACGCGCCAGTAGTAGGTCGGTACGGAGGAGTAGCTGTCGTCAAGGTCGAAGTGCGGGGAGGTGACAGTGCCCTTATACTCCGCAGAGGACTTTGTCGCGTTGAACACGCCCGCGGCGTCCGTGCCTATGTAGACGTCGTGAGAGGCAGCGCCCGCGCCGGCAGTCCAGTTCAGACCGTCCTCAGCGTTGAGGTGGCGGAACTGATCGACGGGAGACTCCTTGGAAATGCCTGTGATAGGGCTCGCACCGTCTATCTCGAAGGCATTGAGCCACGCATTGCTGTAGGACTTATTACCCTCGCCCTGAATGAGTATAGTCGCGGAAGTCCCCGAAAATTCAACGTATGAGCGACCAGCGTCATTGTCGGCGGCAGCATTGTTTGGGCAGGCGATACCGGTCTGCTTTACCGAGCCGTTGACTGAAATTTTGAGGGTGCTGGGGTCAACGTTCCCGTAGCCGCAGGCGTGCCAGCCGGAGAAAGAGTGGGTGCCGTCCGAGATACCGGATATCTCTATTTTAAGGGCGCCGCTGGAGTCGTTGTCCTTGTTGAAAATGCCGTCCGCGATGAGGTATGGCGTGGTGCCGTCGTACTTCTGGAGCTTCTTGTTGTTGGTGCAGTCCACCGACCCGCTGCCGCTGCCGTTGGAGATCTTCACCGTGACGCCCGTGGACGTCTTGAAAGCGTTTCCGTCCCAGATCCAGTTCTCGGCGTTGGGAGCGTAAAGCGCGGAGCGCCCGTCGTTTCTGTTGATGTCCACTCTCACGCGGGACATCGACGCTGCTGCGACGGCTGTCTGCGGGACAGCGATACCTGCCGGGAGCCCCGTGAGACCGGTTCCTGCTGCACATACGGCGGCAGCCATGAGGGTGGCTGCGAGCCGGTTTGCGGCTGATCTTTTCTTCATTCTGATTCCCCCTGAATACTGTGATGTAACTCCGTGATATGCTGACTATCATCTACGGATATTATAGCATCGGCGGATAAAACTGTCAATATGGAAAATAAGTTCAAAAAATGTTTACAAATTTCATTGAACTAATTGTTTTTATATGTCCTGTGCAGAATAATCATCTTGCACAGTTGAACTCTGCACGATATTCCATATGGATTTCTGCGTACTGAGGATATGAAAATTTTTTTGGGAAATTTCTCAAAAACGGTTGAAATTTTTTTGCAGATGTGGTATGATTAATTTTGAATGGTTTATTTTTCAGACCACTTTTTATCACGCGGCGCATACATTATAAATAGTACCGCGTAAAAGTTCCGCTTTGCGGACAATATATGAGGAGGATGTACATGAAAAAAGTGCAGATCACTGAAACCGTATTGCGTGACGCGCAGCAGTCGCTCATCGCAACAAGAATGCCTTACGCCGACTACGAGGGTATCCTCTCGGAAATGGACAAGGCAGGCTACTACTCCGTAGAGTGCTGGGGCGGAGCGACCTTTGACTCCTGCCTGCGCTACCTCAACGAGGATCCGTGGGAGAGGCTCCGCAACCTGAGAAAGAACCTTCCCAATACCCGTCTCCAGATGCTCCTGAGAGGACAGAACCTCCTCGGCTATAAGCACTACCACGACGATGTTGTCGAGAAGTTCATCGAGCTCTCCATCAAGAACGGTATCGACGTTATCCGTATCTTCGACGCGCTCAATGACTTCCGCAATATAAAGACAGCTCTCGAGTCCACAAAGAAGTACGCGACCGAGAGAACGATCGCTTCCGGCTGTATCTCCTACACCCAGAGCCCCGTACATACCGTTGACAAGTACATCGAGATGTGCAAGGAGCTCCAGTCCATGGGCTTCGACACTATCTGCCTCAAGGACATGGCCGGCACTATGACTCCCTATGAGGCTGAGCACCTCATCAAGGGCATCAAGGATGCCGTAGGCGATATGCCCCTTATCCTCCACACACACTGCACCACCGGCATGGCTTACATGACTATCACCAAGGCTGTTGAGTCCGGTATCGACGTCATCGACTGCGCGACCTCATGTCTCTCCGGCGGCACATCTCAGCCCTCCACCGAGACTATGTTCTACGCATTCCAGCAGTACGGCATGGACTGCGGTCTTGACGAGGAGGTCATCAACAAGGTCAACGACTTCTTCAAGCCGCTCAAGCAGAAGTACGTCGACAACGGCACCCTCAACCCCAAGAGCCTTTCCACGGACGCTCAGGCGCTCGTATACAAGGTGCCCGGCGGTATGCTCTCCAACATGATCGCAAACCTCACCGATATGCACGCAATGGACAAGTTCGAGGCAGCACTCCTCGAGATCCCGGCTGTAAGAGCTGACCTCGGCTACCCGCCGCTCGTAACTCCTCTTTCCCAGATGGTAGGAAATCAGGCTGTGACGAACGTCCTCATCGGCGAACGCTACAAGAACATCTCCAAGGAAGTAAAGAACTACATCAAGGGCGAGTACGGTATCGCTCCCGCTCCTGTTAGTGCAGAGCTCGTAGAGAAGGTGCTCGGCGCAGACGGCACACCCGTTGACTGCCGTGACGAGGACCAGAAGCGCACCGGCGAGGACTTCGCTGCTGCGAAGGAGGCTCTCGGCGACCTCGCACGCTCTGAGGAAGACGTAATGAGCTACATCTGCTATCCCGACCAGACCCTCAAGTTCCTCAAGGACCGCAAGGCTCAGGAGGAGAACGAGGCAGTCTACACGATCGAGGAAATGTAAGGAGGCAGCGGTATGTACTATAACACAATGCTTGCCAACCTTGAAGATATTTCGATAGGCGACGCTGCGATAACTGCCGTATTCGGCTATGCCGTAGTATTCGGCGGACTTCTCTGCCTGATGATACTCCTGTACATCACAGGCGCATTCTTCAAGTCGAAGCAGGCAAAGGAGAAGGCTAAGGCAGAGGCTCAGATGAAGGCTAACGGCACGGAGCAGTCCACCCTCGAGGTAGTACCTGCCCAGCCCAAGCTCGCTCCCGGTTCCGCGGGACACGTCAAGCTCTACGACGTTTCCGACAAGGAAGCAGCTATGATAATGGCTATCGTTGCCGACAAAATGCAGAAGCCGCTCAATGAGCTCCGCTTTATTTCCATCAAGGAGGTCAAATAACAATGAAGTATAAAGTAACACTCAATGGCAAGACATATGAGGTAGAGGTCGAGCAGGGCAAGGCTGTCCTCCTTGACGAATATGAGGCACTCGCTCCCGCTCTAGCCGCTGCACCCGCAGCAGCTCCCGCGCCCGCAGCAGCTCCGGCAGCAGCACCCGCTGCACCTGCAGCTCCCGTGAACCTCGCAGCAGGAGAGACAGTATCCGCTCCTATGCCCGGCAACATCATCAGAGTTGACGTTAAGCAGGGCGACGTCGTTAAGGCAGGACAGATACTCATCATTCTCGAGGCTATGAAGATGGAAAACGAGATCGTAGCTCCCAAAGACGGCACTGTTGCACAGGTCGTTACGAGCAAGGGCTCGGTCGTAGATACAGGCTCTCCGCTGGTCGTTATAGCGTAAGGAGGGCAATGTATGGACATTCTTGAGACCCTGAAGACCCTCTGGAACGACTCGGGCTTCCAGAGCTTCTTCGTGAACGGAGGCTGGAAGAACCTCATCATGATAGTCGTATCATGTGTTCTTCTGTACCTCGGTATAAAGAAAAAATTCGAGCCGCTGCTCCTCGTGGGCATCGCATTCGGCTGTCTGCTCGTCAACCTTTCGTACTTCGGTGCAGGCTCCTCGGACGCGCTCTACCACCTCGACCTCTGGGACAACTTCCTGAACCCTGAGCACGCGGACTACCACAGCTACGGCGCTATCATGGCGCACGGCGGTCTGCTCGATATCCTCTACATAGGCGTAAAGGCAGGCATTTACCCGTCCCTCATCTTCATGGGCGTCGGCGCGATGACAGACTTCGGTCCGCTCATCTCCAACCCCAAGAGCCTTCTCCTCGGAGCAGCTGCACAGATGGGCGTTTTCCTCGCATTCTTTGGAGCAGTATGCCTCGGCTTTACAGGCAATGAAGCGGCTTCTATCGGAATCATCGGCGGTGCCGACGGTCCTACCGCTATCTTCCTTACCACGAGACTTGCTCCCCACCTCCTCGGACCTATCGCTATCGCGGCTTACTCCTATATGGCGCTTATCCCGATGATACAGCCCCCGATAATGAAGGCGCTCACCACCAAGAAGGAGCGCGCGGTCAAGATGGAGCAGTCCAGACAGGTCTCCAAGACCGAGAAGATCATCTTCCCGATAATCGTGGCTATGTTCGTTATCCTGCTTCTCCCGTCCACAGCTCCGCTCGTAGGCTGCCTCATGCTGGGCAACCTCTGGAGAGAGTGCGGCGTGACCGAGAGACTTTCCGACACAGTCCAGAACGCACTCATGAACATCGTTACCGTATTCCTCGGTATTTCCGTAGGCGCGACCACTGCTGCCGAGAGATTCCTCTCGCTCGAGACTATCAAGATCGTCGTTCTCGGACTCACAGCGTTCTGCTTCTCGACAATAGGCGGACTTCTCGTCGGAAAGATCATGTATAAGCTCTCCGGCGGAAAGATCAACCCTCTCATCGGCTCCGCAGGCGTTTCCGCAGTACCTATGGCAGCGAGAGTTTCGCAGATGGAAGGTCAGAAGGCCAACCCCTCGAACTTCCTGCTCATGCACGCAATGGGACCGAACGTTGCAGGCGTTATCGGCTCTGCTATCGCAGCCGGCTTCCTGCTTGCAGTTTTCAAGTGATATGACCCGAGACCTGCCGTGAAAACCACACGGCGGGTCTTTTTTTATCCCCGTTTTTTCAACATTTTACGACATTTCAACATCAGATTTGTTACTTTGCAGTAATAAAAGGTGCGTTGTTTGTGCAAAATATAGATTTTTGTAAAACTGTTGACATTGAAACAAAGTTGTAGTATAATCTATAGTACAGAGATATATTATGTGGTGTAGAATGAACAGAAGGGGAGTATGATCCGCAGTTAACAGGTGCGGTCGTTTTCCTTTTAGTTCTTAATATTTGGGGTCGTTCCTATCGTCATATGCTAAGACACAGGGGACGGAGGCTCAGTGCAGACGGGTATGGTGCCGTCCTTGCAGCTGTGTCAGTACCGGCGGCAGTGAAAGCTTCGGATACACCCATAGAACAGACAGGAGAAACGGCAGCGCCTTTTGTTGTTTATCCTGAAAGAACAAAAGAAAAATCAGCAGCTTGCAGCAAAATCCTTTGACTGACGGTGCAGTGACAGGCAGGCGACCTTCGTACAGAAGGGGACTGCGTGAAATGTCGTAGTTGCCGGAGGCAGGAGGGAACGCTGTGAGGCGGTCTGAAAACAGCAGAACAAAACAGCAAGCTCGATCCGCGGGGACTGCGTGAATGCGTGACTGGCAGGAGCGCAGGACGAACGGGGAAATGATGCTGATACAGGACGAGCCTTCCGCGCAAGGAATGTCGGACCCGCTTCAGCAGATGAGAAACGAGCAACACCAGCGGATCTGTTCCGCAGTGACTTGCCTTGTGTGATGTGCAGGCGGTGACTCATTCGTCCCACCGGTGCGTCGAGAAAGAATGTGCCCGAGCTGTGGGCCAGCAGCCGGAACACTAAGAAAATGTTGAACAAGGAAAAGAGAGACCCATAGAACAGGGAAAAGAGAAACAAATCAAGAACAAAAGCAGACACAAAACAAAAAAAGAAAAACAGAGAACAAAACAAAACAGAAAAAAGAAAAACCGGAAAGATAAAAATAAACATTTCCGGAGATCATGTAGAACAAACCGGAGGAACATAATAATGGCAAACAGACGCATCCGGAAGCGTCGCGTCGTACTGGCTATGATTGCTATCGTCGGAACATTGACGGCAGCTGACGGTCTCAGACGAGAATTTTTCGGATATAACAAGAAGAATATCGTGGTAAGCGGGGATTTCAGAGAGATGACGATATCCCAGCAGGACACCGATGATGTGCTCGTACTGAGCGACCCTGCCACGGCTTCCACCGAATTCGAGGGGGTAAAATATCTTGGATTTTCCGAAGTCAAGGTATCCGCTTCCCAGCTCTCATCGGGAGCACTGACACTCGTAAATGAACAACACCTTGCCGGAGCAGTCGATACATCCGGCATGGTTGATCTGTTTGATTATAAAAATGATTATTATACCCTCATAGAGGATAACGTAATGCTGAATGAGGACGCTGCCGAAGCGCTCAACCTCATGATGGAGGATTACAATGAAGCCACCGGACTTATGGATTTCATTGCCTACGGCACGACGGACACCTATACGGGGGCGGGCTCTTATTGCCCGATTGCATTTCCGGAGTCGGCGACCGGATATACGGTCGATCTCGCGCTCAACGGCTGCGGCAGCGTGATAGCTTACGACGGCTATGACGAGGAGTCGTGGATAGTTGAGAATTGCAGCAGGTATGGCTTTGTTGTGCGCTGTCCTGAAGGCAAACAGGACAAGACCTCTCATGCCTTTTGTCCATGGCATCTTAGGTACGTCGGCGCAGCCCATGCAGCGATCATGACAGCGAACGGCCTTTGCCTTGAGGAGTACATCGACTTCGTCAGGGCTTATTCCTACGACGCACCCTATACATATACCACAGGAGGCGCCACCTACTGTGTGTACTATACAGCGTCGGAGGGCGACATCACGTCGGTCAGAGTGCCGACGACGGGGACGTATAGCATTTCCGGCAACAATGTTGACGGCTATATCGTCGCGACAGAAAAATACTGATATTTATGGAGCAGCGTCATGAACTGCTCCTTTTTTATGTCTTTATCCGCCTCCCGCCGCATAGAATGCAGAGGGAGGTGCTTGTATGAGGTTGATGATGAGAGCCGCGGCGGCGGTGATGTGCGTTTTTCTTGCGGGAGCGTTTGTGAAGGCTCCCCCGAAGCAGCAGCCCGAGCCACGGGCGTATGTTCTTATGGAGGCACAGACCTGCACTGTGCTCGACTCGCTGAATGCCGATGAACGCCTGAACTGCGGCTATCTGAGCAAGCTGATGTCCCTGCTGCTCATCGCTGAGGACATAGATTCCGGAAAGTACAGCCTGGATACGCAGCTCACCGCCTCGCAGAGCGTCTACGGCACAAAGGGCTCTGTCGTGTGGCTTGAGCCGGGCGATGCAATGACCGTTGAGGAACTGCTCAAATCGGTAATTATCGGAAACGCCAACGACGCCATGACCGTTCTCGCTGAAGCCTCTGAGGGAAGCGTTGAAGGCTTTCTCAAGCGCATGAACGCCGAGGCCTTTGACCTCGGACTTCGCGACACAGCCTTTTTTTCGCCCTACGGCTACCTCGATGAGCGCGAGTATACTACTGCCCGCGACCTCGCCGTGATCAGTGCTAAGCTTTCGCAGTACGACTTCCTGCGACCGTATTTCTGCACATGGCGGGACTTCGTTAAGTCCGGGCAGGTGGAGCTCGTCAGCGAGAACACCCTTTCCCGCACCTACGACCGCCATATCGGCTTCAAGGCAGCACACTCTGATCTCAGCGGATACTGCACTGCGGAGGGCGGTACGGACAGCTCGGGCACGGTCTATATAGCGGTGGTGCTCGGCGCGGAGGACGCCGATATCTCACTGAGCAAGGCAAAGTCCCTCGTCAACAGCGGCTTCAGCGGATACAAGGTCACCCCTGCGGTCTTTCCGGAGGAAGCCATGAGACCGCTCGAGGTCAGGGGAGGGGAAGCGAGCGCCGTCGAGCTGACAGTCGGTGAGCAGAGCACTGTCGTCCTGCCGCGCGGCACGGGCGAGCTGCGTACAGTTGCCGTTATCCCACAGTATATTGAGGCTCCCGTCACCGCCGGACAGCGTCTCGGGACAGCCGCCTTCTACAACGGCAAGACTCTCGTCTGCGAGACTGACATAACAGCGAAGACCTCCGTCCCGAAGCTGACCTACTGGTACACTTTCTGCAAGCTCATGTCCAAACTGATAGAATGATAATGTTGAAAATTGTACTGATTGCACAAATGTGGAAATAGTTTACGAAAGGTACTTGAAAAAATCTTAAAAATATAGTATTATATAGTTGGTAAATTATATTTGTGCGGAGCTATGTCCGCGCAAACTGGAGGTATAACACAATGGCATTAAAACTCAATACCAAGTATCTGAAGGACTTCGTCAATGCTGATGAACTGACAGGCATCAAGGCTCAGGTCGAGGCTGCCGCTCAGTCTCTCCACAGCAAGACCGGTCTCGGAAATGATTTCTTAGGCTGGGTAGAGCTTCCTACTAACTACGACAAGGAAGAATTCGCACGCATCAAGGCGGCGGCTGAGAAGATCAAGTCCAATTCCGATATCCTCATCGTTATCGGTATCGGCGGATCCTACCTCGGCGCAAGAGCAGCTATCGAGCTCCTCCGTTCGCCCCTTTACAATAATATCAAGAAGGATACTCCCGACATCTACTACGTCGGCAACAGCATCAATCCTGCTTACCTCAACGAGATCATCGCTCTCTGCGAGGGCAAGGACTTCTCCGTTAACGTCATCTCCAAGTCCGGTACGACCACCGAGCCCGCGCTCGCATTCCGTATCTTCAAGAAGATGGTAGAGGACAAGTACGGCAAGGAAGGCGCTAAGGACCGTATCTTCGCCACAACTGACAAGGCTCGCGGAACTCTCAAGAGCCTGTCCGATACAGAGGGCTACGAGACCTTCGTTATCCCGGACGACGTCGGTGGACGCTTCTCCGTGCTCACAGCAGTCGGACTTCTCCCGATAGCTGTTGCAGGCTGCGACATCGACGCTCTCATGAAGGGCGCTGCTAAGGCTCAGGCTGACTTCTGTGCTGACTTCGACAACAACGACTGCTACAAGTACGCGGCTCTCCGCAATATCCTTTACAGAAAGGGCAAGTCCGTGGAGATGCTCGTTTCCTACGATCCCAGCTTCGTTATGATGAGCGAGTGGTACAAGCAGCTCTTCGGCGAGAGCGAGGGCAAGGACAA
>JAEEGL011022240.1_pt1 | contig 59671 bp, 49 predicted proteins | sample 9134231 | NCBI WGS metagenome assembly JAEEGL01 (sample SAMN16246548, study PRJNA631951) | gut metagenome | biome: gut microbiome; feature: rumen; material: fiber-attached | host: Bos | place: Iran: Karaj | collected 2018-10
ATATGTTAAGGATGAGTGATATTAATCACATTATTTCTGAATCTGGGTGTTGGGAAGATGTTGTTAATAAGGTGAGCAAACTAAAATTCCGAAATGTTCCTGCTACATTTAAGGCCTATGCCATAATAAATGATTGGGGAGATGAAGAGTGTGATGACATCTCAGAATTGTATTATAAAAAGATTGCAAAACTATTAAATGAATTTGAGGTGATTGAACCCTATGAATATGATCAATATGGAATAACTCCAGAAACTGATTTTCATGAGTTAATGGATATACATATAAAGTATAATCGAGTATCGAAAAGTGTAGTTAACAAATTGGAAAAACTGTTGGATGAGAAAATATATCCGTTGGGTGCGGAATATGGTTTTTTGGGAGATTTAATTATAGAAGTATTCTATGAGAGGGTGCAGTGGTATTTCTAATCTAAGGTGTTGCTCAACGAAAACGATGTCGAAAGCGTTACATTGATATCCGGGCTTTCGTAAGGCCGACATCATACTGAAGAGAGAAGCCGATACGGCCTGGCCGAATCTGATCGGTGCGGATGAGAAATCCGATAAGAAATGTTGATTTAAGTTCTGCACGGGCATATACTAGCGTATAGAGGCTCAGAATCATTGGGCAAGGAATCGGCGGCGATTATTTCGCCGTTAAAGAGGAGGAAAAAGGGTGGATACCAAACAATTTACACTCAGTCCTGTTGCGTGCGATGAGATTTCGGCTGAAGTGATCAAGTATTGCGACAGTATCGGAACAGACAGAAAAGATGTTCAGCGATACCGCTTGTTTGTTGAGGATTGCTTGCTGTTTTGGCTTGACAACGGTTGCGAAGGGAAAAAGATCAAACTTGTCACAGGCAGAAGAATCAGAAGAAATATAATCAGGATCGAGATGGAGGGAGAGTCGATCAATCCTCTTGAGGAAGGCTTGGAGGGATTCGGCAGTTTTTGCAACGGCATTCTTTCATCGCTGAATCTGAAACCGGATTATTCATATTCGGGTAATAAAAATCGTCTTGAATTCAATGTACAAAAGAAGTCGATGGGTATGTTCGCCATTATGGGCATATCCATTATATCCGCTATACTGATCGGAGTTCTCGGCAAGTTTTTTGTACCTTACGATGTGCTGTCATTCATCAGGGATATAATCATTAACCCCATAAACGTGTTATTTTACAAGGTATTGGGATGCGTTGCCGGACCGATGATTTTCCTTTCGGTATGTTGGGGAATATATGGGATAGGAGATGTTGAAACGTTCGGCAGAATAGGAAAAAAGATACTGCTGAGTTTTATCGGGCTGACATTTTCGTCCACTCTGTTCGGAGCGGTGTTTTCTTTCTTGTTTTTTTCAAACATGGGTTTCGGAACCGGTGCGGGAACACAGTTTCAGTCGGTAATGGATTTAATAACGGGCATTATCCCTTCTAATATTTTCGACCCGTTTATTAACGGTAATATTTTGCAGATCATTTTTCTCGGACTGATCATCGGTATGGCACTACTTGTACTCGGTAAGCAGTCCAAGACAATCGTCAGCGCAGTCGAGCAGCTAAATTCCATTGTCAATCTGATCATGGGGATTATCGGTAAAACGATTCCCTATGTTATTATAGTGGTTATTGTTGAACTTATATGGTCTGATGCCATCGATAACCTGCTCTCAACCTGGAAGGTATTGGCGATCATGCTGTTGGGCTTTGTTATCATGGGCAGTTGGTATCTTATCAAGGTTTCGGTGCGACAAAAGGTAAACATCATCACGCTCATCAAAAAAGTGATGCCCGGATTTCTGGTATCACTTACCACTGCTTCATCGGGTGCAGCATTTCACACGAACATTGATACATGTGAGAAGAAATACGGCATAAATCCTTCTCTTACGGGATTTGGGATGCCTCTTGGGATCGTAATGTTAAAACCGATATCGGGGCTTTATTTTATATTGCTTATGCGATATGTGGCCGATTTATACGAAATACAGATATCGCCGACCTGGATCGGATTTGCCGTTATACTTTGTACCGTTATAGCTGTTGCTTCTCCTCCTGTACCGGGAGGAGGCGCGATATGTTATACGGTCCTTTTGGCACAACTCGGACTTCCTTCGGAGATACTTGTCATTCTCCTGGCAATCGATATGATAACGGATTTTGTGATCACGGCAATTTCGACACTTTGTCTTCAGATGACTCTGATCAATGAATCGTCGAAGCTTGAGATGATAGATAAAGAGGTCCTCAGGAAATAAAGCAGGGAGATTGTTATGAAAGGTGAGTACAAGACTAAAGCGAGAAACATGATCGTGGATTATCTGAAGGCAAACGCTGACAAGCGTTTTACCGCAGGTGATATCGTGAAAGCTCTTTCGGAGAGCGGCGCGGCAATCGACCGCTCAACCATATACCGTAACATTGATCGTCTTTGCGATGACGGAAAACTCCTCCGATATAAAGAAAATGATATCAATGCGGCGTGCTATCAGTATTCCGAAGGACATGGCTCATGTCATAATCATATGCATGCGAAGTGTGCAAATTGCGGAAAAATATACCACCTTGACAACGACATCTTTTCGGATGCGGAAGAGAAGCTTAAAGAGGAATATGGTCTCGAGATCGATTTTGGAAAGACGGTTATAATCGGACGATGCGAAGAGTGTGGTCCCATGGGGACGGGGGTTGTGGTCCATTGAATGGTCCACACCCCCCGTCCCCATGGGACTGTGTCAGCGTTACACGGTTTGGTTCCTCTTTTTCCTTCTCACACGATTCACATGTCTTTCGAAATCCCCACTCCGCAGCAGTTCTGCCAGAACGTACTGTTCAAAGAGCGGAACCGTGCAGGAATAGAACCCCAGTTTTTTATTAAAAGTGTCGAGTAGTTCAGTCGGTAACAGCATATATCCCATACGAAGCGAAGGAGCTATGGTTTTCGAAAAAGTGTTTAGGTAGATCACGCGGGTTCCGCCGGACATTGAAAAAAGAGTGTCTTCTGCTTTACTCGAAACGGTAAGCTCCGAATCATAATTGTCTTCAATAATCATACCTTCCGCGGAAGCAGCCCAGCGAAGGTATTCTTTTTTCTTTGATATACCGACAGAGATACCGCTCGGAAAGCTGTTGAAGGGAGTTACATGCAGGACATGAGCCTTTGTGCATGAGAGCTTTACGGTTGAGAGACCTTCGGGGGTCAGTGGTATCGGGTCGCATTTGATACCGAATGATTCATATACTTTTGGTATTTTATTGTAGCAAGGATCTTCAATTGCATATATATGTTCACTTCCGAGAAGCTGTGCGATAAGACCGTAGAGATATTCGGCTCCGGCACCGACAATAATCTGCCCGGGTGAGACAAAGATTCCGCGGCTTCGTGCAAGATAGCGGCAGATTTCTTCCCTGAGTTCGTTGCTTCCCTGACTGGGAGATCTGACGAGTATACTTTCGCTTTTGTCGAGAAGAACTTTTCTCATCGTCTTTGCCAGTATCGAAAAAGGGAAGCTTTCCGATTGGGATATTTGGGTGCCGTCATTAAACTTGTTGTTTTCGGAGATCGTATGCTGAACAGATGTTTTGTTAATGTTATCCGAACTTTTTTCTGAGTATCTTGTTTCTGCTGCATGAACAGAATCTGTCAGGAAATCATCCTCACTGTAAATCACGAAACATCCGCTTCTTTCGCGTGATTCAATATATCCTTCGTCGCACAGTAACGAGAGCGCGTGCTCTACCGTTATAACACTCACGCCTACTTCGTCGGAAATCGTACGTTTGGAAGGGAGTTTTTTGCCTTTCGGATATATACCTGCTGTGATATCGCGGACAAAAAGACGGTAGAGCTGCAGGTATGCCGGAATATGGGATTCGTAATCTATCGTGTATATCATCTGGTTATATCAAATCCTTTCAAATTTCTGTTTCTTGATGATCAGATTATATTGCAACCATTATATGTTGTAAATGCTTTCCTTGCATTTTTGGTTGTAACCTTTGGATAAAATAATTGATATGTTAAAGTGATTAAGGTATAATTGGATTTTATGGTGGAAATATTGAAAAACCTAGGCTTTTCATGGGAATTATTACGAAACATGATGGGACTGATTAATTAAATTGAAGAGGCATTTCACGGAAGAACCGAAAACGGTATAAATAGGAGGTATAATATGTCAATGATGGAAAAACCTGCGGTTAAGGTCTTGGAGGATGGTACAAAATTCTGGGAGAACAGATACGACAGTTTCTTTCTTAAGGTGGTTGTACCGAAATCGAAGGTTGAGGGCGACATAAACAATTATGGTTTCCGTGCACCACTTCTTTTGGTGTTTGAAGAGGAAAAGCTTGACCGGGAAGGTGCCTGCGCGTATGCAAAAATGACCGGACTCGCCGATATTGCGGCAGAAGTCGATTCAAGTGTTCTTTTTGTTTATCCCACATGTGAAGGCGGATGGAAAAATGCCTCGGCAGATATGTATATCAATCTTATCGCAGAGATAAAGATGGATTCAAATTATGAGGATGGATACGTTAAAATCACAGACTTCTTCACAAGAGAATTCAAGGGCTATTTTGCAAGAGGTGCGAAATTCAGGACCGATATATACAGCAAAGGTGCTTCGGCCGATTATGTAGCCCAAAACCTTTTGAAAACTATCGAGGGTGAATATCTTTGGGGACCCGGCGAGATCACGCCCGCCATGTGTTCGATGGAAGGTCTTTCGGTTATACCGGAGATCGAGAGAAAGGATATCGCAATCCTTTCGGTCGGCAACAGTGACGAGATAAACGCAGCATTCAAGGAATGCGGGAACATACTCATCAAGGATGAGGCGGATCACGGGAACGATTATAAGAATTTTGTCAGAAAATTTAAGATGTGGTGTGGTCATATCGATATCGAGCCTGATTTCGAGGCGCTAGATATGACCGAAGCAGCCGGCAAGTGCATGGTTCACACCTCGTCATACAATATGGGCAAGTATAAGGGGACAAAAGAGCATCCCGTAGGTTATTTTGCATATTACAACAACGATCTGTTCGACAAGGGACCGGCTCCGCTTCTTGTCGGTTTTCATGGGGGTGGTGATTCATCTATGTACCTGACTTTCGTTGTCGATTGGTGGGAGATTGCTCACAGGTACGGTTTCATGTTCGTGTCTGTTGAAAATCATCAGGATGTCACAGCGGCTGAAGCGATGGAACTGATTGAACATATCCGGAAAAACTATGCGATTGACGAGAAAAGAATATATGCCACAGGTTTCTCGATGGGAAGCGGAAAAACATGGGACATTTTTATGGAATTTCCCGAAAAATTTGCGGGTATCGCACCCGGAAGTGCATTGTTCCCCATTAAGAACAATTTCTTCGGCAGACCATGGGAAGACGGTGAATGGGTAAACAGGACGATTCCTGTTCCTATATTCTATTCGGGCGGAGAGAAGACTTTTCTTCCGGAACTTCCGAACAGAGACATAACCGCGCTCGAGAGAGTTCAATATGCGGCTGAAGTAAATAATCTCAAAAAGAAGTTTGATTTGAAATTCGAGGATAAAGACAACTGGCCGGATCCTTTGTGGGTGATGTACCCGATCGCAGGGAGATTGTTCATGACAATGTCAGAGATGCGAATCTTACGATAAATTATTATGACAGTGAGGACGGAGTATGCCGTACCGCATTCGCAAGCATAGATAACCAGATTCACGAATATAGGCATCATACCGCGGAAGAAGCATGGAAATTCATCAGCGGATTTACAAGATGAGCCGCCGGGAGAATCATTTCACGCGATGAAACGATCACCTCGAAAACGCTTAAGGTGTTTTCGAGGTGTGACAGTCTCAGATGGCATCCGATTTATCTTCAGGCTCACGGTACTCATAATGTACATATTCGTATTTGGGGAATCTGTCGACAGTATTTTTCATTTCATTATAAATCTGTTCGCGAAGCTTTTTCTTGGCTTGCTGACGGGGGATGGTTCTGTCGGCATAAAAAGGTCCCGCTACATACGATACAACTCTCGGACGTTTTACAAACGGCAGAAGTCGTTTTTTATAGACATTGGTCATGGTGAAACACGGAACGTCAAGGTCATAAGGATATGCCATAGAAGTATCCTTGAACGGACGGATGTCTGTATAGTAGGGCCAGATGTGAGCCTCGGGGTAAATTATCACCGCTTTCTTTTCCTTGATGCGTGTTGCCACGGCTTCACGGAAATTACGAGCATGCTCGATATCGGTATATACCGGGATTGCACCAAGCATAACCACAAAATTGCGAATCCCGGGGATTGAGGTAACATCGGGATTGCAGATTAAGAAATCCTTCCTCGGAAAAGTGAGCATTGACGGAGTAAAAGCGTCAAGGTCGGTACCTGTGTGATTTGCATAAACGAAATATCCGGTTTTTCTTGCTTTTCTGATTTTGCCGCGCCCGACGAAATATTGATGAAATTTGAGTTTGATCCAGCCGAAGATAAGAGGTCGTACCACGAAATGATAGACCGTGAATTCGAAGAAACGCCAAAACGGGTTTTTACGAACATATTTAAAGCCCTTCGGAAGCTTTTTGGTCTCAATCGAATTTGATGCAAAATCATCATTGACCGGGTCGGAGTAGTAGATCGTTCTTCTTTTTTTCTTCATAAGCCCACTCCTTTACTTGAAATGAAAAATGAATAATTTATGTTTCATATAAGTCAATGACTGTAAGAATCAATCGTCGTCATTGATCATTTTTTTGAATTGATCGTGTCGCACAGCATTTTTCGCATTCTGATCATGCATTCCTTCTGGTTCTCCGCATAAGGAGAATCAAGATATTTCTTTGAATACTCGCGCCTGATATCTTCATGTTCGATAAAGAAATCGATCTTTTCCGCGAGATCACGGTAGTCGTTGCACTTGAAAAGCGAACGATCGTCAAGAGCGAAGGCCTTTGTGGCGCAACGGGGTGAATTGTTTATTATGGGAACAAGACCGCAGCTGATCGCTTCAAGGCACGCGATCGCTTCAATCTCAACCTCAGCGGGGTGACAGTAAAGATCCGAATAATTGATCACTCTTGCAAGCTGCGATCGTGTAAAGAATTTCATTATGGGTGTTTTGATGCCTGCTTTTCTGACTGCTCTTAATATCTGGAGCTTTCTCGGACCGCTTCCGGCGAAGATCAGCCTTATTATATCCTTATGCCTGCTGCATCCAACGGCTTTAATCAGTAATGTGTGAGATTTCTCTTTGGCATATCGTCCGGTGAAGAGAATCAGATATTCGTTCTTCAGGCGGTCGGGCTTTTCGGTGGGAGCGTATTTATATGCTTCGTTCACACCGTTTGAAATAACTATGCCCTTTGTTCTGTGCCCTACTGTTTTCTCAAAGATATTTCTGATAAACTGTGTAGGGTAGTGGATCATATCCACATTTTTGTACAGCCTCTTATAGAAATGTTTATATACCATTCTGTTAAAGAAATCGGAATTCATAAACATTAGGATGTGACTTGAAAAATTCTCGGCCTGACAATGGAATCCCGCCGTTACGGGGATCCCCTTCTCTTTTGCGATAGCAGCTGCGCAGTTCCCGACGGGGAAAGGCATCATAACATGAACTATATCAGAGCCTTCTATGGCAGAGCGAACGGTCTCTTTATCGGGTTTTGCAATTGTAACATTGTTTTTTTGTATGATTTTATTTATTATAAAGCCTAAATTAAGTGTTTTTACTATATAGAAGCCTTCCTGACCTTCTCTCGATTTGTCGGGACAAACAACTTTCACTGTGTCGCCGCAAGATTTCAGGTAACGGATCAGATTCATGCAAGCGACGGTTGTGCCATTGTTCTCCTCGCCGAGAACATCGGCTACTACGGTAACGACCATTGGGGATTCCTCCAAAAAACTGTTTCTTAATGCCCGGTGTTAAGGACAAATAATGTACATTGATAAGTTTATCATAACAAAAATAAATTGCAAACAATTCTTGACATCAACGCGTTAAAGTGTTATAGTGCCATAAAACGAACCGGTATATACAGCATAAAAGATTGTTTATTGCTTCGGTTTGGTATCGGGCAAGGAAACAACGGCTGCAAAGCAGCGATAAAAAGAGGAGGATAATACAATATGATAGTAGTATTGAAGCCGAACGTAGCTATGGAAAAGCAGGAGCGTCTCATTGATTGGCTTAAGAGTCTTTCACTTAATGTTCATGTTTCTACAGGAGAATTTCAGACCGTGCTAGGTCTTGTGGGTGATACCAGTACGGTTGATACATCGCTTCTTGAGAGCCTTGAAATCGTTGACACCGTGACGCGTGTATCCGATCCGTTTAAGCGTGCCAACAGAAAATTCCACCCCGAGGACACAGTGATCGACGTGAACGGAGTGAAGATCGGAGGAGGCAATTTTGCTATAATCGCCGGTCCGTGTTCGGTCGAATCCGAAGATCAGATCGTTACGATCGCAAAATCGGTTAAGGCTTCGGGTGCCAAGATGCTCAGAGGAGGTGCGTTTAAGCCGCGTACATCTCCTTATGATTTTCAGGGTCTGAAAAAAGAAGGCTTAAGGCTTCTTTCCATAGCAAAAAAAGAGACGGGACTTCCTGTCGTAACAGAAGTCATGAATGCAGCCGATCTGCCTCTTTTTGATGATGTCGACATAATTCAGGTGGGCGCCAGAAATACTCAGAATTTCGATCTCTTAAAAGAACTCGGAACGGTAGGAAAGCCCATCCTTTTGAAGAGGGGTATTGCCGGAACACTTAAAGAACTGCTTATGAGCGCGGAGTATATCATGTCCAGCGGTAACGAGAAAGTAATCCTTTGCGAAAGAGGAATTCGTACGTACAGCGACTACACCCGTAACACCCTCGATCTTGCCGCAGTTCCCATGCTTCATGAGCTTTCACATCTTCCGGTGGTAGTTGATCCTTCGCATGCGACAGGTATAGCAAAGCTTGTTACTCCCATGGCTCTTGCAGCATCTGTCTGCGGAGCGGACGGACTTGAGATTGAAGTACATAACAATCCCGAGCATGCATGGTCAGATGGAGCTCAGTCGCTCAGACCTGAGGACTTTGACAAGCTGGCAAAAAAAGTGTTTGCTTTAAGGGAAGTAATGGATTGATTAGTTATTTGTAATAACATGTTTTCACGGGAGGCGGAAAAATGCGTATAGGCGTTGTCGGACTCGGTTTGATCGGTGGATCTTTTGCAAAAGCATACAAAAAAGAGGGTCATCAGGTAATGGCACTTGATACCGATAAAAAGACAATCGGATTTGCAGCTCTTTACGGCGCTATCGACGGAGAACTCACCGATGAGCTCATTCCCACCTGCGACCTTATCCTCATATGTACATACCCGGAAGCAGCCATAGCTTTTATGACGGAAAAAGGTCCGTTGTTTGGCAAGCAACCCGTTGTTATTGACGCTTGCGGTACAAAGGAGGTTGTTGTAAGGGCAGGCATGGAGCTGGCAAAGCGGTACGGATTTACGTACGTCGGAGGTCATCCGATGGCAGGAACCCAGTTTTCCGGATTTAAGTATGCAAGGGAAAACCTTTTTAAGGGTGCTCCGATGGCAATAGTACCTCCTGTTTACGATGATCCTGTTTTTCTTGATAACATAAAGAAACTCCTTGCGCCCGCCGGTTTTGGGAAACTTACGATAACAACTGCAGAAGAACATGATAAGGTTATCGCGTTCACTTCACAGCTCGCACATGTTGTTTCAAACGCATATGTAAAAAGTCCTTCCTCACGACTTCATAGCGGTCTTTCGGCAGGAAGTTACAAGGATCTGACGCGGGTTGCCTGGCTTAACCCGGGGATGTGGACACAGCTGTTTATGGAAAATTCAGACAATCTGATTTTTGAAATAGATACACTCATCGCGAATCTTAAGGAATATCGTGATGCAATTGAAGCAGGCGACAAGAAAAAGCTGTATCGTATTCTCGACGACGGCAGAAAGATCAAAGAGGAGGTTGACGGCTGATGCAGGTAGTAACGGTTAATGCCAGTAAAAAATATGATGTTAAGATCGGAACGGGTTTTGTCGGAAATCTCGGAGAAGAGATCGCTCCGCTCATGTCGGGGAAAAAGGTCATGCTTGTTTCCGATGACAAGGTATTCTCTCTATACGGAGAGAGAGCCGTCAGTTCACTCGAAAAATCCGGATATATCGTATCGATCTTTACTTTCCCGAACGGCGAGGACAGTAAGAACATAAATAATTACACCAATCTTGTTGAAGCGTTGTTTGATGCGCAGCTTACAAGAAAGGATCTTGTGATAGCGCTTGGAGGAGGAGTGGTTACGGATCTGGCAGGATTTGCGGCTGCTACGTTCCAACGCGGCGTGGGGATCGTCATGGTTCCTACGACACTTCTTGCGGCAGTTGATGCTTCTGTCGGCGGGAAGAATGGGATCAATCTTACGAAAGGGAAAAACCAGATAGGTACTTTTTATCAGCCTCTCGAAGTTCTTTGTGATATAGAAACTCTTTGGACGCTGCCCGGGGAGGAATATATAAACGGGTGCTCGGAGATAATCAAATATGCAATGATCGTTAATGACGGGCTTTTTGAACTCATCAGAGACAAGGAAGTAATTGACCAGTACGAAGAGATCATCACGAGATGTATTACCATAAAGAGAGATTACGTGGAGGCGGATGAATTTGATGTCGGAAAGCGCATGATGCTTAATTTCGGTCATACAATCGGTCATGCTGTGGAGGCGTGCAGCGGTTATAAGATACCTCACGGAAGAGCGGTTGCGATCGGCATGTCGGCCATTACCAAGGCTGCCGTTGTCAACGGCTATTGTACGGAAGACACAAGAATGCAACTTGATGAACTTCTTGAGCAGTACGAACTTCTCGATGAACTTCCTTTTAAGGCCGAAGACCTTATGGAATGTGTTAAGGTTGACAAGAAAAACAGTTCCGGAATGCTCAGGATCGTTATTCCAAAGGCGATCGGGATCTGTACGATCAAGGAAATATATAAAGAAGAATGCTTTAAATGGATTGTCCTCGGAGGTGCCAGATAAAGGTGATAAGCAGTTTGAATCCTGATAATAAAACGATGTCATCGGATTACCGCCGTAATGATACAATAACCGTTAAATGCGGACCGGTAAGCGGGTCTGTCAGTGTCCCCGCTTCGAAATCTGTTGTACACAGGCTTCTTATATGCGCTGCATTGGCTGAAATGCCATGTACGGTTTCGGCGCAGAATATATCGAAGGACATTGACGCTACCATTTCGTGCCTGAACAGTATGGGCGCTGAGATCGTTAAGAGCTGTTCCGACGAAAAGAAAGAATCAATGAACGGTTCTGTCCAAGTCTGTATTACCGTAAATAAAGGTGTTACACGAGGCGGTGAATGTGACGCATATTGCGGCGAGAGCGGTTCGACGCTTCGTTTTCTTATTCCCGTTGCATGTGCTCTCGGTAAAAACGTCAGATTCCACATGGAAGGAAAGCTGCCCGAAAGACCTCATTCGGTACTTACCGATGAACTCAGAAAGCACGGGGCTACTGTTTCTCAGAAAGGCAGCATTCTGGAGATCGGCGGTATGCTTTCGGCCGGTACATTCAGGATTGCGGGAAACGTTTCTTCACAGTTTATATCGGGTCTCTTGTTCGCGCTTCCTCTTCTCGATGGGGATTCGAAGATCGTGATAACCGGAAAACGTGAATCGGAATCATATATTGGGATGACTCTCGATGCTGTTATATCATCGGGGATAGAAGTCAGAACAACGAGTGATGGATTTTTGGTCGGCGGTGGTCAAAGCTACGCGGTTAAGGAATTCTGCGAAGCCGAAAGAGACTGGTCGGGGGCAGCGTTTCTTTTTTGCATGGGAGCAATGTCCGAAAAAGGGATCACTGTATGCGGCATGAACAGTGCGTCACATCAGGGAGACAGAAAGATAATCGACCTTATTAAGGAATTTGGGTGCGAAGTAATATATAACGGGAGTGATATCACCGTAAAAAAAGGGAAATGCAGACCGCTTGATGTTGATGCTTCGGATATTCCCGATCTTGTCCCCGTGCTTTCGATACTGTTTTGCGCGGCAAAAGGCAGAAGCGTTATCAGAAATGCACAAAGGCTTCGGTTTAAGGAATCGGACAGACTTGCATCGACATCGGCGATGATACGTTCGCTCGGAGGCGAGGCGGAGGTGACGGAAGACGGACTTGTGATCTATGGAACCGGTTCGCTTGTCGGAGGGAAGGTTGATACCTTTAACGATCATCGTATCGCAATGTCGGCGGCAACGGCTGCCGGTATCTGCCGCAGTGATGTGATAATACCCGGAGCAAGCTGCGCCGATAAATCTTATCCGGGATTTTTTAACGTCTTAAACAATTTACAAAAAGAAGCATAAGTGGCCTGATACATGGTCGTGTGTCGGGCTTGACGTTCCGTTTATTCCTTCCGGAAAAGCCGTAGGGGAATCGGAAGCGTTAAAAGATGCTTCCGACGAGGAGTGATTATGTCAAGTTCATACGGAGAAAATCTGAAACTCACAATATTCGGTCAATCGCATTCGACAGCGATCGGCATGACGCTTGAGGGGATTCCCGCGGGTCATTGTATCGATATGGAAGCCCTCAAAAAGTTTATGACGAGACGTGCTCCCGGGGGAGCCTCATGGTCGACCCCGAGGAAGGAAGCCGATCTTCCCGAGTTTCTTGGCGGCATCGTAGATGACACGACATGCGGTGCTCCTCTTGCCGCTATCATTCATAATACAAACACCAGATCATCGGATTACGAGGAACTAAGGAGAATTCCCAGACCCGGTCACGCAGATCTCACGGCACAGATCAAATACGGCGGTTTTCAGGACGTTAGCGGGGGCGGTCATTTTTCAGGCAGATTGACGGCACCCATGTGTATTGCAGGGGGTATATGCAGGCAACTGCTTGAAAAAGAAGGTATAAGCGTTATGGCGAGAGTACTTTCGGTCGGTGGGATCAGTGACGAAGGTGATTTCTCTGAGCCTCTTGATGATAAGCTTTTCCCTGTTGTCAGTGATGAACGGGGTCAAATGATGAAGGAACTTATCGATACGGTCCGTGCCGAAGGCGATTCGGTCGGCGGCGTGATCGAATGTGTTGTCACGGGCCTGCCCGCAGGTATCGGCGATCCTATGTTTGACGGCATGGAAAACAGGATTGCGCAGATAGTGTTCGGAATTCCCGCGGTTAAAGGAATTGAATTCGGTGCGGGGTTTGAAGTCGCAAGAAGAAAAGGCAGCGAGAATAACGATCCTTACAGGGTAACGGATGGCAAGATCGTTGCCGAAAGTAATAACGCAGGAGGTGTCCTTGGCGGCATCACAAACGGAATGCCGCTGGTTTTCCGCGCGGCATTTAAGCCGACGCCTTCTATAGCCAAGGAACAGAAGAGCGTTGATATGAAGTCGTTCCAAAATGAGATCCTTGAGGTCAAGGGACGCCACGATCCCTGCATTGTGGTACGTGCCGTGCCGGTTGTCGAGGCAGCTGCGGCAATTGCTTGCTATGACGCGCTGCTTAGTCGAAAAAAAGAAATATAGTGTGGTCCACCCATGGTCACCACGCTCCGCCATTTAAATAATTGTGAAAGGTCTAGATATGTTCAAATGCGGTTTGCTTGGGAGAAAGCTCGGTCACAGCATCTCTCCCCAAATACATTCCATGCTTGCAGATTACTCGTACGAGCTCTTTGAGAAGGAAGAGGACGAGGTCGGCGCGTTTATAGAGGCAAAAGAATATGACGGTCTTAACGTTACCATCCCGTACAAGAAGACTGTATTTCGGTATATGGATGAAGTAAGCGATGTGGCCCGTAAACTCGGCAGCATAAATACGATAGTTAAGCGTAAAGACGGATCACTGTACGGTGACAATACGGATGTTTTCGGTTTCGGTGAGCTTCTGAGAGTCTTCGGAGCAAAGCCGGCGGAGAAGAAAGTGCTTGTGCTCGGCAGCGGTGGCGCTTCGGTTTCTGTTAAATACGTGCTTGAGTCGGTCGGAGCACACACGGTAACAATTAGCAGGAGTGGTGAAGACAACTACAATAATCTCGAGAAACACAAAGATGCGTCGTATATTGTTAATACAACGCCTGTAGGGATGTTTCCGAATGTCGGTGAGACTCCGCTTGATCCTGCTCTTTTTGAGGCGTGTGAGGGTGTTGTTGACATAATTTACAATCCTCCCGTAACAAAGCTTATGGAGCTTGCGGGGAAAGCAGGCATTTCTTCTGTGAACGGGCTGTATATGCTGGTCGCTCAAGCGGCGAAAAGCTCCGCACTGTTCCGGGGTGTGGAGGCGGATGATTCCTTGATTGAAGGTATATATAACAATCTCAGAGAACAATCGTTTACCGCTCATTGACGTTATATCAAAAGGTAGTCCGATACATGGTCGTTTGTCGCGCATCGAACGTGACGACACGTATGATATGAGAGGAGAGAACATGAAAATACTAGTAATTAACGGACCAAACATAAATATGCTCGGAATCAGAGAACCCGGCATCTACGGGACACAAGACTATATGTCTCTTCGTAAACTACTCGAGGATACAGGTAATGAGCTTGGGATTACAGTCGAAGAATTTCAGTCCAACCACGAAGGTGATATTGTTGACAAAATTCAGCATGCATATCGCAGATTTGACGGAATTGTTATAAATCCTGCCGCATATACCCATACAAGCGTTGCAATCCTTGACGCTCTTAAGGCGGTCGGTATTCCGACGGTAGAGGTGCACATTTCCGATGTGTCTGCCCGTGAAGACTTCAGGCAGATTTCCTATGTGCGTGAATACTGTGTAAAAACCATTTCCGGTCTCGGAACAGAAGGATACAGACAAGCGATCATTTTTCTGAAAGACTATATCGTCAGATAAGAAAACTTTAATTTCGGTGTTGATCACACTATCAAGCACCGTTTTATGTAGCACAGAATGATTAAATATGGTATAATGACAGTCGGCACACGATGTGTGGTGCCGGCTGTTATTGTTTGGTTTTTATATGTATATTTTCAGAGAGCGCTTATGAATAATTTTGTTTATGATACGCCCACAAAAGTATATTTCGGAAGAGATGAAGAACTTAAGGTGGGAAAACTGATCGCGAATTACAGACCGAAAAAGGTTCTTGTTCATTACGGGTGTTCCAGCGCAAAACGAAGCGGACTTCTTGACAGAGTACGTGATTGCCTCACGCAGGAAGGAATTCTGTTTGTTGAACTCGGAGGAGTTGTTGCAAATCCCGAACTCGGCCTCGTCAGAGAAGGGATCAAGCTCTGTAAAGAAGAAGGCGTTGATTTTATCCTGGCGGTAGGAGGCGGATCCGTCATGGATTCTGCGAAGGATATTGCGAACGGAGTAGCGAATCCCGCTGATGATGTTTGGGATTTCTCGTGCGGTAAGGCTGTGCCTCAATACACGCTTAATAAGGGTTGCATACTTACGATCGCCGCCGCAGGTTCGGAAATGTCAAATTCATGCGTCATTACAAACGAACAGACAGGCGAGAAGAGAGGATACGGATGTCCGCAAAACAGGATGGATTTTGCCATCGAGAATCCTGAGCTTACGTACACCGTGAGTGCTTATCAAACGGCATGCGGCGCCGTTGACATCTCGATGCACACGATAGAACGGTATTTCTGCCCCGGAGAAGCAACATATCTTACGGATTCTATCGCTGAAGCGGTAATTAAGAATGCGATCAGAGCAGGTAACGAATGTCTTGCCGATCCGAAGAATTATGATGCCAGAGCCAATATGATGTGGGCTTCGTCTCTCGCGCACAACGGTCTGACACAGTGCGGAAGAAGATTCCAGCTTGTGGTTCACCAACTTGAGCATGAGGTTTCGGGAATGTACCCGGGTATTGCTCACGGCGCGGGACTTGCGGCACTTTGGTGCAGTTGGGCACGATATACATATTCCGCCAATATCGGAAGATGGATGCAGTACGCCGTAAGGGTTTGGAATGTTGAATCTGATCTTGAAAATCCCGAGAGGATGATACTTGAGGCAATAAAAAAGCAGGAAGACTGGTACAGGTCGATGAGGATGCCGGTTTCGCTCAGAGAGCTGTCGGTCAAGGAAAGTGACCTTCCCACGCTTGCTCTGCGATGCTCGAGAGATAAAAAGAGAACGCTTGACGGTTATATGAAGCTCGGCTATGACGAAATACTTGACATTTACAAAATGGCATACGGGGAAGAAATAGACGATCTTATTTGATTCGCTTTTAAGAGGAGTTTAAAATGGCTGTTAAAGAATATATCTGTGGAATAGTTTCCGGTGGGGATAAAGCACCCCTTGACGGTATTGAAGAGTGCGGTTTGATCATTGCATGCGACAGAGGATACACACATCTTACAGAGGCGGGTCTTGTTGCAGATCTTTTTGTCGGAGATTTTGATTCATGTGATGAAAACACTCTTGATAATATTCCCCGTCTTGAACTCGAAAAGGAAAAGGATGATACGGATACTTTGGCCGCTATAAGATTTGCCATAGGACAGGGGATTACACAGCTTAGGATGTATTGTTGCTTCGGAGGAAGGATAGATCATTTTCTCGGTAATGTTCAGGCAGCTTCATATGCCGCATCGCTTGGTGTAAAAGTCAGCATGTGTGATGAAAACACAGAGATGTATTTCCTTAATTCAGGGTCGATCACCATTGAAAAGAGAGAAGGCTATTCGCTTTCGTTGCTTTCTGTATCAGACAGTGCTTCGGGTGTTTGGATTGAAGGCGCAAAATACCCGTTAAAGGATAAGACCATATCGAATCTGTTTCCGATCGGCATCAGTAACGAATGGATCGATGATGTTACGATCACGGTAAAGAACGGAGTTATCGTTGTTATGTGTTGCAAAATGAACGGATGATACCCGGTCCGTCAGTAGTTTTCAGTCATACAGAACGGAGTTTTCATGAAGCTTATACATTGTGCCGACATACATCTTGACAGCAGTTTCTCTGCGAATTTTGACAAGGAAAAAGCACGCGAGAGAAAGACGGAACTTCTCCGTACGTTTGTACGTATGACGGAATACGCCGCAGATAACGGGATTGACGCAGTACTTATAGCAGGAGATCTTTTTGATAAGGATGTTGTTTCTGCGATGACACGCAACGGTGTTATCGGAGCGATAGAAGCAGCGCGTAATGTCTTGTTTTATTATCTTAAGGGGAATCATGACCGTAAGGATTTCTTTGGTTCATTGTCTGAAACACCCGAAAACCTCAAAACGTTTAATGACAAATGGACATCATATAAGCTCTCTGAAAAAGTGACATTGTACGGACTGGAATTCAATTCGGAAAATTACAAATCTGCTGCCGATACGCTGGTAACCGATCCTTCTGACATTAATATAGTTATGTTGCACGGTCAGGAATCACCTTCCGCATCGGACAGAACAGAGATCATCAATCTAAAGTCATTTAAAAACAGAAATATTGATTATATGGCGCTCGGACACGTTCATGCCTACAAAAACGCAGTACTTGACGCAAGAGGACGTTATTGTTATCCCGGATGTCTGGAGGGAAGAGGATTTGATGAAAGCGGAGAACATGGATTTGTTGTTCTCGATATTGATGAGCGATCGGGGAAGATCGAAACATCGTTGATTAACATTGACTCAAGAAAATTTATCAACATCGAGGCCGATATCACCGGACTTCTGACTACGAGGCAGATGACGGATCTTATCTCCGGGAAGCTTGAAGCTTGCGGGGCTACCGCAAAGGACTATGTCAGAGTTGTTCTTAAAGGGCAAACAGATGTTGAGGCCGAGAAAAACGAAAAACTTATAGCAAAGACATTTGAAGAAAAATACTGCCTGTTCAGACTTTATGATGAGTCGGCTTTTTCAATCGATTACGAAAGTTATGCTGCCGATAGGTCGCTTAAAGGTGAATTCATTCGAACTGTTAAGGACGATGTCACGGTACCTGACGATAAGAAAGCATCCGTCATAAGATATGGTATCAGAGCACTTCTGGGGGAAGATATTATCGAATGACGCATGACGAAAGGGACTGTTTATGAGGATGATCGAATGTAATATAATGAATTTTGGCACACTTAGCGATTTTCATTATGATTTTCAACATGGTATCAACAGGATAATCCGCGGCAACGGATTCGGAAAGAGCACGTTTGCCGCTTTTATTCGTGTCATGCTTTACGGATTTGAAGGCGAGGGAAAGAGGGACACACTAGCGCGCGAACGCAAGTTTTATGAACCGTGGCAAGGCGGAAATTACGGCGGAGACATTGTTTTTGAAACTGCGGGTAAGTGTTACCGCCTGACCAGAACATTTGGAAAAAAGGCCGATTCCGACGCTTTTGAATTACGTGATATGTACACAAATCTTGTTTCTAACGATTTCTCAGAAAACATCGGATACGAACTTTTTGATATGGACTCCGAAACATTCAGAAGAACTGTGTTTGTCAGTCAGGACGGAATGGAGACTTCGGTAAACGATACCATCAGCGGTAAGATCGGTGCGCTTGTGGATAATACCGATGATCTTAACGCATTTGAAAAAGCAAAATCAGCTCTTGATGAATTAATATTGTCACTGACTCCGCGTCGTAAAACAGGTGAAGTAAGCAGGCTCAACGATCGTATCACAGCCCTTGAAGCAGAAATACTTCCGGCAGATAGACTTGATGAGTCAATGCAGAGTTTGATCAAGATGCGCGAACAGGAAGAAGAAAAGCTTTATAACCTGAAAAAAGAGAAGAACGATCTGACAGAAAGGGCGGCAAAGCTTGGAAAAAGCATTGAGATCGCTAACAAAAAAGAACGTTACGAAGCCCTTTCTGCCGACCTCAATGTAAAAAAGACAGCACTTGACGACTGTCAGAGAGAATTACCGGAAGGCACGGACATTTCAAAGCTTCCGCTGAGCAGTATCATACGTGGTAAGGCGCGTGATTATATGATGGCTGCATCTTCATTTGATGGTTCTAAGCTTCTTGAGCTCTCGGATAATGAGGAGGCGAATTATATACGTCTTTGCGATACCTACGGGGATGAAGATCCTGTACGTAAAGCGTACGAATATATCGAAAGACGTCGTGACCTTAAAGAACTCGATAATGATTTACATGAGACAGATGAAAAATTAAGGGAGATAAACGAAAAAGAGGAAGCTGCAAAAAAGGAACAAAAAAAGAAATCATTTCGTTTCGGAGCAGTTTGTGTTTTCCTTTTACTCAGTAATGTGATCTATTTTTTTATAGACGATCCGATTGTCGGAATCGCTGACACGGTTATTACTTTATTCATCTGTCTTGCTTTTTTTGTATGGTATCACAAAAACCGTGATATAATAGTTTTTGATGAAGAAAGAAAGGACATCCTTAATCGGATGGAGAATATAAAAAAAGAAAGAGATGCTTTGTCTTCACAGATTTGTGCTTTCGTCTCAAAGTACGGAAAAGACAGTTCTCCGGAGATGATTGCATTCTCTCTCAAAGAAATAATAAATGACCATGAAGCGCTTATTAACCTGAAAAATAAAAAGGAACGCGCTGAAGCAGCATCCCAAAACGCACACTCTGAAATTGACGGAATTATGCGTTATATAAGCGAAACGATCGGTACCGAACCGGAAGAAGATCCGTACACTCAGTTACTTCGTTATGCCGACACAACCGACAGGGTAAGGGAAGCACTAAAGGCTTTTGAGGAAGCGCAGGAGTCGCTTCGACGTTTTAAGGAAGAAAACGATATTAATGAAATCGAAAATTCTGCGGTGTCAATAGAGGGATCTCTTTCGGAAACGACCGCAAGGCTTTCCGAAGTCTCAATGCTTGCCGATGAATCGGCAGAGCGGCTGGCCTCGCTTGACAGACGCAGTGATGAGCTTGAGTCAAGCCTCGAATACATCACGGAAAAGAGAGCGGAAAAGGAAGCGCTTAAAGAGGAACGGGACAGAAAGCATGAGATATACGAATGCTGCGTTATCGCGAAAGACCGTCTGGTAGCTGCAAAAGAAAACCTTTCGGCACGTTACATCAGGCCGATCTATGAGAAATTTATGTATTATCATACCAAGATCACCGGTGATCAAACACATGAATATATGGTCGATGCCAATATTGATGTCTCTGTAAAGGAATACGGAATGACACACTCGATCGGACAGTTGAGTCGCGGACTCAAGGATGTTGTTGGATTGTCACTTCGTATGGCATTCATCGATGTAATGTTTCCGGAAGAAAAACCCGTGATCATTCTTGACGATCCTTTTGTTAATCTTGATCGTGTTAATTTGGATGCGGCGGAAAAACTGATGGATTTGATCGGTCGGGATTATCAGGTGATTTATTTTGCGGCTCGTGAGGATTCGGAACCTCAGATTCAGATATAAATAATTTAGAAGTCCGGGAGAATTATATGAACACCTTATTTACTCAGAAAAAGGCACTTAATCCTTACCTTCCTTCATGGGAATATGTTCCCGACGGAGAACCTCATGTCTTCGGAGACAGAGTCTATGTGTACGGCTCACATGACTATTTTAACGGTTGGGTTTTTTGCCTCGGCGACTATGTTTGCTGGTCTGCACCCATAGATGATCTTTCGGCATGGAGATATGAAGGTATTATCTATAAAAGAACGGATGATCCGATAAACGATGATAACAGGATGGTGCTTTATGCGCCGGATGTATGTCAGGGTCCCGACGGTCGTTATTATCTTTATTATTTCTATGACAAGAGATCCTGCATCAGTGTTGCCGTTTCGGATAAACCCGAAGGACCTTTTGTTTTTTATGGCAGAGTTCAAGATAAAGCGGGAGGACTTATCGGGGAAAGAAACGGTGATGAACCTTATTTTGATCCCGCGGTCCTTGTCGAGGGCAATTATGTTTATCTTTACGGCGGATTCTGCGGACACGGTGACAGATCGCGATCGGGCTGTATGGTGACCGTTCTTGACGCAAGCGATATGCTTACCGTTGTGAAAGATCCGACGGTTGTAATTCCCGGAAACTGCTACAGTAACGATACAGGGTATGAAAGTCACGCATATTTTGAGGGACCTTCGATCCGAAAAGCCGGTAACAAATATGTTCTTGTTTATTCGTCCGAGCGTATGTGTGAGCTTTGTTATGCCGTTAGCGATTCACCGGATAAAGATTTTGTGTATAAGGGGTGTATTGTTTGCAACAATGATACAGGAATAGATTCATATAAGCCGGCTGATATGCCCACGGCTTACGGCGGAAACAATCACGGCGGACTTGTGCAGATCGGTGAAGACTGGTACATTTTCTACCACAGACAGACCAATGGAACATGGTATTCACGTCAGGGCTGCGCCGAGAAGGTTTATGTTTCCGAAAATGCAGAGATTCCTCAGGTTGAGATGACTTCATGCGGACTTTCCGATTCGCCTATTGAGGGTAAAGGCTTTATCCCCGCATATATTGCTTGCAATCTTTTCACTGACAAAGACATGTCACCCATGGTCGGAATGGGCGCCGGCAGCGGATCGATTCCGAAGATAACTCAGGACGGACGCGATGGTGACGAAGAACCCGGATATATCGCCAATTTCAGGGACGGGGTTACTGCCGGATTTAAGTATTTTGAACTTAAGGGTGTTAAGAAAGTTACTATCATTACACGAGGCTACGGTAACGGAACTTTCAGTTTTGCTACGGCAATCGGAGAAAAGCCGGTTGCCGAGGTAAAGGTTTCAAACACGAATTTCTGGGAAGAAACTTCGGGAGAAGCTTCGTTCCCCGACGGAACATTCCCGATTTACGTAACATATAAAGGCGATAATGCGCCTTCGGTTCTGGGATTCATACTTGAATGACCGGTTTATACGGGTCGGGTGCCGTAAATTATACCGCTTCTAAAGAATGACTTGGTACATAGTTATGTTTTTTTGAGGAGATATAAAATGAACAAGCGTAAGCTTTGGACACTCAGATATACTCTCATTAACGTTACATATTTTGCCGCATTTTGTACCGTACACGCATATGCGGCAGTATTTCTGCTTGACAGCGGTTTTTCAAACACAGAGATCGGTGTTGTTCTTGCCGCAGCAAACATTCTGTCGGCACTTTTTCAGCCTCTGGTGGCAGCAGTGATCGACAGACGGGGGTTCTTTACCAACAGAAACGTTATGATGATATGTGCCGGTGTGATTGCCGGCGGAGCGGTGATACTTTTGTTTGCCGGTTCCGTAAAGCTTGTCGTGTTCGTCGTATTCACACTCATGTACATGGTTCAGTTCACATATATGCCCGTCATGACTGCTTTGAATTTTGAATATCAGCGCGGTGGCGCGAAGATCTTTTACGGTCTTGCGAGAGGTCTCGGCTCGGCCGGATTTGCCGTAACAAGCGCAATTATCGGAACGGTCGTTGAGAATGAAGGTGTCGGTGTTCTTCTTTATGTCACGATAGCTGTAATGGCGCTTCATGCTGTCATTGTTTATTTTTTCAGACTTCCCCAAAAGACTGAAAATATAGATAAAACCGAAAAAACTGAATATATCGATAATAATGATGTCAATTCATCGGAAGAAAAGACAAAGAAGGAAACAAGCTTAAGCAATTCGAAAAAGAAAGGTAACGAAAGCAGTTCTATCCCCGAGTTTATAAGAAGTTATCCCGCATTTATGCTTATGCTTGCGGCGACAGTCTTTTTGTTTTTCACGCATAACATGCTCAACGATTACCTGATACAGATACTCCGCCCCCTCGGAGGAGGAGAGTCCGAGATGGGAATCGCCACATTCCTCGCAGCGGTCCTCGAACTGCCCACAATGGCGGTGATAACTCTTGTCAGCAAAAAAGTGAGCATGAAACTGATGCTCGTTGTTGCCGGTGTATCGTTTACCGTCAAAGCAGTAATCATGCTTCTTGCCAATAACATACCGGTCGCATATGTCAGTCAGGCGATGCAGATGCTCGCATATGCGGTTTTCATCCCGGCAGCGGCTTATTATGTCAGCGAGAATATTGCCGAGCATGATCAGGTCAAAGGGCAGGCATTTGTTACGAGTTGCTTCACACTTGCGGGGGTGTTCAGCTCGCTTGTGTGCGGTATCGTTCTTGACATTCTCGGCGTTGTCGAAATGCTTGTTATCGGTGTTATTGTCTCATGTGTCGGTACGCTGCTTATCGTATGCGCCATGAAGATGTCCGGCAGAAACACAAAAAAACAAAAGATGTTCTCAAATGTTTAGTGCATCAAAGGGTTAACTGTTCTATGAGAGCATTTATGATTTATGAAAGCGAATGAAAATGATGACTTATAAGATTGACAAAAAAGTATTTTACGGTAAGCTTTGGGCGCTGGCTTTGCCTATTGCTTTCCAATCTCTTATGGGTTCGGCCGTTGCGGTCGGCGACGCGCTTATGCTCGGAAACGTCGGTCAAACGGAGATGACCGCCGTTTCTCTGGCTACCCAGATACAGTTTGTCCAGTACCTGATCATCTTCGGTGCCACGGCTGCGGGATCGATCCTGGGCGCGCAGTATTTCGGAAAAGGAGATCATGTAACACTCAAAAAGATTTTCAACCTGATGATCCGTTTTTCATCGGTTGTTTCTTTGGTATTTTTCCTTGCGTGCATGTTCATTCCCGGACCCCTAATGATGATCTTTACCGATTCCGAAACACTTATAAGGATCGGAAGCGATTATCTGAGGATCGCGGCCTTCTCGTACCTTATGAACGGAGTATCGCAGTGCTACCTGGCGATGATGAAAGTCAGCGATCATGTCAAAGCCAGCGTGTTTATCAGCTGCGTGGCGGTACTCGGAAATATCGGACTTAATGCAGTCTTTATCTTCGGACTCCTTGGTGTACCGGCCATGGGTGCACGCGGTGCTGCCGTTGCAACGCTTATAGCACGCGCGGTCGAGCTCACTCTTTGTTTTATCGTTTCGGGAGGCAAAAAGCATGTTCGTCCGGATCTAAATATATTTAAGAGCAAAAAAGGACTGACACGTGACTTTATCAGGCAGCTTATGCCCTTGCTCGGCGGTTCGCTCCTTTGGGGCGTCGGTTTTACCTCATATACAGCGATCATCGGTCATATGGGAGAGGATGCAGCCGCTGCAAACTCGGTGACCGGAGTAATGAGAGAACTCATATCATGTCTCTGTAACGGTATCGGTAATGCAGCTGCCATCATGGTCGGAAATGAGCTGGGTGCCGGAGATCTCGAAAAAGGAAAGGCGTACGGTCTTAAGCTTAAGAACATCTCATGGGTCATCGGAGCGGGATCTTCGCTTGTCGTTATCGCGGTAATACCTCTCTTGAAGCTCATAGTTAAGCTTAATGATGAATCTTCCCAGTATCTTACCGGGATGATGCTGATAACCGCATTGTACATGATCGGGCGCTGCGTTAATACCATTACGATCAATGGAGTTCTTGACGGTGGAGGAGATACTTTCTTCGATTTCATAAGCCTTCTCATCACCATGTGGTTTATAGCTGTACCGCTCGCGATACTCGGAGCATTCGTGTTCGACTGGCACGTCTTTGCGGTATATGCCTGCACCTGCCTTGACGAAGTCGGGAAGATACCGTGGGTAATGGCTCGGGTTCGCAAATATAAATGGGTGAGAAATCTTACCAGGTAGAACAGGGTGGTCCCCGGGGAACAACCATGGTCCAACCTCTGACATATTTGTATTTTCTGAAATTTGTGGTACAATATCGTACTGTAAGTATTTTGTATGCACCTGTAGCGAAGTGGATAACGCGCAGTCTTCCGAAGTCTGAGATCACAGGTTCAAATCCTGCCAGGTGCGCTGACACATAGAACGGGTGAGCACGGTCTGCGTGTTCACCCGTTCGTTGTTAAACAGATGAACATCAGGGGAACAAAAAATGAGATGTTATGTTTTCCCCGAATGATAGACTGATAAAAAACTCAGGAGGTATATATGCCGTTTTTTTTCAGTATGGTGGTTGTTTTAATGCTCTTGTTTCTTACGGGTACGGCTACATTTTATATTAAGCTGTTCCCCCGAAAACGTATCTGCAGGATCATGGCTGTTGCGGCAATGGTCCTTGTAAATATCGGAACAGTATATTTTATGGTTGGCGGAATGTCTGATACGGACGGATTTCTCTACAGATTATGTATGTTACTTGCAACCATATGTTTCATCATAAACATATACGGAGCGATTTTTTATCTTGTTTCGCTTCTGATCCGTCTCGTTTGCAGGATCGTAAAAAAACGTGAATCAAAAGTCAGTACTTTTCTCAGGGGAAAATATTACAGATTTTGGGTACTCGGATTTACAGTACTTCTCGGAATTGCCGGTTATATCAATATGTCGATTGTTAACGTTTATGACTATGAGGTTTACACCGACAAGCTTCAGACCGGGAAGGAGTACAGCTTTGCTGTAATAACTGACATGCATCTTTCAACCGGTATTTATGCGAACAGAGTAGGCGACCTTTTTGAAAAGATCAACGATACAGGTTGTGATGCGGTTCTTTTTGTCGGGGATATTGCGGATAATAAAACTTCAAAAGGAGCATATGATGCTCTTAAAGAGGCTCTTCCGACCATTAAGGCACCGCTCGGAGCTTTTTATGTGGATGGTAATCATGACGGGTCAGGCAGTGAAAATATGAGAGTTCTGATGCGTGAGTGTGGGGTTATTGTTTTGTCGGATGAAAAATATGAGCTCACCGGGGAGATTACTCTTTACGGACGTAATGATCCAAGATCGTTCAGAGGTGGAAGGCTGATAGTTCCGGACGATCTGCCGGAGGACAAGTATAATCTTATCATGACGCACCAGCCTGTTGATCTGGCGGATTTTGCCGCTGCCGGAGGTAATCTTTCTGTTAGCGGACATACACACGGAGAACAATTTCCGCTCATGTATCCGATCATTGCTGCAAGTAACGATGCGGTCATGGGTCATTCTGAGGTTAACGGCATGGACTTGATAGTAAGCCGCGGAGTCGGAGGATGGGGGCTTCATTTCTCGCTTCCTTCGCCAAAGGAGATAGCACTTGTACATGTGATCGGAAAATGATCCTGCGAAAATAAAGAAGAGCCGGATGATGGTCATTCCGGGGATGGAATAAGCGGTAAAAACGTATTTGATGAGGAGGGGATGTATGGCAGACAATCAATTGATCCTGAGAACAGCGGATCTGTTTATAAGCCCGATCCCTGCCATTGAACTCGAAAGACTTGGACTTCGCGATGAAACCGGGACGGAAGAACCGGAAACGGATGTTTTGAATGAAAAAGAAAAATCCGAAGAAGAAACGAATGACTCGGAAAAGAGCATGGTTTTGTCACGAAAGGATGTCGATCCGCTTGCGGGAGACAGTATTTTCTTTGGCGGACGTCTTTCGGACAATTCAGACATAAATGAGAGAAAATACTTAAATCGCGATCTTTGTGCACGTATTGCACAAAAGTGCCCGGACGATGAAGATGATAACTACATCTGGAGTACGGCATGGCGTGTGGGACTTCGTTCCGATACAAAGGTGCAGGTAGGGCTTTTCCGTTTCCTAGGACCTCAGATCAGGGGGAGAGTCGGATTTGAGCTTGTGATCTACCCCGAGTACAGACATATGGGATATGCGCGCCAGCTGATCGCGAAGATGACATCCTTTGCATTCGATAAGAATGATGTCTATTATCTTTACACGAATGTTCCGGACAGTGAGAATCCCGGGGAATATGAAAGGCTTCTGAGACGTTCGGGATTCAGAACCGAAGAAGAAATGAACGATCCGTTTGCTGCAGACAGATTTATTGCCGATGAAGAAATCATAAATCACAGGATCCCGGATATGCTGATCAAAGAAGCCGGCGTTACATCTTATTCGGCAGCATATGTGATGATCGGTCTTTGCGTCGGGATGATCATAAGCATCTATTCAAACCTTATGCTTGAAGGTCTTGCCGGAGGGTTGATATTCTCGACTGTTCTGGGTGCTGTTATGGATCATTTTGAGCTGAAACACCGAAGGCTTATTCTTACGGGAGAAGAAGGAAAAAACCGAAAAACAGAAGATTAGTTTATTAGCCGACAGATATCGGGAAAGCATATAAAATACGAAAAAGGATACCACATGCGTCGTCTGGTCATAGGTATACTCGCACATGTCGATGCGGGTAAAACAACATTATCGGAAGCGATCCTTTACAAAACCGAAAGGATCAGAAAGCTGGGAAGAGTCGATAAAAAGGACGCTTTCCTTGATAATTTTGCTCTTGAACGCGAACGCGGAATTACCATATTTTCCAAACAGGCGGTTTTTGAAAGGGGAGAAATAAGCTTTACGCTGATAGACACTCCCGGACATGTTGATTTTTCCACAGAAACAGAGAGGGTTTTATCCGTTCTTGATATTGCCGTTCTTGTTATCAGCGGAACAGACGGAATCCAGGCTCACACCAGAACACTTTGGCGTCTTCTTGAGCATTACGATATCCCGACTTTTATCTTTATAAACAAAATGGACCGTGAAGGAACCGATCGCGACGCCATCGGCAAAGAGCTTGCGGCGCAGTTTTCCGATGCCTGTATCGCCTTTGACGACCCTTCATGCGCCGAGCATATCGCCATGTGTGACGAGGAGATCATGGAAAGGTACCTTGAAACGGAAGAGACAGAGGTAGAGGACATCAGGGATCTTGTCGGTGAAAGGAAGCTTTTTCCATGTTTCTATGGATCCGCATTGAAGCTTGACGGTATTGATGAGTTTCTTGACGGCCTCGCTGAGTTTTCGCCTCGCGTACCCCCTGAAGGTGATTTTTCGGCTGTGGTATATAAGATAGGTCGCGACGCGGATGGCAACCGTCTTACTTACATGAAGATCACCGGCGGAGTTCTAAAGAATAGGACGATTCTTGAGTACTCTGCTATTCGTGATGAGACTGTTCTGCTTCGTAAGACCGATGACGGAGGGGATGATTCACCTGCTCTTGTTGAACACAAGGAGAAGGTCACTCAAATCCGCATATATTTCGGAGAAAAGTATGATACCGTCGAAACTGCCGAGCAAGGCACGGTTGTTGCGGTTCTCGGACTTAGTGCAACATATGCGGGACAGGTTTTGGGCGAAGAGGATGATGAGCCCTCGACGAGGATTGCCCCCGTTATGACATACAAGGTTATCGCAAGGGACAGATCCGCCCTTACCGCGCTTCTGCCGAAGCTCAAAATTCTCGAGGAAGAGGATCCGACACTCGGAGTCACCTGGAACGATGAGCTCAGAGAACTGCAGATCAGGGTAATGGGGGAGATACAACTTGAGATCATTAAACGACAGATGTCTGACAGATTCGGAGAAGATGTTGATTTCGACAAAGGAAGTGTTCTGTACAAGGAGACCGTTTCGGGACCTGTTCTGGGAGTTGGACACTTTGAACCGCTCAGGCATTACGCGGAAGCACAACTTCTTATAGAGCCCGCATCCCGCGGGATGGGACTTTCTGCCGAATCGAGAGTATCCGTCAACGAACTTGAGCTAAACTGGCAGCGTCTGATACTTACCCACATCTATGAAAGAAGGCATAAAGGTGTACTTACGGGATCGGAACTCACGGACGTTAACATAAGCATTGTGGCTGGACGCGCGCATCTCAAACACACAGAAGGCGGAGATTTCAGACAGGCGACATACAGGGCCGTGAGGCAGGGGCTTATGCGCGCCCGTGAAGAAGGTAAATGCGTTCTCCTTGAGCCTTATTATGAGCTTACCGTCGAGCTTCCGCGCGTGAACTGCGGTCGAGCAATGAGTGACATAGAGAGCCGCTCGGGTCGTGTGACTTCGCAGTATGAGATCGGATTCAATGATATGGTTGGTATCATTGGAGTCGCGCCCGTTTCGACCATGCAAGGTTATTCTCGTGAGGTGGCCGCCTACACGAAGGGTCTCGGGAGTGTTTATTGTTCGTTTTTCGGGTATCTGCCGTGCCATAACACAGAGGAAGTCGTGGTCTCAACCGGTTATGAACCGGAGAAAGATCTTCGCAACCCTTCATCGTCTGTTTTTTGCGCTCATGGGGCCGGATTTGTTGTCGAGTGGAACGATGTGGACAGCTATAAGCATCTTGATTATGATACGGAAACAGGAAAGATCAGGGACGAAAAAAATACAGACCCGTCTGCACCCATCAATTTTGTTTCGCATGCCACGGATGAACCCGCTATCGGAACCGAGGAGATAGATGCGATATTGTACAGGACGTTTCATGCTAATAAAAAGGATACATCGTACAGGAATCCGTTCAAAAAACACAAGGCAGATAAAGCAAAAAGCATATCCCGGTCTGCAGGGGGTTATTCCTCGGTTAAAGACAAGGAATACTACGATGGCTCGGATAACGGTGAATCTGTAAAAGACAAATACACAAAGAATCAAAAACAGGGGACACGGGAACGCTACCTTCTCGTGGACGGTTACAACATCATCTTTAAATGGTCCGAGCTTGCTGAACTCGCAAAGATAAACATCGACGGTGCCAGAGAGCGACTCAACGATATACTTTGTGATTATCAGTCGCAGAACGGATGTAAGCTGATGGTTGTCTACGATGCCTACCGTGTTGCAGGTCATCCTACGGAGTACTTTAATCATCATAACATCATCGTTGTATATACAAAGGAAGCCGAGACAGCTGACAAATTCATAGAGCGTTTTGCGCATGAGAACGCAAAGCAGATGGATATAAGCGTTGCGACATCCGACGGACTTGAGCAGATCATCATCCGCGGTGCGGGCTGCAGGCTTGTAACAGCGAGTGACCTTCTGGAAGAAGTAAACCTGACAAGAAAGGAAACACGCAGAAAAATTGAAGACGGACCGCTACAAAGGGCTACCACAAGAATTGGGGATATACTGCAATGACAGGGCTGCTAGGGGACGGGGGTAGTAGTCCATTTTGTGAGCTCCGCGCCCGAAGTGTTTTCCGAAAGCCATATCGAACGTCGGTACTTAACGACCGTATTTCAGGTCGTTTATGTACCGCTACGAGAGATAATGGAGCGAGAGCGTCTTTCGGAAAATGGTTCGTGGCAGGAGCGATAAAAAAATGAGCTACTACCCCCGTCCCCAAGGGACCACCCTCTGTTATTGTTATGCTATATCGTCAAGTTGTGAAGTATACAGTCCGTAGTACGCTCCTTTTGCTTGCATTAGCTCGTCATGATTTCCGGCCTCTACGATACCGCCGTCATCGATGTACATGATGAGATCGCAGTTGCGGATCGTAGAAAGGCGGTGTGCGATGATGAAGGAGGTACGACCCTTTAGCATGGTGTCCAGACCCTTCTGAAGGGCTTTCTCGGTTTGCACGTCGATACTCGAAGTAGCCTCATCGAGGATCAGTATGGCGGGATCGGAGAGAAGCGTGCGAGCGAAGGAGATTAACTGCTTCTGGCCTTGCGAAAGGAGAGAACCGCGTTCCTTCACTTCGGTGTCATAACCGTCCGACATGTTTTTGATAAAGTGATCCGCGCAAACCTTTTCCGATGCTCTTTTTATTTCTTCGTCAGTTGCATCCAGCTTTCCGTAACGGATGTTGTCTTTTATAGTTCCCGAGAAGATGAAACTGTCCTGAAGCATGATGCCCATTTGTGAGCGTAGCGATTCGAGCGTAACCTTACTTATGTCGTGTCCGTCAATAAGAACACGACCGTTGTCCACATTATAGAAACGTGAGATGAGATTTACGATCGTGCTTTTACCTGCGCCCGTCGGACCGACGAGAGCAACGCTCATGCCGGGTTCGATCTTAAACGAAACGTGATGAAGAACTTCCTTGTCCTCTTCGTATGAGAATGATACATCATCAAATTCCACACCACCTTTGATGGGGGGAAGCTCTGTCGCATCTTCCGCATTGTCCACGGTAACTTTTTCACCAAGTGTTTCAAAGATCCTCTCAAGATACGCCATGTTATTCATGAAATTGTTGAAGATGTTTCCGAGGTTCATGATGGGCTGCCAAAATCTTGCCGCATATGAAGAAATCGCGATGATTATGCCGACCGATTTGGCACCCGCTCCAAAGAGAATCATACCGAAAAGAAAGATGGCGGCACGGATAAATACCGAAATACCGTCGATACCGGGCCAGATAAGGTTGTTGTAGGTTACGGCTTTCATCCAGGTTTTACGGCAATCCTGAGAAAGATCCGCGAAGATTTCGGCGTTCTCCTTCTCACGGGCAAAGATCTGGGTAATACGCGCACCGACGATGTTTTCCTGAAGATACGCATTGAGGTTTGAGTTCTTATTGGAAACCATCTGCCATGCTTTGCGCTGCCTGTTCTTTATGAAGAACATGAAAGCAGCAAGTACGGGCACTCCGCACAGAACAACGAGAGACATCTCCACATCGGTTATAAACATGAAAACCACGATGAATATGAGGTTGATCATCTCGAGAATGGTGTTTATAAGTCCGTTTGAGAGCATATCCGAAACAGAGTTGACGTAATTAACGACACGGATCAGGATCTTTCCGTGAGGTCTTGAATCGTAATAATCGAAGGAGAGCTTCTGAAGGTGAGCGAAAAGGTCTTTTCGTATATCAAAGATTATGCTCTGCGAAACCTTTACCATGATACGCTGTCTGATCGTTACGAAGATGATGCTGACGATAAATGCAACAATCAGCAGAATAACAAGCGTAATGAGATATTTGGTATCCTTTTCGGGTATCGCTTTGTCAAGCGCCTGTTGTGTTATCATGGGAGCGAAAAGCGCCGCACCCGCACCTATCGCGCTCATAAGCATTGCGAGGAGCATGCGTGAAAGATATCTTTTGATATATTTCGAGGCGAGCAGAATATGCCTCATGTTAAACTCTTCCTGAAGGGTTTCGTCCACTCCGTAAGTGTTTCGTTTAGCCATATCAACAGTTCACCCCCTCTGCATCCGTTTCTTTTCCTATCATCTCCGAAGAATCATGCAAAATACCGTTCCTAAGCTCAAGCCCCGTCTGAAGCTCAACAAGGTTCGCGTAGTAGCCGCCTTTTGCACAGAGCTCCTTATGAGTTCCTTCTTCGATGATTTTTCCGTCACCCATAACAAAGATCTTATCGCAGTACTTTGTTGTGGAGATCCTCTGTGCGATGATTATCTTTGTGCAGTTAAAATCAAGCTCGGCAAGAGAATCTCTGATGTGTTTTTCGGTCTCCATATCGACTGCGGAGGTAGTATCGTCGAGTATGAGGATCGAAGGCTTGATGGCAAGCGCGCGTGCAAGCGAGATACGCTGCTTCTGACCTCCGGAAAGACCTACTCCGCGCTCGCCGACGATCGTTTCGAGACCTTCGGGCATCTTGTCTATGAACTCCTGCGCTGCGGAATATTTTGCATATTTGATAACTTCGTCAGTGGATAGCGAACTGTCGCCGTACGCGATGTTGCCCTCGATCGTGTCGGAATAGAGCAACACATCCTGGGTTGCAAGACCGATATTTTGCCTCAGGTCCGTGAGCTCATAGTCGCTGACGTTTATGCCGTCAATTCTGATTTCGCCTTTATCCGGATCGTAGAATCTCGGTATCATGTGGATGAGCGATGTCTTGCCACAGCCCGTTTCGCCTATTATGGCCACTGTCTGACCCGGCTCAATTTTCATTGTGATATCCCGAAGAACGGGGATCGAACCGCCTTCGTAACCGAAGGATACATGATCAAATTCGATAAGACCTTTAAAACGCCCCGGATGTCTGACCGCATTTTCTTTTGAAACGATACCGGCCTGAGAATTGTAGATCTCCATGACCTTTTTAGAAGCAGCGGCGAAGCGCTGAAATTCGTTCATGATGTTTCCGAGCATTCTCATTGGATTGGCTATGGCCCATATAAGCATAGAGAAAGATACATATTCACCAACAGTAATCCTTCCGTTTATTATGAAAAGTCCGCCTGCAAGAAGCAGGATGACCGGCAGAAGGTTTGCAAATGTCTCGATAACCGGGAAGTATTTAAGCCAAGTGCGCTGTGTGTCCATGTTCGCTTCGGCGTAACTAGTGTTAGACCTGTTAAACTTATCCTTTTCGTACTCCTCACGCGCAAATGCCTTAACAACACGGTTGCCGGAGATGTTTTCCTGTGCGTCGGTATTAAGCCCCGATAGTCTGTCACGCAAAATGCGATGTTTTTCCGCAGAGGCTTTTTTGAATCTGAGGATTACCAGAAAAAGAAGCGGAGTGATGGAAAGCACGCAGATCGCAAGCACCCAATCCATGATAAAGAAGTAAACGGCCGTAGCGATAAAAAGAGAAAAGCTGTCCACAACCGCTTTAATGACCCATGCAACATTATGTCTCACGGCATCAAGGTCTCCGGTGAGACGGGTCATTAGGTCACCCGTCCTGTATTCGTTATAAAAGTTCATGTCCTGATGCTCGATTTTGTCAAAGAGAAAATTCCTCACTTTGTAGAGTGCATGCTGTGAAACATATTCATATGCCATGCACGTGAAATAAACGATCGTGATCCTGACAAGTGTCAGTCCCACCATCAAAGAAAGATTGAGGATAAAGCTGTCGAGATTATCCGTAAGGGGGATGCCTTTTGCGGCCGATTCCTCGAACAACGTAACTATTTCCCCGGAAAAGTAGGGAACGATGAGCTGCATTATATTATAGACGATCGTCATGATAATGGCTGACACATACATGACGCGATGTCCCTGCATGTTCCCCCAAAGCCATCTCATCCATGATTTTTTCCCTTGTTCACGGACTGTCCTACCCATTTTTTCAAAATACTCCTTGATCACTGCAGATATAAGCAAATATTTTTATTACATACAAAAAATATATTAAGTCGCACTACGAAGTCATACAATCCATTTTTTGCGATTTATACCTCCATCTTTTGTCCTAAAGGTGCTGTCTTGATTGACATAAGTCAGTTATACTGTTATCCTGATTTTACAGGCGTGTATGTAAATGTATTACCATATTATAAAAAAGGAATTAAATATCATATAAACAACAGGAGGGTTACAATGGAGCAGAAATTCTACAAATGCGAGCACTGCGGCAACATAATCGCCATGGTTAAGAATACGGGTGTTCCCGTAGTTTGCTGCGGAGAGAAGATGAAGGAGATCGTCCCCGGAACAGTTGACGCTTCCCTCGAAAAGCACGTGCCGGTGTTTGAGATCAAGGACAACATCGTTTATGTAACTGTCGGTGCAGTACTTCATCCCATGGAGGAGAAGCACTTCATCGAATGGATCTCGCTTCAGACAAGTGCCGGCAATCAGCGTAAGGTGCTTACACCCGGAGTGGAGCCCAAGGCGCAGTTTGCGCTTTGCGAAGGTGAGACGGTAGAAGCCGTTTATGCTTACTGCAATCTTCACGGTCTTTGGAAAGCCTGATTTTTTAATCCGAAATCAGAAAGCCGGGTGCATTGGGCATCCGGCTTTGTTTTTGGGGTTTGAAGAGAAATTCCGACAACTATTGGGATCGGCCGTTTCTCTTCGTTTGTATGTCTTTATTTTAGACGTCATTTATGTTAGATTTATGACATAAAAAAGTAAGTTTATGGTCATTTAACGATGTTGAAATAATGATGAACAGGCGGAAATGAGAGGATAAAGAATGAAAAAAACACATATTTTGACGGTATTTTGGTGCCTCGTGATAATCCTCGGCTCAATCGGGACAAGTCCCGCACAGGCCAGATCAAACGGAAAAGACGAGCTGCTTTATTATCATGGATTCGGCACAATGGCTCCCTTTGGCAGCTGGTTTACTTATGATGTCGATATTGACGTGACAGTCAACAGAACCACGAAAAAGGCAGATGTATCTTTTGCGCGCAGCAATTACAAGGCAGACTGGGAGTGGCTCGAAGAAGAATACCCGGAAAATGCTGCGTCTTACAGGACTTTCATGGCCACCAATACGGCTTATGGACATCTGACTGCGGATATCACGGATGATCAGTACGACAAAGGCAGCAAGAACGCTTTCGTACTCGAAAACTTTGTTTGGGATACCGAAAAATTCAATATTGACGGTTCAGCCGGTTTTCCGAAGTACCCGGGACGGCAGATACGTATCAACGGATGGCAGAAGAAGTATGTCGGAGGGCTGAGTTCAGGATATATTGGATGTGAAAACACGGATTATTCCGGATGGAATATCTTTTTTGAACTGCAGGACGCGCCGCCCAAGAAGCAGATCAGCGAGTACACGATCGGGAAGGACAACTTCAGTTTCGTAAACGACTACAGTTCGTTCTTTAAAAAATCCGCGGGATCGGTAAGGCCCAAGATCTTTAAGGGTAAATCTTTTGCCTACGGGACTTCGGGTTACATGCTTGATAAGAAAACATACAATAAGCTTATCAAAGGACAGTCGAACGGTATGATCGCTGCGATGAACATATACCTGAGCGGCAAGTGGCGCGGTGACTGTCGCGGTATGTCCATTATGAGCGACCTGCTTTTTGAGGGCAAGATCGGTCTCGGAAGCGTCGGAGGGGCACAGGATGCCTACAGCCTCAAAAAACCCGTAAGTAATAAAGAACTTGCCAACCTTATCGCTTATTATCATATGAGCAGTAATTTCAACCGTCTCAGGTATTGGAATGCTAATATCGGTAATAATGCGAGCAGTGCAGACAGCGCCTTGGATCTTGTCAAGAAACTGACGGACAAGCCCTTAAGCCCCGTTATTGTCGGATTCTCTTTCGAGCGCAACGTCGGTAGCGGCGTAAGGCTTTCTCACGCGGTACTCGCGTTTAAGCTTGAGGACACCGGGCACGATTATAAGATAAGCGTTTATGATCCCAATGAACCGAAGAAAGCCCGCTATATCTACATAACAAGGGACGGAGACGCTTCCTTCGCGGAGTACGGAACCGATATCTTCATTAAGCCCGTCGAGAGAGCGGATGATGTTTTTAATGCGGAGCTTACATACCCCGAGATTCCTGACGGGTATGTGGTCGTTACCTCGGACGGGGACCTTGAAGTTGAATCAAACGGGCAGAAAGCAAAGATCTCAGGCAATCAGAAGACAGGCGATCTCGAAGTATATGCCGAAAGAGAAGAAGGAAGCGACCCCGATGACAGTGAGCTCATCGTACTTGTACCTGTAAGCAAGGGTAAGGATGTCTCCGTCAGACGTAAGGGCGGTACAAACGCAAGTATTGAGACAGGTGATCTTACAGCCCTGATCACAGACGGTGCGAAGGAAATGACCGTTTCCTCTGACGGTACCGTTAAAGCAAAGACAGACGGAACAGAGTGTACGATCGCTGTCGGTTCTGATAAGACGGGCGGCGACCTCGTTGGCACAACCGTTACAACCAAATCAGGAGAAGTTACTTTCAAGCCCACCAAAGGCGGCGCGAATGTGAAGACCGACGCAGGAAAGAGCGATCTGATCGTTTCGGGCAAAAAGGGCGACTGCGAATTTACCGGTGTTGATACCACAAAGGGTGCGGACATCAAGGTTAAAGGCAAAAAAGCTACTGTAAAATCAAACGGAGAAAAAGTTTCGTCTTCTGAAAAGAAGGATAATAAAGAGAACAAAGACAATAAAGATAGCAAAAAAGATAAGGACAAAGACAGTTCCGGCAGCGGTTCCAAGAGTAAATCGAAGTCTTCGGGCAAATCGAGCGGCCATACTCTTTCTGATATCAAGGATAAGACGAAGTATAAGCCGGGTGCCTGGAGCTGGGATACAGGTGGAGGAGAAGGCTACGGACGCAAGTACTTTACGTCGGGTAAATATGTTCGTGACGACGGAAAAGCCGTTATCTACATAGACAGCGGCGACAGTGCGGACGGCTTCTGCTTCCAGGCATTCTGTAAAGGAAGTTCGGGCAAGAGTGATTACACGACATATGACTACGCTACCGACTCACCGTACCTGTGGGCAAGCAACACATCGGAGTCCAAGGCAAACGACGGCAACTGGTATTTCCACAGCCTCGGAAACGGATGTATGATCGTTACAACAGACTGGCTCGAAGAAATGTATGATGTATATGATGATCCCGCAGGTTATTACTATCTCGTAAAGGAAAAATATTAAAGATGATCTACCTTGATAATGCTGCGACGACGCGAATTTGTGATGAAGCGCTTCAAGAGATGATGCCTTTCCTCAAAGAGGAATACGCATCACCTCTCGGGCAGTATGCCCCGGGATTCAGGGCAAATGCCGCGCTTAACACCGCCAGACAGCGTGTGGCAGCGCTTATCGGGGCAGATGTTTCGGAAATTACCTTTACGTCTTCCGCTACGGAGAGCAACAATCTTTTTTTGAGAGGGATCATCCGTAAAATTGTGGTCGGTGGGGCGAATCTCACGCGTAATACACTCTGTATGTTAACCCAGACTACAGAGCACGCGTCCGTCCTCGGTACATGCGAAGATATCGCAAGTGAGTACGACCGGGTCAGACTTATCAAGGTACCCGTCGACAGAAACGGTCATGTGGATGAAGCGGCATACAGGGAAGCACTCAAGGAAAGACCCGATGTGGTCAGTATCATGCATGTGAACAATGAGACCGGTGCGGTAAATGACATAAAAAGGCTCTGCGAGCTGGCGCATGAAGCAGGTGCGCTCTTTCACACGGATGCCGTCCAGTCGGTTCCGCATATGCGTGTTGATGTAAAAAAACTTACGCTTGACGCGCTAACGGTTTCGGGTCACAAGCTTCACGGACCGAAGGGTTCGGGATTCCTTTATCTGAGAAAAGGTGTTATCATCAAACCTGTCCTTACCGGTGGGGGGCAGGAGAACGGCATGAGGTCGGGAACTCCCGATGTTGCCGCATGTGTGGGACTCGGTAAAGCCTGCGAGGTACTGCTTGAAAGGGGATTCGAAGAAAGATCCGCAGCAAATGCAGCATCGGTATTTGCCGAAAAACTAAAGGAGGTTCTTCCTTTTGCTGTGATCAACCGACCGGGTGGGCGAACGGGGCATACGGACAATTGCCTGAGTGAGATAATCTCTGTCAGCATACCGGAGGGAGATTCGCTTTCGATCATTCAGGATCTCGATATGGCAGGAATTTGCTGCTCCTCGGGTGCGGCATGCAGCGCAGGCAAAAAAGACGTTTCGCATGTTCTTACAGCGATGGGTATTGACGAGAAGCTTGCAAAGGGAACATTAAGGTTCTCTTTTTCCCGCTACAATACTGAGAAAGAAGCCGAACAGGCAGCCGGGATTGTCGGAAAGGTGGTTTGTAAAAATCTTGAAAATCACGGTGTGACTCTTTGAATATTATGTAAGTGTATGGGAACGCTTCGTGTCGATTTCCCGCAAATCCGAAATATCAGCAGGCAGTTTTCCCATTTTCGGAAATAATGAACAGAATGTAAGAGGATTTATCATGATTGAATTTGATATACACATGCATACCGATTATTCGGATGACAGTGACGAAAAGATGGAGGAGCAGGTAAAGGGTTCGATTGAAAAAGGACTTAAAGGGATCTGTATCACGGATCATATGGACTACGAATTCCCCGATTCCGAAAAATATAACCTGGTGTTTGAATACGATGTCGACAAGAATTACAGGGAGATCGACGAACTCAGGATCAGGTACCCCGGGATTGAGATTATGAAAGGCATAGAACTCGGACTCAGAAACGAACCGGGTGTTGCGGAAAGAACTACTGCGCGTTACAAGGAATTACTTACGCGCGGGGATATCGATTTTGTCATCGGATCGACGCATTGTCTTGAAATGTCAGATCCGTACAGACCCGAATATTGGGCAGGCAAAACGGTAAAAGAGGGACTCAGGACATTCTTTATCGCTACTCTTGAAAACATTACGGCCAATGATTATGTCGATACGCTCGGTCATCTTGATTACGCTGCGCGATATGCGCGTAAAGAATCCATGGAGGAACGTGTCTTTGACGGCAGAGACGAATATGTCGAGGGTGAAAATGGGGACGTTATAGATGAGATATTAAGGTTCATAATCGATCGTGGGATCGCCCTTGAGATTAACAGCGCGGGACTTAAGTACGGCCTCGGATATGCGCATCCCCGCGGATGGATCCTCAGAAGGTACAAGGAACTCGGCGGAGAGCTTATCACCGTCGGAGCTGATGCGCATAAACGTGTGCATATAGCATATGCATTTAACGAAGTTGCAAAGATCCTTTTGGATGCGGGCTTTAAATATTACACCGTGTACAGAGCGAGAAAGCCCTTTATGTATCCGATCAATTGAGTTTGAAACTCCGGAATGCTCGGTATTCGATATATCGAATACCGCGTGAATGACAGTAAAGAAAAAGGAATGTGATCGCAGAATAATATTTTGCCGGGAAGAGATTCTAAGAGAGGTGATGTTGACTTTGCGACATAGGAATAATTATGGCATTTGACGGACTTATAATCGCCGATCTCGTTAAGGAACTTCGTGAGAAGACGATCGGCGGAAGAATAACAAGGATTGTACAGCCCGAGCATGACGAGCTGATACTCACAATAAAGACACAGGACACTTTGAGGCTGCTTATGTCGGCCGATGCAAGCCTTCCCCTCATTTATCTGACGGATCTGAGAAAGGAGGCTCCATCCGAGTCGCCGGCATTCTGCATGCTTCTTCGTAAATATATTATGGGTGGCAAAATCAAGGAAATCCTGCAGCCCGAAAACGAGCGTGTTATATTTATGGACATCGAGCACTATGATGAGCTCGGTGATCTTCGTGTACGCAGGCTTATCATTGAGATAATGGGTAAGCACAGTAACATAATTCTCTGCGACGATCAGGGGATGATCATAGACAGCATTAAAAGGATACCCGCGACAGTGAGTTCCGTCAGGGAAGTTCTTACGGGCAGACCCTATTTTATTGCAAAAACATCGGAAAAGCTCGACCCTACCGTGTGTGACAGGGAAAAGTTTATATCAGCGGTCAAGTCAAAAAATCAAGCGATCTCGAAAGCGTTATATATGTCGTTTAACGGTATAAGTCCGTTGATGGCTAACGAGTTTGTTTTCCGAGCCGGACTTGACGAAGACATCCCGGCAGAAGATCAGCCCGTGGGAAGACTTGAAGCTTTGGCTGATGTGTTTGTGGGTTGCATGGAAGACCTTAAAAACGAGAAATTTGATACATGTGAGGTGTTTAAGGACGGGTTACCTTTTGAGTATGCGGCATTTGAGCTGACAAGCCTTGAGTGCCTTAAAGGGATCACGCTAAGGAAAGTAGAAAGCCCGAGTGAGCTCCTTGAGACCTTCTACATGGAAAAGAACCTTGCCGAAAGGATAAGACAGCGCTCCGCGACTCTTCGTCACAGCGTCTCAACGATTAAGGAGAGGATAGTAAAAAAGTACGAACTTCAGCTTTCCCAGCTTCGTGACACCGAAAAACGCGAAAAATATAAGCTGTACGGTGAACTGCTTTGTGCATATGCGCATGAGATAAAGGTACCGGGCAAAAGTGTTACGGTCTACGATTACAACACGGGTGAAGATATTTCAATCCCGATGGATGAGGAGCTTTCAACGATAGACAACTCCAAAATGTATTTTGAAAAATACAGAAAGATGAAACGTACCTTTGATGCGCTCACGGGTTACATAGAAAAGACAAAGGAAGATCTCGACCACATCGGTTCGGTTGCTCTTGAGCTTGATCTGGCAACATGTGAGGAAGACCTCATCGCCATAAGGCGCGAGCTTGAGGAGGCAGGATATGTAAAGGTCGCACATACATCGGGTAAAGGAAAAAAACGCCCGAAAAAGGAAGAATCGGTCCCCTTGCATTATGTGACTTCCGACGGTTTCCACATATACGTCGGAAAAAACAATTACCAGAATGACGAGCTGACATTCAAATTTGCGAGCGGCAATGACTGGTGGTTTCACCTGAAGGGTGCGCCCGGTTCACATGTCATATTGAAGACCGACGGACGTGAGGCCTCCGACAGAGCGATGGAGCAGGCAGCGGCTGTAGCGGCTTATTATTCGAGCGGGAGAGAAAATGTGAAGGCTGAAGTTGACTACCTTGAACGGCGCAATGTAAAAAAACCGGGTGGTGCGAGACCGGGCTTTGTGGTATACTATACTAATTATTCGATGGTCGTTAAACCGTCGCTCGACGATGTTAAACGTGCGGAGGAATAATCGATAGCGGGACGACTTGTTTAAACGGGATCGAGGATAAGAATGAGAGGAAGGAAGCCTGACGTGGTTTCCGGTAAGTAATTATGATAGAAAAGCTTGTTAAGAAATGGGAGCGTCATGCAATTCCCGGGTTCATGAGATATATTGTTCTTCTTTATGCGGCAGGATTTTTGGTCGGCATAATCAACCAGTCATTCTATTATGAATGGCTCATGCTTGATATCGATAAAGTACTTGAAGGGCAGATTTGGAGACTTGTTACTTTCATCATACAGCCCATGAGCGGATCGGGTCTCTTGATGGAAGCGCTCATGCTGTTCATTTATTATTCGATTGGCACCAGTATTGAAAGACTTCGAGGCGCATCGAGATTCAATCTGTTTTATTTCAACGGAGTGATCATAAACATTGTATGTCAGGTGATCATTTATATCGGAACTTATCTGTACTACGGCGTGGGTCTTTCATATCCCGTGTCGCTCACGTACTTCAACAATACGCTGTTTCTTGCACTCGCGCTTATGCTTCCCGACATGACATTCCTGCTCATGTTCTTCATCCCCGTAAAGGCTAAATATTTCGTCATTATCTACGCCGTCATGTTCGGGTACCAGATTTTCGAGGGTTTTTATACAAGCCCGCTCATCGGCATTTGCACACTGCTTCTTATCACCGCAGCCGTATATAACATGCTTCTCTTTTACAGACCTTGGGGTAAACATATCCCCGGTCAGAGAAAAAGACAGAAGGCTTTTATGAATAATTTTTCGGACGGCATCAGATATAATCGAGCCAATAATGCCGGACCGGCGGGGAACAGAACCGCGCCCAGTAATGTGACACCTTTCCCCGGAACGGTGACAAGACATAAGTGTGCTGTTTGCGGCAGGACGGAGCGCGACGGATATGATCTCGAATTCAGGTTCTGCTCAAAATGCAAAGGTAATTACGAATATTGCATGGAGCATATCGGCAACCACACGCATGTTGAATGAGGTGCCATCGAATACGGATCCGGGAATTAATTGTTTGACACTGATTGACTGAGGCTCACAAATGATCAAAAAAGACATTCTGTTGTTTTTCGGCGATATTAAGACGATCCTTGTACTTATCGGACTGGCGGTGCTTGGGATCACCGGTGCCTTTATCGCGAGCGGACTTACTCCGCCGACGGTCATAACCGTTGGGATCGTTGATCATGAACAATCCAATTATTCCGATATGCTCAAGACTTATTTTGCCGAAAACGAGGATTTCAATGCCTTCGTGAATATCTACGAAGGGACCGAGGAAGAAGTGAACTCCCGATTCGAAAAAGGAGAGCTTGATTTCTATTTCGTCATTCCCGAGAATTTCACATCCGAGATGATCGGGATGAAAAACACTCCGATCAAAGCTGTGATCAACAGTGATGACAAAGCAAAGGCAGCGATCTACGGAGCATTACTTGAATCTTACTCCCGTTACATTACGTCTGTTGAGGTCAACATCGAATCTCTGACATTCAGGATGAGAACTGAGGATTACGACCGGGATCTGATCAGGGACAAGAACATCGAAATCTCGTGGGATCTGGTTATGACTGCGCTCGGCAAGGACACATTTTTTGAGCGCGAGACTTTTGACAGGATGGCGTCATTGCCCCTGACGGATCATTACATATACTCCGTGCTCATCCTTCTTGTTCTGTATTCCGGGATGCTCACGGGCTACGCAGTGCTCCTTGAAAGAAAGAGCGGAGTGCGTGCACGGCTTGTTTCCTGCGGTATAAGCCCCGCCCGTACGATCGTTTCGAAGGTTCTTGTCTACGGTACGCTCATGTCGGTTGCTTTTCTCTCCGTAATGACGCTTATGAAGCGGCTCGGAAATATCGAATTTTCCTTGAGCATAGGGATATACCTTACGGCACTCATATTCGGGGCCGGTATTGTTTTTTCGATTCTTGCTCTACTGATACGATCGAAGAACGGTTATTGTTTCTTCTCGAATATGACCATACTTTTGATGACTGTACTCGGCGGCGGAATCATACCCGTTATGTATCTTCCCAACGCTCTTTCAAGGTTCGCGCAGTTCATGCCGAGCTATAGGTTTATTACATTTATTCTCCAAAAGTAGGAAAGGATAATATCGATGGGTTCGTTTGCGCTGAGACTTAAGCTTCTCCTGACTGACCGCATAGCGATGGTTTGTTACGCGTTATGCGTTGTCGTCATGCTCTCGGTATTCTTTAACATGAACCTTCATGCTTCGGATAACAGCAGAGTTCCCATGGGACTTCTGTGCGAAAGCGATTCGCCCGTTGCGGTGAGACTTCGCGACAGACTTCTCGGAAGCTATGCCCTAAGGGTTACGACGGGAAGTATGGAAGACCTTACGGAGCTTCTTATGGACGGGTATATAGGCAGTATCTTTGTGATAGGAGACGACTACGAAGAAAAGCTCAGGAACGGTATCAGGGAAAACCTTATCAGGGTGATCACACCCAGCGACGATACCTCGTCTATCATCGTTCAGGATATAGTGGCCGGTTATATGATGTATGATGTCTGTTTCTTCAGAACCTACGATGAGTACAGAACTTTGCCCGGAAACGGCTTCGATATCCTCACAGAAGACGAATATTCCGCCTTTGTTGCCGAAGTGGCGGAAGATCCCGATTACGGATTTGATTTTGACATACGTTACGTTGATATAGAAAATCCCGGCAAGTCAGGCATTAGCGTTACCACAGCAATGATATACAGGCAGATCATCGCCGGGCTCATAGGGATGCTTCTTCTTGTGCTCATCGTCTGCGGATGTAACGGATTCGCGCTCGAGCACGGACATAGTATCTCAAAAAGACGCAGAATCACAGGCGGAAACCTTTTGGTAGCATATGCGTTTGAAATGATAGCAGTACTTGTTTACCTGACTCCGGCGGTTTTGCTTTCGTCGCTCATCATGATCAAAGAGAGTGGTTTTTCGGGTGCAGTTGTTATATTCCTGCTCGGAGAGGCGCTCTGCGCGTTTTTTATTCCGGTTTGCTTTGGGCTCGCAAGAGCCGTCGGGAGCGCTTCCGCTTACCAGCTGGTCGGAACCGTCGTTTGCCTTGTGCTCGGGGCATGCGGATTTATCAGTACGTTCTCGGCACTCACCGGTACGCAGATCCTCGGAGCAACACCGGTGGCTTTGTATATTAAGCAATTTGCCGAATTGATTGTGTGAAAAGATACAAGTAATCAGAGGTGTACACATGGAAAAGAAGTTAGAGAGGATTTTTTCAGCTTATCATTATGTGGGAGGTTATGAGCTGTTCTTTAAGACGGGTGCTTTCACGGAATATCTTTTTGAAAGATATGAGTCCGGGAAGCCCGATTGGTACGGTGAGGCATTCGAAATCTTAAAGCTTGTAAAAGAGGCCGGTACATGCGATCCCGAGAAATACACACGGATTGCGGCAGATCTTGAAAAGATCAGGACAGATATTGAAACACAGATGCGTGAGGCGGTTGAACTTCGTGACAGTCTTTCTGTTTGCGGGTATGTTCTGTGCAGGCTATGCGAGCCTGAACCCGTTGTCTGTGCAGACAATGAAAAAGAGGCTTCCTCGATAATAAGCCTGATCTTCAGATCCACTGACAGCGTTATCGTTCGAGAAGGCGTAAAGGCAGCCGTTGCGTCGCTTCCTCTCAGGATCGCTAAGTCGAAATTCTTCGATATCGTCGAGGGAGCGCTTGAGTCCCAACTCGGACGTACCGAGAAAGAGATCGATGATATTGTTTCCAATATCGAAGGCTTCGGAGGACTTAAGATTTCTGAAGGTGATGTGTGGGATGCTGACGGCGCCGATGTTGTTGAAACGGTTTTCGGAAGCGATCTCTCCGATGCTTCGGAAGAGGAGCTTCAAAGCCTTTACGATAGATGCGATGAAGCATCAATGAGAAACGGGTTAAGGATAGATGCGCTTTCCGATATGGGTCTTATGATCAATGCTGCTCTTCTTGAACTCGCTGCTTCGAAACACATCGGAAAAGGACAGGGAGAGGTCTTTGCGAACGCTGCCGTAACCTCGTTCATCAACAAGCTGATTGATGCTTTTGAATCCGGAGACAGTAAGACCTTTGAAAACGGACTTCTTTATGAGGGAATCGATGAGTCTGAGCTTGAAAAACTTGAAGATATCAGAATAAAGATTCCGGGTTACGAGGATACTTTCCTGCAGATGGCAAAGAGCGAATCGGAGGATGTCTATGAGGATGCGCGCAGATGCGTGGCGCTCATTTCCGATTCTATCTTCGGAGACCTTTCGGAAAGCGAACCCGGGAAGACCGTTGACAGGGACATGATCATGCAGAAAGCAAAAGAACTCAAAAATAAGCTCATGCAGGCATTCGCATCCGGTTCCAAGCTTCTTCAGAGAGCACGTATGGCGGGGATACTTTCAAAGCTGCCGCTGTTCCTTAACAACTCAGACGAAGTGAAGGATTATATACGCAACAGTCTCGAGTCCTGCAGGGATGAGCGTGAAAAAGCTGCAGCGATCCGCGAGTTCAAAAACTTCTTCGCGGATATTTGAGAATTATAAGTGAGCGAATACATTCTACGCATGAACGCTCAATAGAAAAAACAAATATTTAGCTGGAAAGGAGGAGATGCTTTGATAGTTTTTCATGACAAGCTTCGCTGCATGGGCAAAGCGAAGAAGAAAGAACGCAAGATCCGTAAGCTCGTTGAGAAGCGGAAGCTGCGCTCACTGAAATATTACTGCATCGCCTTCCCCTCCAATAAGGAGAACATCCTCGATATCTACAATATGGGCGAGTTTCTGTTCGCACATTACAGGAAAGACACTTCTGAGGATGTGCATATCATCGGACTGGCCGACAGTCGTGACGATGCCGCAGAACTTGTTCGCGAGATAATTGACGAAGTGTATCGCGAATCCGGAACATTTGACGTTGAAAGGTATTTTACGGATGGAGATCATCTTACTGATCCTTAAGATCATCGGTTTTGTATTACTTGGAGTGCTCGGACTGGCACTTTTGCTTGTCCTTGCCGTGCTTTTCGTACCGGTAAGGTACAAAGCGAAAGGATCTAAGCATGAAGACCTGAAAGCTGATGGTCGGATCACCTGGCTATTACATATCCTGAGGATACGTATCATATATGACGACGGAAAACTTAAGACAAACGGTAAGTTACTGTTTTTCAAGATCATAGACAGCGATGAGGATGTTGAAAAAGAGCTTGCCGATGATGACGATTCCCTGTTTCCCGATGATATTGACGATGCTGATTTTTCAGCGCTTTCCGGTGTTTACGAAGAAGCTGACGAGTTAGGAAATAATGATAACTGTGATAAGACAGACGATACCGTTAAGAAAGATAACGTAGGTAAAAAAGACGATACCGTCAAGAAAGATAACGTAGATAAAACAGACGATACCGTCAAAGATGATGTCTGTGACAAGACAGGCGGTATCGTAAAAGACGGGACCGTGGAGAAAAAAACAGATGCTTTAAACGATGATTCAAGTGATAAAAAAACAAATGCTCATACCACGGAATCCGATAAAGTGACTGTAACGGATCCTTCGGCTAAAAATTCTGAAACAATGGGGGACGGCAGTTCCGAAACAGATCGGGATTCATCGGCAGAAGAGGAAAAAGAAAAATTATCCGGTCATAAGGTCGGTAAAAAAATGAAACGTAAAAAGGACGACATCGAAACCGGAGAAGAGGAACCGAAGAAACAAGGTATTGTTAAAAAGGTGAAAAACCTATACAATATAAAAAACGACCCCGAAGCGAGAAGGTTTTATCATGTTGTCAAGAAGCGATTGGTGAAGATTGTGCGACACATACTGCCGAGAAAACTGAAGGGAAGCGTGAGATTCGGGACAGGCGACCCGTGCTCGACCGGTAAAATACTCGGTGCGGCCGCAATGTTGTATCCGATCTACGGCGGTCACATAAACGTTGAACCCGTTTTTGAAGAAAAAGCTCTTGAATTTGATCTTTATCTTCGTGGAAGGATCAGGATCGTTACGGTGCTTATACCGGCTCTCAGAACATATTGGAGCAAGGATTTTAAGCGTCTGAGAAAAAAAATCAAGAAAGCAGTCAAATAATATTGGCTTGAGGAGGCATATATGGCAGAAAGTAATTTTTCCGAGACGGTAGGTGCTCTTTTTAAGGGCATGGATTCTTTTCTTACAACAAAAACCGTAGTGGGAGATGCAGTTCGTTTTGAAGACGGAACCATCATACTTCCCCTTGTGGACGTCAGCTTCGGTGTCGGCGCAGGTGCTTTTCAAGGCGGTAAGAACGCTGCAGCCGGTGCTATGGGCGGCAAGATCTCACCCAATTCCGTTCTCGTGATTTCGGGTGGATCGACTAAGCTTGTCAGTGTCAAGAATCAGGATATGGTTTCAAAGATATTTGACGCCGTACCCGAGATTATCGACAAATTTAAGAAGACTCCGGCCGATAAAGCAAAAGATGCTTCTATGAGCGAAAAAGCCAAGAAATATATGGATTCCGAATCTGAAGGCGAAGACAAATAATAAATCCTTTCGCGGCTCTTTTCGGGGCTGCTCGAAAAATGAATTCTTTGCATTTGATGGGATTATGAATTGTATCATGCATTAAACTCATACGTCTCTGACTTCCCCGATTGTCCGGACGATTGAAGTTTCTTAAATTCTTGTTGCATTTGAGAATTCAGTATGATAGAATTCATGTGTTTGATGCTAATTTTACAAAGAAGAGAGGTGTCGATATGGCTAAGTGCGAAATTTGTGATAAGGGCAATATGTTTGGTCATCATCTGAGCTATTCAAGAAGCCACGTGTCCAGGCGTGCAAATAGAGTTTGGAAATCCAATGTGAAGTCCGTTAAGGTCATCACAGAGAACGGACCTAAGAAGATGTACGTTTGCACGGCTTGCCTCAAAGCCGGCAGGGTAACCAGAGTAGAAAATGCAAAATGATGATAATCGGGGCTACTGATAATAAAAAACACAGTAGCCCTATTATTTTGTTATATGTGATATTATCAAACAGTATTTAACGGTTTGATTCCCGTGAAAAGATATGATAAAGTTTTTCGGGAATTAAATTTTCATATATATTAATCTAATGAAAGAAGGTGCTCTTATGAATGGTTCCATCACTAACGGCAACGGTGAAATTATTGTCAATACCGATGTTATTGAAAAATGTGCCGGAGCTGCCGCTGTTGAAAATTTCGGCATTGTGGGCATGGCTTCGGTCAGCATGAAAGATGGACTTGCCAAGCTTCTTAAGGTTGAGAATCTTTCACACGGAGTTAATGTTACAATCGAGAACAATAAACTTCTTATCGATTTGCATATCATCGTATCATACGGTATCAATATTCCTACGGTTTGTTCAAACCTTATTGAAAACGTAAAATATAAGGTTGAGGAATTTTGCGGACTTGAGGTTAAATCCATAAACATTTTTGTTGAGGGTGTGAGAAGCATCGATTGACTATAATGACCGTATGTGTTTTAAAAGAATAAGTATGAATGTGTTGTTAACTCATTCATCGACTCGGAGGAATCAATAAAGTGGAAATAAAGACCGTAGATGCTGCGCTTTTACAAAAGGTCTTTCTTGCGGCAGCGCAGAACATCGAATCACAGAAAGAAATCATTAACGAATTAAATGTATTCCCGGTACCTGACGGTGATACCGGAAGCAACATGACCATGACGATCATGTCCGCGGCACGTGATGTGGCAGCTCTTAAGGATCCGAGCATGGCTACTCTTGCAAAGGCAATTTCTTCAGGGTCGCTACGAGGCGCACGCGGTAATTCGGGTGTTATATTGTCTCAGCTGCTTCGTGGATTCTGCAAAGTCATAGGTGATTATGATACTATCGACGTTGATGTTGCGGCCAATGCGTTTTCTAAAGCGGTTGAAACGGCATATAAAGCAGTTATGAAGCCTAAGGAGGGCACAATCCTTACTGTTGCGAAGGGTGGAGCACAAAAAGCTGCAGAGCTTGTCGGCGAAACGGAGGATATGATATTCTTCGTCCGCAATGTTATAGAATACATGGAGGAAGTGCTTGAATATACACCTGAGCTTCTTCCCGTTCTCAAGGAGGCAGGTGTTGTCGATTCGGGTGGAAGAGGACTTCTTGAGGTCATGAAGGGCGGTTTCGATGCGCTTTGCGGAAAAGAGATCGAATTCAAGGGAGAGATTGCTCATCCTGCTCAGGAAGCGTCCGGAAGAAAAATCGACACATCAAATATTTCCACTTCCGATATCAAGTTCGGTTACTGTACCGAGTTTATCGTTCTGCTCGAAAAGAAATTCACACAGAAGGATGAAATTGATTTCAAAGCGTTTCTTGAATCAATCGGTGATTCGATAGTTTGTGTTGCGGATGATGAGATGGTTAAGGTTCACGTTCACACGAATCATCCCGGACAGGCTTTCGAGAAAGGTCTTACGTTCGGACAGCTCACCAGCATGAAGATCGATAACATGCGGATTGAGCATAACGAAAAGCTTTTTAAAGAGCGGGAAGGTTCATCCGGGCAACCCGTAAAAGCAGTTTCTGAGCCTGCAGAGCCGGCCAAGGAATATGGCTTTATCGCAGTCGCGGCAGGTGAAGGTCTCGCAGAAATTTTTGATGAGCTTGGTGTCGATCATGTGATCGAAGGCGGTCAGACCATGAATCCAAGCACGGAAGATATGCTCAATGCAATCGACAAGGTAAATGCCAAGAACATTTTTATTTTCCCGAATAACAAGAATATTATTCTTGCAGCGCAGCAGGCAAGGGATCTTACAAATGACAAGAAGATCATTGTGATACCCAGCAAGACTATTCCTCAGGGAATTGCCGGAATTATCGGATTTGTTGCCGATAAAAAACCGGAAGAGAACGAAAAGCTCATGAGCGAAGCTTGTCTTACCGTCAAATCAGGATCGGTTACATATGCGGTACGCGATACAAAGATTGACGGAAAAGATATTAAGATGGGCGACTATATGGGACTCGATGACAAGACTATTGTCAGTGTCGCATCAGACAGAAAAGAAGCTACAATCGCTTTGGCGGACGGAATGATCGATGAAGATGCGGAAATTGCATGTATTTATTACGGTGAGGAAGCTACAGAAGAAGAGGCTAGGGAGATAGCCGATCTGATCGAAGAAAAATATGATTTTCTTGAGGTAGAGGTACATAAGGGAGGTCAGCCGGTATATTATTATCTGCTGTCGGTTGAATAACAGTCCGACATAAACGTTTTCAGAGAGTTGTTTATTTCATTGGTTTAGATTTTTAGCCTGCAAATATCCTAAATGCAAAGAGTCATTGCAAAATATTCTTTTTGTGATATAATGGATAAAAATTTACCGCAGGAGGGGTGATAATGGGAAGCAATAAAAAGACAATACTTATTATTGACGACATGGCGACCATCCTTGAGCATGCAAAGCAGATTCTTAAGGATTCTTATAAAGTTATTCCATGTACGAGCGGTAAACAGGGTTTGGAGATATTTGACAAAATGAAACCCGATCTTGTGCTTGTTGATATCAATATGCCCGACATGGACGGGTTCCAGGTTCTTTCCGAGATCAGATCACGGTCGGAAGGAAGAGAAGTCCCCGTCATCATGATGACAACGGGGCTTACCAATGAGATTGAATCCGAAGGTTTCAGAGCCGGAGTGGATGATTTTCTTATTAAACCTTTCTCGCAGCCTGCGGTTTTAAAGCGTGTTTCGATGCAGATCGGCACACCGGATATTGACGATTAACCGACCGGTGTCAACGAATCTATTGTGTCCATATCGGCGGTAACTGAAGCAAGTGTGGTAGCCACATAAGCGATGTTGCCGTCGTCGTATTTTATGGCGAACCAATTTGAATCCGACTCGGACGGAATGCATTTGAACCTTTCGTCCATCTTGGCCTGACGCAGAATGTCCGAATCGGTATTCTTTTCTGCACGAATATTAACAAGTTTATGAATGATGCTGACATAAAGCTTGTCGGCATCTGTCAGTTTCTTGAGAGCTTTGTCGTCCGTGATCAGATAATCGTTGTGTGCATATCCTGTGACTTCGCCGGAGGTGATGAGCGACCATTCATCGCCTTTTTCAAGGATATGTGCATAATCGACAGGCAGAAATTTAGCTATTATTTCAAAATTTTCTCCGGCACCGCTTCTGACATTAAGGCTCTCACGGACGTTCGCAAGACATAGATCGAAGGGCATTTTGCCGTCTCCGGGACCGAATGAGCCGTCCTCGAGAACAAGATCGTCGTTAATTGTTTCTTCTTCCGTAACATCTTCCGGTTCGGAAAAATCCGTGTCGTTATAAGTTTCTTCTTCGACAGGCATTACAGTATCGGTGCTTTCATCACCAACGGCGCTGTCATCGTTATAAACACGTTCTTCGGAAACTGCCGGAACATTGTATTCACGATCTGCCTGATTTGTCCGAATATCATTTGATACAGGTGCTTGCTCGGTTGATAAGTTTTCACCGGTGCTTTCGTTATTGATGGAGGAATCGGATATGTTTTCCGGACTGCTTGAAAGTTCAATTTCCTTTCCTTCCGATTCGACAGATAATGAGTCGGGATAGATATAGCTCTGGAGAAGTATCCAGGTCACAAAGATTATTCCCAGCAGAAAATAAGAAATAAAATGATAATGTTTTTTTACAAAACGGTTCATTTCGGACTCCTCTTTAGAATCGATTTCCTTTGGCTATATACGACTCTGATGTATAATACAATATGATTATAATTATTAGTCGGTAAGTTTTCAATAAAAACACGTTTCGTACACAATTGGAACACAAAATAAGAATAAAATTTAGACGTTATCGATATTGATAACAAAATATCTAAAATAAAGTGGTGATTACAGTGAAGAAGACATTAAAGATCATACTTTTGGCAATGGCATGCGGCGTTTTTGTTTTCGCCGGCACGTTGGTTGTGCGCTTTTCGCTTGAATGGCTTGACAATACCGATACCGAAGCAGAGACATCTGCGGATGAGGATGACGGCATGTCGGATCCGATTGAAGGAAAAGTTGAGCAGACCAGATCGACTTCGGACGAGAATGCAGCACCGTACAGTGCTGTTTCAAAAGAGGATGTGTCGGCCATTGTCGATATTGTTATGCCCTCTGTTGTTTCAATAGACTGTGTTGTTCCGACAAAGGAATACAATATATTCGGTCAGATAAATGAGTATATGGTTAAAACAAGCGGATCGGGATTTCTTGTTTCACAGAGTCCTTCACAGCTCTTTATCTGTACCAATGAGCATGTTATAAAAGATGCCCAGAAGGTTTCGGTTACTTTCTTCGACGGAAGTACGGCCGACGCGATGGTTGTAGGTTATGATACTTCTTATGATCTTGCGATAGTAAGTGTTGATATTCGAAATGTTGAGAAAAATACTTTATCGACAATAAAGATTGCTTCAATAGGAAACTCGGATTCCCTCAGGATCGGAGATATGAACATTGCCATCGGCAACTCTTGCGGATACGGTCAGGCCGTCACGGTCGGTCATATCGGTGCTTTGGGCAGAGAAATTGATATCGACGGATCGCGTACACGTCCGCTTATTCAGACCGATGCTGCAATCAACCCGGGTAACAGCGGAGGACCGCTTCTTGATGTATACGGACAGGTTATCGGCATCAATTGTGCCAAATATTCGGGTGTTCTGATTGAAGGCATCGGATATGCCATTCCCGTCAATAATGTAGTTCCCACGATCAACGAGCTTATCAGCAGCTGCAGTATCAGAGAAGGTGAAGAGGGAAGGCTCGGAATAGAAGGTAAGGATGTTTCAGAAGGTTATTCGAAAGGTTTCTCGATGCCGAGAGGCGTTTATGTTTTTTCCATCGAAAAGGACTCTAAAGCATCGGAGTCGGAGCTTAAGGTCGGTGACATAATCACCAAAATCAACGGACAGGAAGTCCTTTCCTATGAATATCTTGCCGAACGTGTCAGACATTATAAAGCAGGCACTTCTGTTGTTGTTTCGGTTATGAGACCCCAAAAGAACAGGTATGTTGAAGTTGAAGTAAACGTAGTGCTCGACACACTTGAATAAATCAATAAATTAATATATACTTTTACGGTGTTGGGACTCTCAAAGAGTCCCCACCGTATTCTTTTATACAGAGGTTGTCGTTCATGGCAAGGTCCCGTTTTGACATAAAGAAGGTCCTTCTTTCCGTTACTGCGATCGCAAGCATGATGGTGCTTGCAATTGTTGTTGCAAAGATAGTTTCCTATTCTGTTGACATGTATCATTCGGGAAAAAAAGTTGATGAACTCCGTGAAAAGATCGGTGAGGCTGAACTTGTACTCGATACCGATGCCGAAACAGGCAGACCTGTCGCATATCGAAGCATTAAGCCCGAAGAGCACGAAGAAAAGCTTGTGAAAAAGACGGTCAGCGCAAAATACAAAGATCTCTATGAACTCAACAGCGATCTGGCCGGGTGGGTAAGCATTGTTGGTACGAATGTCAATCTCCCCGTTATGCAGACGGTTTTTGATGAAGAATTTTATCTGCATAAGAATTTTGACAAGGAAGAAGACAGAGCGGGTCTTCCTTTCATAGATTACAGATGTGATACCGTAGATCGCAGTACCAACATAATCATTTACGGACATAATATGAAAAACGGTGATATGTTCCATGATTTGCTTTTGTACGAGAATAAGAAATTTTTTGACGATCACCGATATATCCGTTTTGATACGATTTATGAAGAGGCAATATACGAAATCGTGGCGGTATTCAGGTCAAAGGTTATGTATATGACCGACGATGCTTTTAAATTTTATAATTTTATTGAAGCGGATGACGAAGATGACCTTTCGGAGTATCTCGCGCAAATCGCAGGCATGAGTCTTTATGATACAGGTTCGTCTGAAGGACTTACAGATGAACTTATCACATTATCGACATGTGAATATACGGAAGAGGACGGCAGATTTGTAGTTGTCGCGAGAAGAGTGGAAGAACAGACAATCCCGCAGCCATGACTTGGTAAACAGGTGCGGACGATTGCGATTGCTTAAGATAGGAGATAACGGTGATGAATAAGATTAAAGCATATCCGAAAACAAAACATGAAGTGCTTGCGTCACTTATATCGTTTGTTTTGATCATGGCGCTTTTCACCCTCATTATTCCTGCCGAAGATGTATCAGCCGGCATTAAGATCGCATTTAACGACGAAGAATACAATATATATACGGAGGATTACCCTGACCTTATTTCAAATAATATCTACGCCAAGTTCACCACGTCTGTTTCCGATCCCGATACTTATAAATTTAGTATGATCAGCGATGAAGCGCTTGATCCCTTTAAGAGCGCTCTTCAGAAAAAGAATATCAAGTGTGAGGACGATCTTTTCACGGCATTTAACATAAAATTGCTTCAGGAAACCGAAGACGATGACAAGGAAGTGTATAAAAGTGCTACCGTTTATGTACCGCTTCCGGATGATGCTCAGGAGTACCCCGATTATTGCACTTTTTATAAAGTTTCCGGGGGAACGGCATCTGTCATGCCGTCACGTGTATATACCGATGAAGAAGATATCAATTACGTCCAGATCATTCTGAGTGGCAAGGCTGATTATTCTCCTATATACGGCTTTGTATTTGAGGACCCTTCAGAACTTGAAGCCGAAGAGGAAGAAGATGAGGAAGAGGAGGAAGAAGAGGAAGAGGAGGAAGAAGATGAAGACGAGGAAGAAGCAGCCACAACATCTGCTCCCACCGCTTCACCTACAAAAGCTCCCACAAAAACTCCTACAAAAGAAGTGACAAAAGCACCCGCAGCCACAAAGGGCGGATCGAAGACATCGACTCCTGCGCGGAAAGACAACAGTCCGAAAACGGGTGATGAAATGAATTTTGTGATGCTTGGTCTTACGGGACTCAGCGCGACCGGAGTTCTTGTAACTACGATAGTTCTTCAGGTCAGGTCCAAAATTAACAAGAAAAAAAATACAGAGGACAGCAATGATTGATAAGGATAAAATAAAAGAAGCGGTCGGCATGCTGCTTGATGCCATCGGCGAAGATGCGTCAAGAGAAGGACTCAGAGATACTCCCGACAGAGTCGCAAGAATGTACGAGGAGATTTTTGCGGGCTATGATGACGATGCATCCGCCAGATTGTCGCGTCAGTTCGAGGCTGAAGGAACAGGAAACGACAGCGGTGTGGTGATAGAAAGAGATATCACTTTTTACTCTGTGTGTGAGCATCATATGATGCCGTTTTTCGGAAAGGTTCATATAGCATATATTCCGGACAAAAAGATAGTCGGCCTCAGTAAGCTTGCGAGAACGGTTGAAGTGTTCGCCGGAAGACTTCAGGTTCAGGAAAGACTGACATCACAGATCGCGGATGCCGTTGAAAAAGAGCTCGGAGCAAAAGGCGTTCTTGTCGTCATATCTGCCGAACATACATGTATGACCATGAGAGGCGTCAAAAAGCCGGGAACTCAGACATATACGCTGTGTTCGCGAGGCGTTTTTGAGAAGGATGAATCATTAAAAAACAGCATACTCAGTCTTATGACGAAATAAGGAATGAAAATGCGGATAAGAAACAAGGTATTTGATTTTGAAAATCATACATATATTTTTGCTATCCTTAACGTGACGCCGGACTCTTTTTCGGATGGCGGTGAAGCGTTCGAAACAGTGCTTGCACTGGATAAAGTCAAAAAATTGATAGAATCCGGCGCCGATGTTATCGATATCGGCGGCGAGTCGACCAGACCGGGATTCACGGAGGTTGATCCCGAAGAGGAAGCCAAAAGAGTAATTCCCGTAATTAAAGAGATCAGAAAATTTTCGGATATCCCGATCAGCGTGGATACGAGAAAAGCTTTTGTTGCAAAGCTTGCCGTCGAGGCAGGTGCAGATATTGTTAATGATGTAAGCGGGCTCAGATTCGACAGAGAAATGGCAGGAGTGATCGCACAGACTGACGCATGTTGCTGCCTTATGCATGACGGATCTTATTTTGATAAGAAGGACGATTTCCTTTGCGGAATAATTGAAAATCTCGATACGATAGCGAATGATGCTTTAAGCGCGGGTATAGCCCGTGAAAAAATAATACTTGATCCTGGAATAGGGTTCGGAAAAGATGCCAAAGAGAACCTTGTTATCATACGCAACCTGAAATCTTTCAATGATCTCGGTTACCCTATTCTTCTGGGTTGTTCGAGAAAATCGGTCATCGGTGCGGTAACCGGTCTCGGTGTAAACGAGCGGCTTGAAGGTACGCTTGCGACAACCGCCATGGCTGTGATGTCCGGAACCGCTTTCGTAAGAGTTCATGATGTAAAGGAAAATCTGAGATTTATCGGCATGATGGAAGCATTATGCAGATGATCTTCCGGAGACTTTTTGAAAAATTTATGGAGATAAAATGGACAGAATTCATATAGAGAAGCTTGAAATATTTGCCAGACACGGCGTATGTACAGAGGAGAATTTTCTGGGGCAGAAATTTCTTATCTCGGCCGATCTTTACAAAGATCTTCATGAGGCCGGAATGACAGATGAACTGACCGCAACCGTTCATTACGGTAAGGTTTGTGAATATATTACGAAAATAGCAAGCGAGAATACATACAAGCTTATAGAAAAACTTGCCGAAGAGATTGCTTCCAAGATACTGTTAAAATTTGACGTTGAAAAGGTTAAGATCAGAGTTGACAAACCCTGGGCACCCATGCTTTTACATGTTGATACGGTTTTTGTTGAACTGGAAAGACAGTGGCATACATGTTATCTTTCGGTCGGTTCGAATGTCGGAGAACGTAAGCGGATCATTGACGATTCGATTTCAAGGCTTGATTCATGCGATGAGATAAGAATTGTTTCAGTCTCCGACATTATCGAAACAAAGCCCTACGGGTTTACGGAACAACCGGATTTTTTAAATGCATGCGTGAAGATAAAGACTTTACTTCGACCTCATGAGCTTCTTGAAAAGTTGCAAACGATTGAATCCGATTTCGGTCGTGTAAGGACTGTTCATTGGGGACCGCGAACACTTGATCTTGATATACTTTTCTATGATGATGAAAGAATTATAACAAGCGATCTTGTGATACCGCATCCGGATATGACAAATAGGTATTTTGTTTTGGAACCGCTCAGCAAAATTGCTCCGTTCTTTGTACATCCCGTTAAGGGAGAAACGGTTTGCGAATTGCTTGAAAAACTTAAAAGCAAGACTCCGGAGGGGGTCTCTAAATAAATACTACAATAAACACTTGTAAAGGAGATTGTTATTATGGTAATCAAGAGTGTAACAGATGCCGCATTCAAAAAATACGGCAAAGTTGTAAAGGGGATTGACTGCACAGACCTGCTTAAAGTTCTTTCTACAAAGCCCATGCCTGCCGACAGTGTGGTTTACGTCGCTTCAGACAAGGATCTTGAGGCTGCAAAGGGAGCCAAAGAATTCGAGAAGAATTTCTACGGCGGGATTCCGATCGAAATCGGTTACTGCAATGGAAACAATAAGCTTCTAAATGCTGTTGAGTATCACAGATGCAGCGAAGTAAACATCGCTCTTTACGATACGATACTTCTTGTCGGCGATCAGCGTGACATCGAGGATGATTTCACATATGACACAGCCAAGATCGAGGCTTTCAAGGTTCCCGCAGGAACAGCTGTCGAGATGTACGCAACAACTCTTCACTATGCACCCTGCACAGGAGAAGGCGACGGCTTCAGAGTGATCGTTATCCTTGCACGCGGCACCAATGCGGATCTTACCGAGCGTCCCGAAGGAATGCCCGAAGACAAGCTTCTCATGGCTGCCAACAAGTGGCTCATCGCTCATAAGGACGGCGGACAGGATCCTAAGGCTTTTATCGGTCTTAAGGGTGAGAACATCTCTATCTGAGTAAAGATGTATTCACAGCCGCAATTGATCTGATTTATTCGTTCCGTGAATACCGGCAACGGTATACACGGACGGAAAGATAAAAACGAAGCGCTTGTGTAGCGCAGAACGGAGTGTTTTATGTTATATATCGGAGTTGATCTCGGAACAAGTGCCGTTAAGCTCCTCCTTATGGAAGGCAACGGCGCGATCAAGAAGATCGTATCAAAAGAATATCCTCTTTTCTTCCCCAATCCCGGCTGGTCGGAGCAGAAGCCCGAAGACTGGTGGACCGGTGTTACCGAGGGTATCAAAGAACTCACCGCTGAGTGTGACAAGTCGCAGGTTGCCGGTATAAGCTTTGGCGGACAGATGCACGGACTTGTTATCCTTGATGATAAGGATAATGTCATCCGTCCCGCAATCCTCTGGAATGACGGACGTACACAGAAGGAGACCGATTATCTCAACAAGACAATCGGTACCGATAAGCTTTCAAAATATACGGCCAATATCGCATTTGCCGGCTTTACCGCACCCAAGATCCTCTGGGTTCGCGACAATGAGCCCGACAACTTCAAGAAGATCTGCAAGATCATGCTCCCGAAGGACTACATCGCATACAAGCTTTCCGGTGTGTTCTGCACTGATGTGTCGGATGCTTCCGGAATGCTTCTTCTTGATGTCAAGAACCGTAAGTGGTCTAAGGAAATGCTTGAGATCTGCGGTATCGGCGAAGACAAGCTTCCCAAGCTTTTCGAGAGCTACGAGACAGTCGGAACGATCCTTCCCGCAGTGGCTAAAGAGCTCGGACTTCCCGAGACGGTTAAGATCGTTGCAGGTGCCGGTGACAACGCGGCCGCAGCGGTAGGAACCGGAACAGTCGGAGACGGAATGTGTAACATTTCTCTCGGAACATCGGGAACAGTATTTATCTCCAGCAAGAAATTCGGTGAGAATGACAACAACGCCATCCACAATTTTGATCATGCAGACGGCAGCTACCATCTTATGGGATGCATGCTTTCCGCAGCATCGTGCAACAAGTGGTTCATGGATGAGATCATCAAGACAAAGGACTATGCGGGAGAGCAGAAGGATATCACAGAAGATATGCTCGGTAACAACAGAGTATTCTTCCTTCCTTACCTTATGGGTGAGCGTTCACCTCACAACAATCCCGACGCGCGCGGTGCATTCATCGGCATGTCGATGGACACAACAAGAGAAGACATGACACTCGCCGTACTTGAGGGTGTTGCTTTCGGTCTCAGGGATTCCGTTGAAGTTGCAAGAAAGCTCGGTATCAAGCTTGAGCGTACAAAGATCTGCGGTGGTGGTGCAAGGTCACCTCTGTGGAGAAAGATCATCGCCACCGTTTTGAACCTCAAGGTTGACATCATCGAGTCAGAGGAAGGTCCCGCACTCGGCGGCGCTATGCTCGCAGCTGTTGCATGCGGTGAGTACGCAAGCGTTGAGGAAGCAGCTAAGAAGATCGTTAAGGTCATCGAC
>JAEEGL011988214.1_pt1 | contig 59643 bp, 51 predicted proteins | sample 9134231 | NCBI WGS metagenome assembly JAEEGL01 (sample SAMN16246548, study PRJNA631951) | gut metagenome | biome: gut microbiome; feature: rumen; material: fiber-attached | host: Bos | place: Iran: Karaj | collected 2018-10
CAGCGAGCAGGCTGTTTATCTCCTTGACACCCACACTCTCGGCTCCGTCACCCTCAGCGCCGGCCTGCGCATGGACCGCCACGAGGCATACGGGATAGAATGGCTTCCGCAGTTCGGGCTTTCCTGGATGCCGGGCAGTGCGACCACGCTGAAAGCCTCGGTCTCAAAGGGCTTCCGCATGCCCAACATGCGCGAACTCTACATGTATGCCGTGGCGAATGAGGCTCTCCTTCCCGAGAAGGCATGGAGTTATGACCTGACTGCCGGTCATCATTTCCTTGACGGGGTCCTGAATGTCGAAGCCAGCATCTTCCATACTGTCGGAACCAACATCATCGAGGTCAACATTGTAGACGGCAAGAGGCAGAACCGCAATGTCGGGCAGTTCGCCAATACAGGAGCGGAACTTTCCGCCGACTGGCGCTTGTCCGGAAGTTTGAGCCTGAACGCCAATTACAGTTTCCTGCACATGGAGAAGATTTACACGGGTGCCCCGGTCCACAAGGCCTGGATGGGAGCGGACTGGAAGGCGGGAAGGTTTTCGCTGAACGGCGGAGCCATGTATATAGGTGACCTCTATTTGACTACCGGAGAGACTCCGAGGGAACAGAGTTATGTGGATGTGAAACTCCGTGCGGCTTATCGCCTGACCGACGGCCTTTCACTGTTCGTGCGCGGAGCGAACCTTCTGAACAGGAAGTTCGAAACCATGGACGGTTTCCCCGAACCCGGGATAACGGTTCTCGGCGGTATCGGCTGGGATATCTGAGTGTAAGGTCGGGACCAAGGTGGGTCTGGCAGGGACCAAGGCGGGGACCCGGGTCTCCCAACCGCCGGTTGCCCCGCTGCCAGCCGTCCTGCCCCAGCCGTCCTGCTGCCAGTCGTCCCTGCCCCAGCTGTCCTGCCGCCGGTTACCTTTCTGCTCTGGTGAGTAAAACTGCCCTTTTCACTCACGGGAGCATGATCCCCCGGGTCCCGGTGAGTAAAACCGCCCTTTTTACTCGCGGCGGGAGCCCATTCAGCGTGCATGAAAAACAACTGGCACCGGGAGATTGTCCGGTAAGGCCTCTGAACGGCTTCAGGGGCCGATTTGTCATAAGAGGCCGTGCCAGATATGGGCTCCGGATGGTGGGTGTGGCACGCCCCGTGGGCGTAAGCGATTAAGACATAATATGTTATAAGATTGTTGCGTGCCAGTTGAATTCCAGAACCATTTGGACAAAAGGCCGCGGTGAAAAACAGCAGGATGTTTCGCCCGCCAGATCCGATGTCGTGTAGACAAATGGCCAGGTCCGGGCATAATCAAAAAAAAGCTGACCAAATATGGCCAGCCTTTTTTGGCTCCCCCTCGGGGACTTGAACCCAGGACCCCCTGATTAACAGTCAGGTGCTCTAACCAACTGAGCTAAGGAGGAATTTACCCTTCCACTTTCGTTTCGGGATTGCAAAGGTATTGTTTTGGGATGAAATCTCCAAATAATTTTCAAGTTTTTTGAGTTTTTTGTAACTTTGGAAAATCAAAGCAGGAGGCCTTTTCTTATGGATGTGGATCTTTTGGCCAAAATGTTGGGCGAACTAGTGCTCGACCATGACGAAGTCGGTCTTCCCGGCCTCGGCACTTTCGTGGCTGAAACCGTCCCTGCTTCTTTTTCCGACCGTGGCTATACCATAAATCCTCCGTACAGGCGCCTATCGTTCCATCCAGGGCGAGGGGAAGACGACTTGTTGGTCGACTTGTATGCTTCCGGCAACAATGTGGAAAAAGAAGTCTCCCGCTCGATCCTTGCTTCTTTCCTCACGGAAATGAAGGAGGTGCTGAAGTCGAACAAGACAATCATACTCCCCGGGCTGGGCCGCCTGAGAGCGACGAAAGAGAATAATTTCTTTTTTGTCTGCGACGAGAACCTGGATATTTACCCTGAAGGTTACGGGCTGAAGCCGATTTCCCTCAAGACTCATTCCGGGGCCCAGATTGGCGGCGCTCCGGTTTCCGCCGGACTCGCATCCATCGTTACCGCGATGCAGGCGGCAGCCGCGCCTGAAGCGGACCGGGCCCCTGAAACCGGGCCCGTTGCGGTTCAGACGTCCGGAGACGAGCTCGAAGCGGCCCGGACACCGGAAGCCGGTTCGGCTCCGGCTTCTGAGGTTGTTCCCGGGTCCGAATCGCCTGTGGAGCCCGAGCCTGCAATCATGCCGGCCGCAGAGCCCGAACCCGAAGCCACCGCAGAGCCGGCAGCAGCGCCCGCAGCTGTAACTGCCGCGGCCCCCGAACCGGCCGCAGAATCCGCCTCCGCGCCCCGCAGGAAGAGCCGTTTGTGGCGCATCGTCGCCCTGTCCGTACTTTCGGTCGTGGTCCTGGCCGCCGTAGCCCTCGCCGTGTTCCTCATCCTTGCGAAGGTCGCCCCTGATTTCATTGATTCCTTACTCTATACTCCGGAAGAACTCCGGATCCTGAACTACTGATGACAGAACTTGTTTATCCGCCTGAACCTGCCCCGCTGCTGAAAGGGGGATATGCGAAAAAAGCATCCGACATGCTCCCCGTAGTGGATCAGAACGGATTCGTCATCGGCCAGGCCGCCCGCGACATCTGCCACGGCGGCAGCCGTTTCCTGCATCCCGTCGTCCATCTCCACATCATCGACCGTGCCGGCCGTCTCTATATCCAGAGGCGCTCCGAGACCAGGACCCTTTATCCGGGCCGCTGGGACACGGCCGTCGGCGGACATGTGGGATACGGAGAACTGTTCCTCGAAGCCCTTTTCCGCGAGGCGTCCGAAGAACTCGGGCTCACGCGTTTCAATCCTATCTGGATTGCTGGATATGAGCATGAGTCCGACACGGAAAATGAACTTGTGAACGTGTATGCCGCGGTCGGCTCCTTCGAGCTGCATCCCGACGAGGATGAAGTGTCCGAGGGACGCTGGTGGACTCAGGAAGAGATAGCCTCATCCATGGGAAAGGGGCTTTTCACTCCGAACTTCGAATCCGAATACAAGCGCCTCAAGGACAAGCTCCTGGCCCTTCTGTAATGAACGAGATAGAGAAATTCATCAGCGACCAGTTGTCCGTGTGGCCGGAGGCCGCGGCTAATTTCCGTGCCCTGAAAAATGTGCGGACAAGGCGTCTGGAGTGCGGAAACCTCGTGATGGAGGTCCAGCACAATCCGTCGAGGATAGCTTCCTCCACGGCCGATATCAGTCCGGAAGCCATCGCCGCCAGGCGCTGTTTCCTCTGTGTGAAGAACCGGCCGAAGGAGCAGTTCCACATAAAGTTCGACGGCCGCAAGGGTCGCAGGTACAATATCCAGGTCAATCCTTTCCCGATCTTCCGCGACCATCTCGTGATTGCCGCGGAAAAGCATGCTCCGCAGACGATCTGGCATCACTTTGTGGACATGTTGGATTTTGCGCGCAAATATCACGGATACACGGTCTTCTACAACGGCCCGAAGAGCGGGGCTTCCGCACCGGACCATCTTCATTTCCAGGCATGTCCGCAGGGACAGATGCCCCTCGAGAATGCCGTCAACGCCTTCCTCGACAAGCCGCAGGCAGAGCCGTCAGGCTGCGTCAAGGATGCGCTCCTGTATTATTATGAAGGGTATGTGCGTGGCGTCTATGCCCTCAAGGCGCAGACTGCAAAGTCGATTGCAAAGCTCCTTTACCGGCTCCTGGATTGCTCGCCGATGGTCGAAGGCGACGTCGAGCCCCGGTGCAACATCTACACCTGGTTCCGGGGGGGTGAATACCGTACCTGTGTCGTCCTCAGGACTGAAATCCGTTCCCACCACTATTTTGACACGGGTTCCGACCACCTGACCATGAGCCCGGGGGCTGCCGACATGGCCGGAGTCCTCATTGCCCCCAGGGAAGAGGATTTTGCAAAACTGGACGGGCGGCTGGTGCGTGAGATGATGGACGAAGTCACCCTCAGCGCGGAGCAGGATCGGAAGGTCGGCTGGCGCCTGTCCCGCAGGCAGCCCGTAATCGAAGTAGGCATCATGTCCGCTCCAGAGATAGAATTCGAGATCATCTCGGATGGCGCAGGGCCGCAGCGGGTGTCCTGGGAAGACGGCCGTATCAATTACAACGGAGTCCTTTACGACGAGCTTTATTTCGATGCGGTGACGATGTCGACGCTTTTCGCCGAGCCGTCGTTCATATTGAAAGATGTCACCATAGGAATAGACTTCCACTGGGAAAGGAAGGAAGACCAGCGTTTCGCCGGTTCCCTGAAGTTCATTGTGGAAGGGGACAAGGTCACTGCGGTCAACAGGATAGGCGTCGAGGACTACCTGCTCAGCGTCATTTCTTCCGAGATGCGCGCTTCGGCCGGTCTGGAACTGCTGAAAGCCCATGCCGTGATCTCAAGGTCCTGGGTGATGAGCAACCTGCATACGCACGAGCACTTCGACGTCTGTGCCGACGACCACTGCCAGCGTTACCAGGGTTGCGCCAAGGCTGTGGGGGAGAATGTCCGCAGGGCCATTGACGAGACATGGGGAGAAATCCTGACCTTTGACGGCAAGATTTGCGACGCGCGGTACTCGAAGTGCTGCGGGGGCGTATCCGAGCTTTTCAGTACATGCTGGGAAGATGTGGACCTGCCCTACCTGCAATCCGTTCCGGACGTGCCTGAAGGGGGCGGGAAACCGTTCTGCGACTGCGACGATCCGGCTATCCTGGGCCAGGTGCTCAACGACTTCGACCTTGAGACCAGGGATTTCTTCCGCTGGGAAGTCAGCTACGGAAGGGACGAACTCGGCAGGCTCCTGCTGCGCCGCACCGGCATCGATTTCGGCACGGTCAAGGAACTGGAGGCACTGGAAAGGGGTCCTTCGGGCCGGATCAAGCGCCTCAGGATCACCGGAACATCCCGCACTGAGGTCATAGGCAAGGAACTGGCCATCCGGCGCGCACTTTCTGAAAGCCACCTCAAGAGCTCCGCTTTCGAGGCGGAGTGGGACGGGGATGTGCTGCATCTGCGGGGGCGCGGCTGGGGCCACGGAGTCGGACTCTGCCAGATAGGAGCCGCCGTGATGGCCGTCAGGGGGTATTCGTACCGCGAAATCCTCCTCCATTATTATCCCGGAACAGAAATCAGCAATGAAGACTAAGTCGCCCTGGGCCTGGGTGCCCACCCTGTACCTTGTTGAAGGCATACCGTATTTCCTCGTCAACGTGGTCTCCGTGACCATGTTCAAAAGGCTCGGCATGGGCAACGCGGAACTGGCGATGTACACCAGCCTCCTTTACCTGCCCTGGGTCATAAAGCCCCTGTGGAGCCCGCTCGTCGACGTCGTGCGGACCAAGCGCTGGTGGATACTAGCCATGCAGGCCCTGATGTGGATAGCGTTCGGAGTGCTTGCGCTGACGGTGCTCTCGTACCGCACGGCGCACCCGCTCCTGGCCGTAGTGCTGATCCTTTTCTATCTTGCAGCTTTTGCTTCCGCGACTCACGACATAGCCGCTGACGGATTCTACATGCTCGCCCTGGATACCCACCGCCAGTCCGTCTTTGTCGGGATACGCAGCACATTCTACCGCATCGCCTCCGTGTTCGGACAGGGCGGGATAGTGGTCGCCGCCGGCATCATGGAACAACGCCTTGGAGATATCCCGCTGGCCTGGTCCCTGACCCTCGGGGGCAGCGCCGTCCTGCTGGCCCTCCTTTCCTTGTGGCACCATTTCGCACTCCCGCGCTGCGAAGTCCCTTCCGTCGGCCCCGAAGCTCCTAAAAAGACTTTCTTCGGTGCTTTCTCGTCATTCTTCAAGAAGAAGGGGGTCTGGCTGGCCATGGTTTTCATGCTGCTGTACAGGCTCCCGGAGGCGCTTTCGGTCAAGATGCTGACCCCGTTCATGCTCGACCCCGTCGAGGACGGCGGGCTTGGACTCACCACGGCCCAGTCAGGACTGGTATACGGTACCGCCGGAATCATCGCCCTTACCGTCGGGGGTATCCTCGGCGGACTGGCCTCCGCCCGCTGGGGCCTGCGCAAAGCCCTGTGGCCCATGGCCCTCAGCCTGGCCCTGCCTTGCGCGGTGTACCTGTACATGAGCATCGTGCACCCGCCCCTTCCGGTCGTTTACCTCTGCGTCATCCTCGACCAGTTCGGTTACGGATTCGGATTCACGGCCTACATGCTCTACATGATGTATTTCTCCGACGGCGAATTCAAGACCGCCCACTATGCAATCTGCACGGCATTCATGGCCCTCAGCATGATGGTGCCCGGAATGTTCGCCGGAATGCTTCAGGAAGCCGTCGGATACACCGGCTTCTTCGTCGTGGTCATGGTCTGCTGTCTTGCGACGATTGCCGTCACGGCCGTCCTTCCTTCGCGGATAGATGCAACATACGGCAAAAAATAATTATCTTTGAGGTATGAGAAAGCTGTTGCTGACTTTGTTTGCGCTGATGACTTTCCTTGCCGCGGGCGGGAAGGTCAGGACAGGCATCGAAGTCCTCGCGGAAAGGAATTTCGAAGGGCTGCAGGGCCGGAGGGTCGGGCTTCTTACCAACCCGAGCGGGGTGGATTCTCAGCTCCGTTCCACGATTGACATCCTCTACGGGGCGCCCGGCGTGAACCTGGTCGCTCTTTTCGCCCCCGAGCACGGGGTGAGGGGCGACGTCTATGCCGGAGGCCATGTGAACGCCGGAGTGGACGCCCGTACCGGTCTCCCAGTCCATTCCCTTTACGGGGCGACCCGTCAGCCGACCCGGGAGATGCTCTCCGGGCTGGATGTGGTAGTATATGACATCCAGGATGTGGGAACCCGCTCTTATACCTTTATCAGTTCCCTCGGGCTGATGATGCGCTCCTGCGCCGAACTCGGCATCGAGGTGATGGTCCTCGACCGTCCCAATCCACTCGGCGGGAACAAGGTGGAGGGTCCGTACGCCCGCGACGGCTTCTTCTCCTTCGTCGGCCAGTACCGCATTCCTTATATTTATGGTCTCACGGTCGGGGAACTGGCCATGCTCATCAACGAAGAGGGGCTCAACCGGGGCCAGAAAGGAAACGAGGCACCCCTGCGCTGCCGTCTTACCGTCGTTCCGATGGAAGGATGGACAAGGGATATGCTCTACTCCGACACCGGTCTTCCGTGGGTGCTGCCGTCCCCGAACATCCCTTATCCGGAAACGGCCGTCTGCTATCCCTGCTCCGGACTCGCTGGCGAGTTCGGCGGATATCTCAACATAGGCATAGGGTATTCGCTTCCTTTTGCCGTGTTCGCCGAAGAGTGGATAGACGCGGACGAACTCAAGGCCCGGCTGGATTCGTACCGCATCCCCGGGGTCGCTTTCAGGACCATCCATTTCAAGCCGTTCTTCGGAAGGCTGTCCGGACGGCTCATCCACGGGGTTCAGTTCTTCTTTACGGATTACGATGCCGCGCAGCTCACCCTGGTGCAGTTCCATGTGATGCAGGCCGTGCATGAGCTATACGGAAAGAACCCTTTTTCCATAGCTCCGGACAGGATTTCCATGTTCAACAAGATTTGCGGCACGGATTATGTATTCAAAACATTCAGCAGCTCTTTCAAAGTTTCGGACATCGCAGGCTACTGGTCTTCGGACGTCGAAGGTTTCAGGGAGTTGTCAGAGAAGTATAAACTTTATAAATGAGAGACTTATGAAAACGATTGGAAGAACATTAATCGCATCGGTGCTCGCAACGGCGGTGTTCCTGACCCCCGCCATCATGGATGCGCAGACCCGCACTTCAGGCGGATCTTCGAGCAGAACCACTTCCGGGACTACCCGCAGTTCTTCTTCTGGCAGTTCCTCATCTTCTACAGTAAAGCGTTCGTCCTCCAGTTCTTCCTCTTCGAGCAAGAGCTCGGCGACCAGATCTTCTTCGGCCACGCGCAGCAGCAGCTCGTCTTCTTCCGTAAGGACATCGTCTCCTTCGAGCCAGACCCGCAGCAGCTCCGCCACGCGCAGCAGCTCCTCGTCCACTTCAACGAAGGCTTCGACTCCTTCGAGCCAGACCCGCAGCAGCTCCGCCACGCGCAGCAGCTCCTCGTCCACTTCAACGAAGGCTTCGACTCCTTCAAGCCAGACCCGCAGCAGCTCCGCCACGCGCAGCAGCTCCTCTTCCACCGTCAACAGGACATCGACTCCCGTGACGCGGTCCAGCACCGCGACGCGCAGCAGCTCTTCGTCCTCCACTGGCAGCAGCGAGTCCTCTTCCCGAGTCGCAACGCCCGTGCGGCAGGCGCCCACCCGTTCTGCTTCTTCGCAGAGCCAGGCCGCTGTTTCCCAGCCGGGTAACGACAGGGTCTCGGGCGTCAGGACCAACACGGTGACGGCGAAGGGCCTTTCCTCGCCCTCCGTGCGCGAGTCTTCCGCCTCGACCGCATCCAACAGGGCTGCGGCTCCCAATGTCAACAATTTCTCCGGAGGCCGCGGGGCAGCCGGCCACATCCGCCTGGATGACGACCGCAATATCCACCGCATACCTCCGCGCGACAGGCCGCACATGGCCTACGACAGGCCCATGCACTTCTGCGGCAGAGGTCCCCACTACTTCGGATACAGGGTCAACTACCTGCCTCCTCACCTCTACAGGGAGCGTTACTGGGGATATGACTACTACGTCTACAACGGAATCTACTACCGTCACTTCGGCAACCACTACTACGTGTGCCGTCCTCCTTTCGGAGTCTACTTCGACAGGGCACTCTACGAGCTTGAGCTCAGGGCATGCCGCTTCGCGTACTACAACAGCGTCTGGCGCAGCTACAGCGCCATCGACAACAACTATCGTACGATCCAGGAGCAGAACCGCATCATCGCCGAGAACAATGCCCTCATAGCGAGGCAGAACTCCTCGATGGCCCTCAACACGAGCCGTGCTGCAAGTTCTTCCGAAATAGCCGATAAGCTCGGACTCATCCAGAGCTACGCCTATGCAGACAAGCAGTACTTCTACGATGACGGAGTGTTCTTCATCCAGGCTTCCAACGGCCGTTACGAGGTGATAGTCCCTCCCGCCGGGGCACTCGTCTCCGAGCTGCCCGACGACTACGACACGCTCGTCCTCGGAGGAGTGGAGTACTACAAGGTGGATGACACCGTGTACCGCCTGATCCTGTTCGAGGGATCCCCTTACCTGGAGGTTCTCGGCCAGATGCCGTCCTCGATGGCGGCCAGCTACAACCTCTATAAATAGCCTCCGGAATGGCGGTGGTCGGCTTGGTGGATTCCGGCTCGGGAGGGTTGTCCGTCTATCGTGAGATACGGAAGCTTCTTCCGGAGGAGAGATTCATCTACTACGCCGACAACGCGAACTGCCCGTATGGGGAAAAAACGCCGGAATTCATAATCCGGAGAATGCACGAAATCACGGACCTGATGCTCTCGAAAGGGGCTCAGGTCCTTGTCGTTGCCTGCAATACCGCGACTTCTGCCGCGATTGCCGACCTCCGCGCCTCATACGGCATCCCGTTCATAGGAATGGAGCCTGCGGTCAAGCCGGCCGCGCTCGGCACTCTGACCGGGGTCATAGGCGTGCTGGCTACGTCCGGGACCCTTAAGGGCTCGAAGTACCTGAAGATGCGCGATATGTATTCGGATGAGGTGCGTGTCGTCGAAAGGCCCGGGAAAGGCTTCGTGGAACTCGTGGAGGGCGGAAAACTTTCCGGAGCGGAAACCGAGGCGGTCGTTAGGGACAGCTTGTTGCCTCTTCTGGAATCCGGCGCGGACACCGTGGTCCTCGGATGTACGCATTATCCATTCCTTCTCCCTGTCCTTCAGAAAGTCGCTGACGCTTATGCCGGAGCGGGGAAGGTGCGTTTCATAGACCCTGCCCCGGCCGTAGCAAGGCGCCTTGTGCAGGTGATGGACGAATGTGCTATAGGAAAAGGGTCCGGGGAGCCCGGCCTGGAGCTGATCTGCTCCGGTTCTGAGGCCTCGGTGCGCAGCCTGCTGCGGAAGCTGTAGGCACTTTCGCGGAAAAGTGCTATTTTTGTAAATCATGATTACACCGGAACAGATAAAGGAACTTCACCAGCGTGTTTCCGTGCTGCAGGATTGCCTGGGCATTGAAAAGAAGCGCAGTGAAGTGTCGGAGCGGGAAGCCAGGTCCCAGGAGAGCGGCTTCTGGGATGATCCCAAGGCTGCGGAAAGTTTCCTCAAGGAGCTCAGTTCCCTCAAGTCGTGGGTGGTTTCGTTCGACGAAGTTGCCACGATGGCGGACGATCTGGATGTCCTGTACGAATTCGCCGTCGAGAGCGGCGCCGTGGAAGGGCAGGAGGAGACGGCCGAATCCAGGGAACTGGACGCGCAGTACGCGCAGGCCCTCAAGCGCATCGAAGCGTTGGAACTCAAGAACATGCTCGGCGCCGAGGGGGATAACCTCGGAGCGGTGCTGACGATAAATTCCGGAGCCGGCGGGACAGAGGCGAACGACTGGTCCGCCATGCTGATGCGCATGTACCTCCGCTGGGGCGAGCGCAACGGGTACAAGATGACCGTCACGGAGAACCAGGAAGGGGACGAGACCGGGATAAAGAGCGCCACGATCGAGTTCGAAGGCGACTATGCCTACGGCTACCTCAAGGCTGAGAGCGGGGTGCACCGGCTGGTCCGCATTTCTCCTTTCAATGCGCAGGGCAAGCGCCAGACGACCTTCTCGTCCGTTTTCGTGTATCCGCTTGTCGATGACACCATCAACATCGAAATCAATCCTTCGGACATAGTCTGGGATACATTCCGCAGCGGCGGCCACGGCGGCCAGAACGTCAACAAGGTCGAAACCGGCGTGCGCGTGAGGCACCTTCCCACGGGTATCATGGTCGAGAATACTGAGACCCGCAGCCAGCAGGATAACCGTCAGCGGGCCCTGCTGATCCTGAAATCCCGCCTTTACGACATCGAGCTCAAGAAACGTCAGGAAAAGCAGGCGGAACTCGAGGGCCAGAAGAAAAAGATCGAATGGGGGTCGCAGATACGTTCCTACGTCCTTCATCCATACAAGATGGTCAAGGACCTGCGCACCGGATGGGAAACCGCCGATACGCAGGGCGTGCTTGACGGAGACCTGAACGATTTTATGAAAGAATACCTGATGCATAACTGAAACACTATGAAAAAGATCATTTTTGCGTTCGCGGCCATTGCGCTGCTGTTTGCCTGCAAGGAGAAAGACGAAGTCAATTCGAAAATACCCGAAGGTGCGGTGGATCTCGGCATTGTCATGACCCGGGCGGACGGCACCACCTACAAACTCTACTGGGCCAAATCCAATCTCGGTGAAAACGGCCTGTGTGCGAACATCGATGATTACGGCGACTACTATGCCTGGGGCGAGACCGAGGACAAGACGAATTACTCCTGGTCGACATACAAGTTCGGCACAAGCGAGTCAGGCCCATTCTCCAAGTACAACGGCACCGACAATAAGACAGTGTTGGATCTGGAAGACGATGTGGCGCACTTGAAACTCGGCGGCAAATGGCGCATGCCGACATGGGAAGAGTGGGACGAGCTCAGATTGCAGTGCAAGTTCGGCGTTTATAGTGGCGCAGAGACTGGTTATCTCATCACCGGCCCCAACGGCAATACCCTCCTGCTCCCATTCTCCGGTTCCCGGGAGGGTTCTGAACTTGAGGGTGAAAAGGACTACTGTTGTTACTGGTCTTCTTCTTTTTATCCTGACTATCCGTCCGGCGCTGCGTCGTTTAACTTTGGTAGCAATGGGGGCAGCGGAATGTCTACTATCGACCGTTTCTACGGATACTCTATCCGTCCCGTCACAGAATAAGCGTGCATGCCGAGTGAGATAGTGATTAGTTTCACCACTAAGGTCCTCATCATTCATGTTTATCCAGGTAACGGTCCCGTAATGTCTGGATATCGGCTTCTGTCAGTCCGATAGGACCTCTCAGATAGTTTTCCAGAGAACCGTACTTTGCGTCAACGGCATCCAGGGCCTTGACGAAAAGTTCCGTATTGCAGCCCAGAAACGCCTTTACCACGGCGATTTCATCCTCCTTGCCGCCCCAGAACCGGACGCGTCGGCTGTATTTCCTGACGTCCTTTTCGTAGATCAGGTTGGTGACGTCGAAATCGGCCACGATAGTCTCCCGGTTGGCGCCCAGGGCTGCCAGCAAGAGGGCCGATGCCACTCCGGTGCGGTCCTTTCCCTGCGAACAATGGTAGAGGACGGCGCCGTTTTCCGTTTCAAGGACCCTGCGGAAAAAACGGGCGAACTGCCGCTGGCAATCCGGATTGAAGAACAGGACAGGATACATCTGTCGCGCTATAGCCTGGGCCTTTTCGTTGAAGGCGGCAAAAACGATCACATTGCGGACATCGAACTTCTTCCCTTTGGTGAACTTCTTTTTCTCTTCTTCCGTTGCGTTTGCCGCAGCGTTGCCGCTGGCGTCGATGGGAATACTCGCATACTCTGCTCCCGGTATGGACTTGTCGGACTTGCCCTTCAGGTCCACTTCTGTCCGGAAATCTACCACCAGAGCGGTGGGGAGGCTCTCAAGATAAGCGATGTCTGCATCCGTTGCATCGGCCAGATGGGCGGCCCGGATGAGTTTGCCGGTCTTGACGCTCCGCTCTCCCGTCACTTGGTATCCACCCAGGTCGCGTGCGTTCACAATCCCTTTTACCGGGAGGAACTGCTGCGCAAAAACGGTAGATGATACAAGGACGGTCATGAAAAGATGCATGACGCTTAGTAGTAAAGCTTGACAAGTTTTCTGACTTGGAAGCCGAAGAAGAGTTTCTCGGCAAAGCTCGGCTTCTGGAATACGGTCCTTAGAATCACGTCAATGGCGGCAAATTTGCCGGCCAGGGCATCGAACCCGCTGTGGTCTTCCTTCCCGGTGTACTCTCTGGCAAATGCGTCCCAGAACCGCCGGAACTGCTCCAGGGTCATATGGAAGATGTCCTGCACCCGCTTCATGGGGGCGTACAGCTGGCATATCAGGAACAGATGGCCGATGTCGAACATGGGGTCACCGTAAGCGAAGCGGTCCAGATCTATCCAATAATAGTCCTCGCCTGCCTGGATGATGTTGCCGGTTTGGAAATCTCCGTGGGAACATCCCGTGCTTTCGGGAATGCTTTCAATAAAAGCCTGGATGGCCTTTTTATCCTTGTTGCTCACATAAGATGCCTTCCCAATGGCCAGGAGCGCCTGCCCTTTCCGGCTGGGGAAGAAATCCGTTTTGCAGGGCGTGGCAAAAAGTTCCTTGCCTTTTTGGCACAGCAGGCGGGCCATTTCTTCCGTTCGCTCCGGCTCCTCCTGGCAGATGCGGGAGAGAGATTTCTTGCCTTTGATGAGCTGGGAGATGGTACCATAGGCGTCACCTATGCGCACGATGCGATACATCTCGGGCACTGAGATCCCCAAATTTGCTACTGCCTTGGAAATGTTGTATTCGTGCTCAACCGCCTCCAAGGTGCTCAGGCGGGCATTGTTCACCTTGAGGATTTCGCCGGGAGCTGCGGCATTAACGTAAGTCTTTCCGTTGCCGCCTTCGCCGACCTGGCGCCAGTCTTCCAGGTTTATCTGTGGATAATGGTTTTGTGACATGGTCTTGAAAATGTTTGGTCCGATTCTCAAGCGATAAATTTAGCCACTATTCTGTTAACAAACAACATGGGACGGGTCTATTATCGAAATCATTGTTTATTCAGGGACTTTAATATCATTCCAAAAGATTTGCGAAGGTCCGCGGGATTGGTTAAATTTGTAAGATTGGAAACAAAGCATCGCAATAATGGCACAAGATTTCAAATACGCTCCGATGTTCCAGCTGGGACCGGATACAACTGAGTATTACAAGATTCCGGGATCGGAGAAACTGGTTTCGGTCGGTGACTTCGAAGGAAAACCAGTCCTCAAGGTGACGCCGGAGGCCCTGACCCTGCTTTCGAATACGGCGTTCAGGGACGTCAGCTTCCTCCTGCGCCGCTCGCACAACCAGCAGGTCGCGAAGATCCTTTCGGACCCGGAGGCTTCGGAAAATGACAAATACGTGGCCCTGACCTTCCTCCGCAATGCCGAGGTTTCCGCCAAGGGCAAGCTCCCTCTCTGTCAGGACACCGGTACCGCCATCGTCCACGCCGAAAAGGGCCAGCAGGTCTGGACCGGCTTCTGCGATGAAGAGGCCATCTCGAAGGGTGTTTTCAAGACCTATACCGAGGAGAACCTGCGCTATTCGCAGAATGCCCCGCTGGACATGTACAAGGAGATTAATACGAAGTGCAACCTGCCCGCCCAGATCGACATCGAGGCGACTGAGGGCATGGAATACCGTTTCCTGTGCGTGACCAAGGGCGGCGGCAGCGCCAACAAGACCTATCTCTACCAGGAGACCAAGGCCCGTATCCAGAACCCGGGTACCCTGGTGCCTTTCCTCGTTGAGAAAATGCGTTCACTAGGCACGGCGGCATGCCCCCCTTACCATATCGCTTTTGTGATCGGCGGCACTTCCGCCGAGAAGAACCTCCTGACCGTCAAGCTGGCGAGCACGCACTACTACGACGGCCTTCCGACCTCCGGAGACGAGACCGGCCGCGCGTTCCGCGACGTCGAACTCGAAAAGCAGTTGCTTGAAGAGGCCTGCAAGATAGGTCTTGGCGCCCAGTTCGGAGGCAAGTACATGGCCCATGACGTGCGCGTCGTGCGTCTTCCCCGCCACGGTGCCTCCTGCCCGATAGGCCTGGGTGTCAGCTGCTCTGCGGACCGCAACATAAAGGCGAAGATCGACAGGGAAGGGGTCTGGATCGAAAAGATGGACGACAAACCCTATGAACTCATCCCCGAGGAACTCCGCCGCGCAGGTGAAGGCGAGGCCGTCAGGATCGATCTGAACCAGCCCATGAAGGATGTCTGCAAGATACTCTCGAAGTATCCCGTCAGCACCCGCCTGAGCCTCAACGGGACCATCATCGTGGGCCGAGACATCGCCCACGCCAAACTGAAGGCCCGTCTCGATGCCGGCGAAGACCTGCCCCAATACATGAAGGACCATCCCATCTATTACGCCGGTCCGGCGAAGACCCCGGAGGGGATGCCCTGCGGCTCGATGGGCCCGACGACTGCGAACAGGATGGACCCTTACGTGGACGAGTTCCAGGACCATGGCGGCTCGCTAATCATGCTGGCGAAGGGCAACCGCACCCAGCAGGTCACTGACGCTTGCCGCAAGCACGGAGGATTCTACCTCGGCTCGATCGGCGGCCCGGCAGCCATCCTGGCCCAGGAGAACATCAAGTCCATCGAGTGCGTGGAGTACCCCGAACTCGGCATGGAAGCCATCTGGAAGATCGAGGTCAAGGACTTCCCGGCTTTCATCCTCGTGGACGACAAGGGCAACGATTTCTTCAAGACAATAGGACTCTAGAGAGACATGCGGTCGCGTTTTCCGAAAGCACTGGGCAAGGCAGCGCTCATCGTCCTGGCCGTCGTGGCCGGGATAATGGTGCTGCTGCAGGTCCTGCTGAACACGCCCCTGACCCGGAAGATAATCGGCAGGGCCGTGGCGGAGAATGTGGATGCCGACCTCAATTACAGCAAGCTCCGCTTTTCTTTCTTCAAGGCCTTCCCGCGCATGCGGGTGACCCTGCGGGATCTCAGCCTGACCTATCCGCACGACCGTTTCGCTGCATACGATAGCGCTGCGATAAGGAGCCGCCTTCTGGATGCCGGAAGGGGAGAGGATGTCGACACGTTGCTGCGTTTCAAGGAGTTTTCCGCAGCGGTGAACGTATGGCGCATCTTCGGCGGACGCCTTAGGCTCGCAGAGGCCCATCTGGATGGCCTCGGAGTGTTCGCCCACGCCTACGATACTACGGCCAACTGGGACGTGTTCGGCCCTTCGAAGCCGAAGGATACGCTCGACAAGAAGCCTTTGCGGCTCCCCTGGATATCAGTGGGCAAGGTCTCGATAGGGGACAGACCACGGGTGGTATATACGGACCAGGCCGATACGGTCCTGGCCGCGGTGCGTTTCGACGACTTCTTCCTCGGCGGTGACGTGAAGTTGGGCAAGACCCTTGAACTGCGCAAGATACGTCTGGGACTCGATTCCCTCCGGGTGCACGGGCGCCTGCCTTCCGATACCCTTGCCTTCGCGCTTGACAGCCTCGGGGTAGGGCAGGAGGACCGCTTCTTCGACCTTGCCCTGAAGGCCCGCGCACTGCTTCGCAGCCGCGCTCTCGGCAGGATGAGGGTCCCCGTGGACATCAGTTCGCGGGTCGGATTCGACCAGGATGAGAGTTGCACGCGCATCGACGTGCAGCGGCTTGACGCCGATGTGGCGCATATTCCGTTGAGGGCTGAAGGCTTTGCGGAGATGTTCCCGGACAGCACCCGCCTCAAGCTCGACGCCGGGATAAGCGACTGCAGTCTCAGGGATATCCTTCGGGAGTATCTCGACGGGATAGTCGCCGAGGCCCGTGAGATCGACACCGATGCCCGTCTCAGCCTGGATTTGGCTGCTGACGGATCATTGACAAAGACGCAGATTCCGGTGGTGGACGCTGCCCTGAAGGTCCCCTCCTGCCGGCTTTCATACCGTCCCATGGACCTTGCTGGCACTTTCGCCCTTGACTGCAGCGCGCATGCCGCGGCCGACAAGGTCGTGGACGCCCTTCTGGGGCGCCTTGCCGTGGATGTGCCGGGCCTCGACCTGGACCTGTCCGGAAGGGGAGAGGACCTGCTCGGAGGCAACCCGTTCATCGCGGCGAAGGGCAAGGCTGACGCCGATCTGGGGAAGGTGATGAAGTACCTGCCCGCCGGTCTGGGCATAGCTGCGACCGGCCGTCTGCTCCTGGATGTGGACGGGGCGGCGACCATGGCACAGATAAAGGAGTATACCGCCGACCTGAAGGCGCATATGCAGAGCGACACCTTGTCCGTAAGGATGGACAACGGCCTTTGCGTAGAGGCGAAGGACTTCCGCGCGAGGGTGGACAATTCCACGACCAGGATAGCCGGCGCATCCGGTTTCCATCCCCTTGAGGGCCATATCGATTTCGGCCGTTTGCGCATGAAGACCGATTCGATGAGGGTCGGGGTGCGCGACATGAAGAACACCGTCAGGATTGCAAAATCCGAGTACCGCGGCCGTCCGTCGCCCCGCCTTTCCGTTTCCAGCGAAAACGACCGGATCTTCTTCAGGTCCGGAGCCAACCGCATAGGGGTGAAGGGCGTACATCTGCAGGCGGCGGCAACCCGCAGGCAGCGTCCTTCCGCTGCCCGGCGCCGCTCCTTCCTCGATTCGCTGCAGAGGGTTTACCCTGGAGTGCCGAGGGATTCCCTTTTCAGCGTCATGCGCCGGAATCACGGCCGCGGAAGGGATATCCCGTATTATATGCAGGAAAAGTCCTGGGCTTCCCAGGACATAGACATAGCCCTCGATTCGTCCATGACCCGCTACCTCCGTCAGTGGAGTCCCAGCGGCAGCGTCAAAGTCGAAGAAGGCATCCTCGCCGTGCCGCAGCTCCCCCTGAGGAATATCCTTACCGGGCTGGATGCGAGTTTCACGGACAACGAGATACATCTTGACAAGCTGGCCGTGATATCCGGCACATCGGACATTGACGCATCCGGCTCAGTGAGCGGCCTCAGGAGGGCCCTGATGAGGCACGGCCTGCTGAAAGCGGACCTGAGTCTCGTTTCTTCACGCCTCAATGTTAACGAATTGCTCGCCGCCCTCCAGAAGGGCAAGGAGCTTTCCGTCTCGGCGGCACCGGATGATGCAGAGGCTGTCGAGTACATGTCCTCGTTCGCGACAGACTCCCTGCAGAACGCCGAGATGGCCGTCGAAGACATCGGGCTCATAGTAGTCCCCGCCAACGTGGACGCCAATCTGGACCTTACGGTCTGTGAGGTTAATTATTCCGATCTCGATATCTCGAGCTTTACGGCCAATGCCGTGATGAAGGAGCGCTGCGTGCAGATCACCAACGCGGAGGTCGTGTCCGACGCCGGCAACATCCATCTGGATGCATTCTATTCGACAAAGACGAAGCAGGATATTTCCGCCGGGTTCAACGTAGGCTTGAGCGAGGTTTCCGCGGACAAGGTGATAAGCCTCCTGCCGACGGTGGACGACTTGATGCCGGCCCTGAAGAGTTTCAAGGGCAATCTGGACTGCACCCTGACCGCGACTTCCCAGCTGGATACGAACATGAACGTGATCATCCCGTCGCTCGACGGAGTGATCAAGATTTCAGGCAAGGACCTCAAGGTCGAGGATGCCGGCGACCTGAGGCGGATCACGCGGCTCCTGATGTTCAAGAACAAGAACATCGGGCGCATCGAGGACCTCGACGTCAACGGTTTCATCCATGACGGCCGGGTCGAAGTGTTCCCCTTCATCATAGGGGTGGACCGCTACCGCCTGGCGCTCTGCGGGATGCAGGGCTTCGACAAGCAGCTGAACTACCACGTCTCCATCCTGAAGACCCCGCTTCCCATACGTTTCGGCATCAACATGTTCGGAACCCTCGACAAGTGGCGTTTCACTCTCGGAAGGGCGAAATACCGTGACGGAAAGGTCCCCGTGTTCACGGAGCAGATCGATACGATGCAGATCAACATCGTGGAGTCCATACGCCAGATTTACCGCAAGGGTGTCAAGGCGGCGCTGCGTGAGAACGGACAGTCCGTGGGCCATGTGGAGAAGTACAAGAAGTCCATCGGGTACAAGACTCCCGACGGAAACGAGGACCTGCTGACGACGGCTGAGTACTGCCAGATAGACTCCCTGCAATTCGAGATGGAGATTGCCGAGATGGACGAGGAGATCATGGCGGAGGTCGAAAAGATACTCGACGAGACCTTTGTCTCGGCCGAGACCCTAAGGCGCGAATTCGACAAGATGTTTTTCGACAAGCGCCTGCTCCGCCAGCAGGAAAGGGCGGCGAAGCGCGATGCCCGCGCTGCGGAAAGGGCCGCGAAGAAAGCGGCCAAAGCTGAAAAGAAGAACAGTTAATTTTTTAATATCAAGCATTATGAGATTCATTACCCACATCCTTGCAGCGTGCGCGGCATTCGTGCTGCTGTCCTCCTGCTCCCTCCTTGGCGGAGCCGGCTCCAGCCAGAACGGAACGACTACCGGCAATACGACCGGACAGTCCCTCTACAACCTCTACAACGTGGTCAAGGCCACCGGAGCGGTCGATGTCTCCAAGATCGACAACCTCGTCAACATCGCCGCCGTCCTTACGGGCGCCACAACCCTCCAGAATGCTACCCAGAACTATCTCAACCAGTTCTCCACGGGCCTGATCAGCGGATCCTCCAACCTCGTGAACACGAACAACGTCTCGAACGTGCTCACCGGTCTTTCCGCCCTCAACAACCTCGATACTTCGGCCATTACGCAGGCTGCCGCCATCGCCGCTGCAAATGCTGCCGCGAAGTCTGCCGCCACCCAGGCTACGACCGTTCCTGCCGCTTCCCAGCAGCAGCTCAACGCATCCAAGCAGAATGTTGCCAGCACTGTCAGCGCCATTACCGGCCTGCTCGGGCTCCTCGGCGGAAAATAGCCTCGATTGAAACAGGCATGACCGGGCGGCATCCTTTCAAGGGGTGCCGCCTTTTTTGCCTTTCGGCGGAATTATGCTATCTTTGTGTCCTGTTTGCGGGTGTGTTGAAATGGTAGACAAGCCAGACTTAGGATCTGGTGCCTCACGGCGTGAGAGTTCGAGTCTCTCCACCCGCACAAGGAGACATCTTCGAAAGAGGGTGTCTCCTTTTTTAATCGTGACTCAACTTGAAATAGGTTAGATCGGCACTCCCCGAAGTGGTTGTGGCCGCATTTCCCCCACAAAACTGGAACTTCAATACTGCAGGCTTTCCTACTTCAAGAATATAGGGTTTGTCATATAACGACACTGTCTGGCCATGGAACATCTCATTCCACTTCTTGAAATGTTCTGAAATATGTATGGTGCCGAAAGTCCTTTCGGTTTTCCGGACGGCGAAAAACTGAAGGAACCACTGATTGCCCAGATCTCCAGGCTCATTCTGATAGTATGGCGCAGGCCCTAGCCTCGGATTCACGACAACCGTATAGGTATCCCCGTCAAGCGTATACTCTCCAGCATTATAAGGTCCTAACCAACTGCCGGGACGTTCTTTGGTCAACCAGCTGTCCATGATGTAGAATTCTGCATGGACATAAGGGTCGGCAATCCACCCATGTACACCTACGTATCCATACGAGAGCTCCTTTAATCCGGACTTTGTAAACTTATAATCCAGGACATAATTCTTGGAAGCCACATCTACACCATCGCCTTTGATGCCATAATCCAAGCCCTGCTCCGCCATAAAATCCTTTGTGTCCTTCCAGTTTACTATGAATGTGCCGTTGGAATAAAAAGAAGCGGTGGCGCCAATTCCGTTTTCAGTCAACAATTCATATGACCAATCGCCGATTGAACCTGACTTGTCGCCTGATACCTGAACAAATTCTCCCTGATGTCCCATGGAGTCCCAGTCGATTTCTTCCGGGCCTTCGTTTTTCTCGGGCTTACAGGCAAACGCCAACACAAGCGCCGCAAACACGAATAATACTTTTTTCATAGAATAATGATCGTTTTCTTTCAGTATAGTGCAAAGATACATATTTTCTTGATTCGCCAGCTACGGTTCAAATATTCCTCCCCTTCGGGAGCAAGTCCGGCAGCCGAAAGGTTGCCGGACTTTTTGGTTGAGAGGCTTGTCAAAGTGGGCGTACAAACGCCTAATGGCAGAATAGAGAGAGTCAAGAGCCACTACAGACTCTTGCCGCAAGGCGGCTCTATTCTATCCCCTCGGGTTTTTTAGTATTCGTCAAGCTTCCGGCAGAAGGTCGCAACCTTCCAGAAGTCCTCGACAAAAGTTCGATATTCTTCAAGGATACCGCACAGGGGGACTGCTTCGGAAGGAGGCAGTCCTTTTTCGTTTCCGTAAGTGGCTGATATTCGGCCCAATAGCTTGGAGACAGCTCACTCACCGGCCTTTCTCACTTGAGAGGGAATGATATGAAAAGTATTTGACTTTTATTATGGGACGGGACGGGCTGAGAGGCCCTTGTAACGGGTTGCATTATCCTTTTTGGGTGTTGCCAGAACCTATATGAATTCAACGGTCAAAGCTATGACCGGGTATTCCATCAGATTTTTCCGTCGCTCAGGTATAAATAATCGCAGTCCAGCGAGCCGGATCCGCCGCCGACTTCAATATAGTACATAAGTTGGCGCATATCAACACCCATTTTCATTCCAAGACTTTCCCATTTTCTAAAATGAGCGGAGACGTCGATATGGCCGCTTCGGCGCGCAAAACTGCGGACCGAATAATACTGAGGGAACGTTTGCATGTCACCTAAGACGGATGGCGCATTAAACCTCTTATTCTCGTATATGGTGTAAGTATCGCCGTCAACAACAAATTCGCCTTTTTTCTGACCGAGCAAAGCGGTCCCTGGTTTGCTAAACCAGTCGTCGACAATAAAGAATTCGACGAGAGGATTCAGCGTCCATCCGTGAATGCCAAGGAAACTATAACCGCCGGCGGAGCCTGTCTTACTGTGCCTGAAATAGAAGTCGTACTGCATATCCTGATATTTCACGGGATTGCCATAATCATATCCGACGCTGGCCACTAAATCATTAGTCCCGCTCCAGACGGCTTTGAAGGTGCCGTTGTCGTAATGTGTCATAGAGTTATCCCCGCCTTGATAAAAGAGGTAACCCTTCCAGGCACTTCCAACCTTGAAGAAAACTTCACCATTATTCTGCCCTTGGACTGTTTTGCCGTTGCCGACGTGCCCCATCTCGTCCTTGGCGGGGTCGCGGTCGTTCACGCTGACTGCGACCTTGTCGGAGACCCTGCCCGCCGTTGCCGAGATCTCGCACTTTCCACTTCCGGTTGCAAGAACGTAACCATCGGCATTCACCTTTGCGACTGCGAGGTCCGATGAACTCCATACGACAGTCCCTGCATCGGCATCATCAGGTGTAATCTCGACATTGAGCGTAAATTTTTCTCCAACCAACACCGCCGATTTGGGCGCACCCTTGATGGCAATGCTTTTTACCGCAGACTCAGGCTCGCCTGCGGGTTGATCTTTCTTATTGCAGCTCGTCGCAACCAATGTCATGGCCGCCATGACAATCAATACAATTCTTCTGTTCATAATTTCTGTTTCTTACCCTGCAAAGGTAGCACTTTTCGCGTACATTTCGTATTAGCCGGGAAATGCTTTTCTACTCACTCAATTCGATTACCCTTGAGGGCGTTTTTTCCATGGGAATTGACGGAAGGAGGGCCTCAAAAGATGCGTTATGCTAATATGCAGGGGATGTTCCGCATCCTTCAATCCATCCCTCCAAAAAGGCCGAGCCTATCAAGGTTTGGATGGCCCAGGTCGCAGCGAAGCGCATCAACCAGGCAATCGACCCGGAGCGCAGCATTGACCAGGCCATAGCAGATTATCGCCGATTGGGATACTCGGAGGCTTGGATAAACCAACGAATCAAAACCATCGAAATCCGCAAAGGACTCACGGAAGAGTGGAAACGTGGCGGCGTCACAAAAGAAGTAGATTTCGCTTTTCTGACCGATTTGATGTCCAAAACCTGGAGCGGAATGACTACCCGCGAGTATAAGAGATACAAGGGACTGACCAAGGAACACCTCCGGGACAATATGACCAATATGGAGTTGCTGCTCAATGCTCTGGCGGAGGAAACCGCCACAGAAATCAGCAAACAGCGTGATCCCGAAGGACTGGCCGAAAATGTCGGCATCGCCAAAGAAGGTGCCGAGGTGGCTAAATCGGCCCACAAAGAGGTAGAGAAACGGCTTGGTCGGAGTGTAGTTTCACCAGAGAAAGCTATCGACCATATTCAGTCCCCAGAAGAACTTCCATTTTCCAAACCAGACGGACAATAGTGCTGTAAACCAAACAGATACACCTCATTCAAATCCTCGAAATCGGTTCGATAATTGTCCCATTGCCCGCACTGAATAAATGCGCTCTAAAGCGCCTTTATTATTGGATATCAGGGGCATCCGTGCCGGTTTCTAATAAGGGCTTGTTCTTCGCGTTGAGGGAGGTGACAATACTTGCTCCAACGCGTTTCTCGATATTCTCGCGAGCGTCGCCGGCTATGTGGCCGCCCTCTTTCGCTATTTGCTTGCTTTCGGCGAATGTGTCTGGTTGTCGGGCCTGGGATATGGCTTTGGTGGAGACCTCAGCCAGCATGTTCAGAACCAGTTCAATGTCGGTCATATTGTCCCTGAGGTTCTCCTTTTTCAACCCCTTTAGGTCTTTGTATTCCCTGACAGTAAGGCCACTCCAGGCTACGGTCATTTCGTTCGTGAGAATGGCATACTCTTTTTCTTTCTGGATGCCACGAGACTTCCATTCATCCGTCAGTTCTTTTCGCATCCGGATGGACTGAAGACGCTGGTTAATCCATCCCTCAGAATAGCCTTTAGCTCTATAATAATCGGCACCGCGAAGTATGGCTAACTCCGGATCCTGAATCTCATCGATACGCTCACTCGCAACCTTTGCGATCCACTGTTTGAAAGGCTCCGCCTTTGGCGATGGGACTGACTGAATAAGGCGGAAAAGTTGTTGCTGGTCAGCAACATCCGTTTGGCGCATTTTACCGTCGGCGGCCATCATTTTGAAAGCGTGACAATTTGTCACGGTTTCGTTTCCCTCCTTACGCAACCGTTCTTTTAGTTTCCGCCAATAGGCAGCAGCATCAACACTGTCTGTCAGAGCAGCACATACATCCACAATCGAGAAATACCATTTTTCCTCCTCCTGATTCCAGGCTGTTCTGATTCTCTTTTCTCCGAATAACTGGAGCGCTTCTTTATTCCCCATAACTCAAATCCATTTCTACGAAGATAGTCATTCTAATCCGACTGAACAAGAGAGAGATGAAGCTATTCGCATTAAAAAGACCAGATAATATTAAATATTTGCAAACCAAATAGATTGCCTTTTTCTTCATGACCTTTGAGAAGGCAGGAATGCCAGTCGGAACGCTGCTGCAATTCGTTTTGTGAAGGAGTAGGCATCTGAAGCTACTCAGGGCATGGTGACTGCCCAAAACCAGGCCCCTCGGGGTGGGTTTTGGGAGTCATGCAGCCACTGAACGCACTGTGCCGAGGGTCAACGCCCAAAACGAATTGCACGAAAGGACCTGACGGCATAAGTTGGTAACAAATTTATCTGTCTTGCTCCCACTTGCATTTTTGCAGGAGAATGACGAAATTTGTTCAAGAAACAAAGACTTATTATGAATCAGAAGCTATCTAAATTCCTGTGGGTCCTGGTCGTGGCTGCTGCGGTAGCTTTTTCTTTTGCCGGCAGCAAGGGTGACGAACCGGAGACTCCCGGTAGCGACATTGAAAACGAGGGCGGAGATGTAACCAACGCCTATATGTTCAACAAGGGCAAGGATGAGCCTTTCCGCTTCCCCGCGGGGTGGGACCCCTACCTGAATCTCCGGGAGAAGGAAATCTTCCAGTCCATTCGTCCCGTCACGAAGTAAAGACTATAACTATATGAGCGTCAGAATATTTGTCATCCGTTTTGCCGTCGTGATGGCGGCGCTTGCCGCTGCGGTCTCCTGCGGCCGGACTTCGACTGCGGAGCCTTCCGCAAGCGATTATTCCGATTATATATCCGCTTTCACGGGCGGGGTGGTGGCGCCGGGGACGTCCTTGCGCATCGACCTTGCGCGGCCGGCATCCGCGATGCCTGCCGACGGGCTGTTCTCCATGACGCCGCAGCTGAAGGGCGAAGTCAAGTGGCTGAACGACAGCCAGGTCTGTTTCGTTCCGGATTCGGCTTCCGTCAAGCCGGGCCAGACCTACAAGGTCGTGTTCGCGCTCTCGAAGGTAATCGACGGGGCCCCCGCGAAATTCAGGTACGACGTCGCTGTCAAGGCTCCTGCAAAGGTGTTCAGGCTGGCAGCGGCCGAAAACGGCAGCCGGTCCTTCCGTGTCCTCAGGGCCTTCCTGAAGGATGAGTCCTGCATCGAGGTCCAGTTCACCGAAGCTCCCGTGAATGCATCGGAAAAGGGGCTGGTGGAACTTCAGGGCGCTTCGCGCAGTTATGTGCGCATGGACGGCAAGACCATGTACGTCCATTTCGAAGGACGCCGTTCCGACCTCACCCTGACGCTTGACAAGGGCGTGAAGGACAAGGACGGATCCTCCCTCGGTGAGGATTATGTCCGCGTGTTCGGGGAGACGGAAGAACCTCCGGCAGTCACGATTCCCTTCAAGGGCAATATCCTTCCCGACAAGCAGTCCCTGATACTGCCGTTCAAGGCGGTCAACCTGTCTGCAGTTGAAGTCCGGGTGGTGAAGATTTACGCGAGCAACATGCTGATGTTCCTGCAGGACAATGACCTCGGAGAAGACCGCTACCTCAGGCGCAACGGCAGGCTGGTCTACAAGGGGGACGTCCCTCTCGATTCTTCGCTTGACCTGCACAAGTGGAACACGCACAGCATCGACCTGAGCGGCCTGTTCCGCCAGGAGCCTGGGGCGGTCTACCGTATCCGGCTGAGCTTCCGGCAGGACCAGAGCCTTTACGGCCTTGACAAGCCGGTCAGTACCCTTCTCACCCCCATCTCCGCTCCTTCCGGCCGGGATGCAGCGGAGTGGGATGAGCCAGAGACATACTATTGGGACAATTATTACAGCTCCGACGATTATAATTGGAGGGAATCCGACGATCCTTCCAAGCCCTCCTACTATATGGACTCGAGCCGCTTCCCGTCCGTGCAGCTGCTCGCAAGCGACCTGGGCCTGATGGCGGATTACTCCGGTCAGGACAGGCTCTGGGTGACCGTCACCGACCTTATCTCAGCCGGAACTGTCCCCGGAGCCAGCGTGGAAGCTTTCGACTTCCAGCTCCAGAGCCTGGCAAAGGGCAAGACGGATTCGAAGGGATTCGTGACGCTCAAGGTCGCCCGCAAGCCTTTCGCTCTCGTCGCGAAAGCGGGCGGAAGCGTTTCGTACCTTAAGCTTACGGACGGCAGCGAACGTTCCATGAGCCGCTTCGATATCGAAGGGGAAGTGCTCAAGGAAGGCCTGAAAGCATATATCTACGGCGAAAGGGGAGTGTGGCGTCCCGCCGACACCCTCCATGTCACCGCCATCGTCTCCGACCGAGGCAAGAGTCTTCCTGACGGCCATCCCGCAACCCTCGAGGTCTACACCCCGTCCGGCCAGTTCTACAGCAAGTTGACCAGGTCCGGCAAGGACGGTTTCTACAGTTTCGACATTCCGACCCGTCCCGACGATCCGACAGGCTACTGGAATGCCTATCTCAAAGTCGGGGGCAGCAGCTTCCACAAGGTGCTCCACGTAGAGACGATCAAGCCCAACCGCCTCAAGATCAACACATCTTATCCCCAGATCCTGGAAGCCGGCGTGACTTCTGCCGTGCAGGTCGAGGCTTCGTGGCTTACCGGCGGGGTGGCAGGCAACCTTCCCGTGCGTTCGTCACTGACTCTCCGGCAGGCGGGCGGCGCACCGTTCAAGGGCTTCGAGAAATACAGTTTCTCCATACCTTCCGGCAATTATGGATCGAAGGAACTCACCCTGTTCAAGTCCCGTCTTGCCGCCGACGGCCGGGCGAACGTTTCCCTTACCATGCCGCCTGCGGAAAATGCACCCGGCATGCTCAGGGCCTTTATCGTCACTTCGGTCGAGGAACCCGGGGGAGACGAGAGCTTTACCACGGAGACCCTGCCTTATTCCCCTTATTCTTCCTATGTCGGCATACGCGTGCCTGAGGGCGATTTCCTCGAGACGGACAAGAACCACAGTTTCAGCGTCGCGGTCCTGGGTCCGGAAGGCAAGCGGGTCAAGGGCCATAAGGTCGAGTATGCCGTCTTCCAGACCGGCTGGAACTGGTGGTGGGACAACGGAGGCGGCGACCTGGATGCATACGTCCACGGATCATCCGTCGAGAAGGTCCAGGGAGGGTATCTTACTCCCGGTTCGTCTGACGCCAGCTTCACTTTCAAGGTGGATTATCCTCTCTGGGGCCGCTATCTCGTGCTGGCGCGCGATGTAGTGTCCGGCCATGTGAGCGGAGCCACCTTCTTTGTGGATTGGCCCGACTACAGGGGACGGGCAGACCGCCGCGATCCCGAGTCTCTGACCATGCTGACCTTCTCCACCGACAAGCCCGCCTACAGGGCCGGGGAGAAAGCCACCGTCTACATCCCGGCCGCAGAAGGCGGACGCGCCCTTGTGACGCTTTCAAACGCATCGGGCATAATATCCCGCGAATGGGTATCCACGCGCGGCACCGATACTCCATGGACCTTCACGGTCACGCCGGAGATGGCTCCGAACATCTATGCCCATGTGACCCTTCTCCAGCCGTACGGGGCCGTGAAGAACGACCTTCCCATACGCCTGTACGGTGTCCGGAAGATAAAGGTCGAAAATCCGGCCTCCCATCTGGAACCTGTCGTGAATATGCCCGACGTCCTGCATCCGGAAGAACCCTTCGTCGTGAAGGTCTCCGAGAAGAATGGCCGCCCCATGACCTACACCCTGGCAATCGTGGACGAGGGTCTTCTGGACCTTACGTCGTTCAAGACGCCTGACCCTTGGAAGCATATGTACAAGGACGAAGCCATGACCATGGGTACATGGGACCTGTACGACAGCGTCATAGGTTCGTTCGGCGCTAAACTCTCGCCCATGGCTTCCATCGGCGGAGACGAGGATGCGATCCGCAACGCCCGCAAGGACAACCGCTTCAACCCCGTGGTGCTTTGCCTGCCTCCGAGGACCGTCACGAAAGGGACTGACCAGGTCCGGCTCTCTCTTCCCATGTACGTCGGCAGTGTCCGCGTCATGGTCGTCTGCGCCCGTGACGGAGCGTTCGGAAGCACTGACAAGACAGTCCCGGTCAGGAATCCCCTGATGGTGGTGACCACCCTTCCCAGGGTCATGGGATGCGGGGAGAAGACTTACGCGGCAGTCAACGTGTTCGCCATGGAAGACGGCATCGGTGAAGCGACGGTAAGTCTCAAGGCCGAAGGCCCTCTTTCCGGCGGCGGCGTGATGACGGCCCGCTTCTCCGGCAAGGGAGACCGTATGCTTTCCTTCCCCCTGGAGGCTTCGGCCGTGGAGGGCACTGCACGGATAAGCGTCACTGCGACAGGCAACGGCCACACAGCTTCCGAGACCATCTCCCTCGAGGTGCGGAATCCAAACCCGGAGGTGACGAGGATCGATCGTTTCACCCTCGAAAAGGGCGGGAAACGGCAGGTCGAGGCGAGTTCCCTGCAACTGGCAGGCTTCCCGGCCGTCGACGTGAAGGAGCTTTACCTCGGTATGAAGAACTATCCCTACAACTGCGCTGAACAGTTGAGCGCCAAGGGAATGACATATCTCTATCTGCTTCCTCTCCTGGATGGGGACAGCGCCTCCGAGGCCCGCAGTCTCATACCGGGAGTCATCGGCAGCCTGTATTCCCGCCAGCAGCAGGACGGAGGCTTTGCGTACTGGCCTGGCGGGAAATCCGACACATGGGTTTCCTCCATGGCCGGGCAGTTCCTGACCGCGGCCTCGAAGGAAGGTTTCAACGTGGATTCAGGCGTGCTCAAGCGCTGGAAATCATATCAGCAGAAGATGTCCCAGGTCTACCGCCTGTCGTCCAACAATTTCCTCTCCAACCTTGACGAGGCGTACAGGCTTTACACCATGGCCCTGTCCGGGAATGCCAACCTTGCTGGTATGAACAGGATGAAGGAGGCGGCGGAGATCGGCTCCGCGGCCCGCTGGATGCTTGCTTCGGCCTACGCCGTCAGCGGCAAGGTTTCGCTTGCGGAGGGCATCATCGACGGCACCGGACGCGAATTCCCCGAATATGAATCCTCCAACATGACTTATGGTACTTCCGAGAGGGATCTCTTCCTTGCAATCGACGCCCTTGCCCTTTGCGGCCGGGTCGAGGAAGCCCTGAGGCTGTCCGGGAACCTGCCTACGCGTGGCCTGTCCACCCAGGAGAGCGCCTTTGCGGCGGCGGCCCTCAATCATCTGCGTTCCAGGACCGGCGATTCCGGCATATCGGCCAAGGTCGGCGGCAGGGACGTACTGGCGTCATCGTCGCTGGTCCAGATGCCTCTCGACGGCCCTGTTGCGGTCGAAAATCTCTCCGACGGCAAGCTCTACTGCACGGCGGTGACCGTTTCACGGGAGCCGTCACGCAGGGCTGTCTCCAACGGTATGGACCTGGACGTGAGTTTCTTCAACGAGGACGGAGCGCCCATGAATCCCGCGTCCGTTTTCCAGGGAGCGAGGTTCAGCGCGAAGATAAAGGTCACCGGCAATGCTATGCGCCCGCTCGACAACCTGGCGCTCAGCTTCGCCATACCGTCCGGCTGGGAGATAGTGAACGAGCGTATGAGGGCATCGGCTCCCGGCGGAGATTCTTATGACTATAAGGACATACGGGACGACAGGGTGAACTGGTTCTTCTCCCTTCCGGCCGGCCGGTCCAGGACCTTCACTGTCCAGCTCCGCGCGGCGTACGAGGGCAGGTTCGTCTTGCCGGCGACCGTGTGCGGAGCGATGTACGACCCTTCGGTCAGCGCTTCGACGGCGAGCGGTTCTGTCGAAGTGGTCCGCTGATGAAGCTCCGGGGCGGGAAGACGGTCTTGCTGGCGGCAGGCGCTGCTTTGCTGCTTCTCTGGCTGTTCTGCCTGCCCCGCAGGTTATTCAGGGATGCCTGTTACTCCACGGTTGTCGAGAGCGCCGAAGGAGACCTCCTCGGGGCGAGGATCGCCGCTGACGGGCAGTGGCGTTTCCCGCCGTGCGATATGGTCCCGGAGCGCTTCGCCGCAGCCCTCGTGCAGTTCGAGGACCGTCATTTCTACCACCATCCCGGGGTCAATCCGGTGTCGATAGTCCGTGCTGCTGCGGACAATATCAGGAACCGGCGCGTTGTCAGCGGGGGAAGCACCATCACCATGCAGGTGATACGCCTGTCCCGCCGCAAGCCCCGCAACCTGATCCAGAAGGCCGTTGAGGCCTTCATGGCGACGCGGCTGGAACTTCGCTTCAGCAAGCGGAAGATACTTGCCCTCTATGCATCCCACGCCCCTTTCGGAGGTAACGTCGTGGGGCTCGAGGCTGCGTCATGGCGCTATTTCGGCCGGCCTCCTTCGGAACTCTCCTGGGGGGAAGCAGCCACCCTCGCCGTACTGCCCAACGCGCCCGCGAGCGTCCATATGTCCAGGGGCAGGGAAGAACTGCTGGAAAAGCGCAACCGTCTTCTCAGGCGGCTGATGGAGCACGGGGACATTACGGAGGAAACTTATGAAGCTTCCTGCGAAGAGCCGCTTCCGGGCGCGCCCATGCCGCTTCCTTCGCTGGCCTCGCATTTCGTTTCCCGCTGCCCTGCCGGCAAAAGGACGCGCAGCACCATTTCGTTCCCGGTTCAAAGGAGCGTCGAAGCGGTCGTGGACAGGCGCTCCGACGACCTGGCCAGGGAAGGGATTGCGGACATGGCTGCCATCGTCCTGGATAACGCCTCAGGAGAAGTCCTGGCTTATGTGGGCAATTCCTCGGCGTACAGGACAAGGCCGGGCTCGCAGGTGGACATCGCCTCGTCCCCCCGTTCGACCGGAAGCATCCTGAAACCCTTCCTTTATGCCGCTTCCCTGCAGGACGGGACCATCCTTCCGCGCACGCTGCTGCCGGATATCCCCGTGAATCTCAGCGGCTTCGCCCCTCAGAATTTCGACCGTAACTTCTACGGGGCAGTGCCTGCGGACGAGGCACTCAGCCGGTCGCTCAACGTCCCGATGGTCTTCCTCCTCAGGCAATACGGCATAGCGAAATTCCATGCGATCCTCAAAAGCGCCGGCCTGACCACCCTGACCGAGGCCCCGGACCATTACGGGCTGTCCCTGATTCTCGGCGGAGCCGAGGCCAGGCTGGACGAAGTCGCCGCCGCTTATTCTGCCTTTGCCGTGGGAAGGGACACGCCCTTCACCGACGCAGTAGCGCGGTGGTATACTTTCGAAGCCCTGGGGGAGGTGAACCGTCCGGACCAGCTTGACTGGCGTCTTCTTTCCTCAGTGCGCAAGGCGGCCTGGAAGACCGGCACCAGTTACGGCTTCAGGGATGCATGGGCTGTAGGAATGACCCCGGAATACACCATCGCCGTCTGGGCTGGAAATGCCGGCGGGCAGGGCATGCCGGGACTTACGGGAGCGCGTGCCGCTGGCCCTGTAATGTTCGAGATACTGAACCTTCTTCCATCTTCGGGCGTGTGGTTCGAGGAGCCTTCGGAAGGAGGGAAATGGGCGGACGTGTGTCCGGAATCCGGCTATCTTGCCGGAGCGGACTGCCCGCGGGAGCAGATGCTTATCCCGGAAGCCGGCCTCGACAGCGACCCCTGCCGCTACCATCCGAAGGGAGAGTTCGTGCTCCCTCCGGCCATGGAATGGTACTACAGGCCGTTCCATCCTGAGTACGCTTCCGCAAAAAAGGGCGCTTCCGAGATCCGGATGCAGTTTATCTATCCCCAGGAAGGAGCTGTCCTAAAGCTGCCGCGCCAGCTTTCAGGCGAAGTTGAGGGGGTGGTCTTCAGGGTCGCCCATCACGATTCGGATGCCGTCCTGTGGTGGCATCTGGACAATGAATACGTCGGGGAGACCCGTTTCCGGCACGAGATGCGCCTGTCGCCCGTGACGGGAGAGCACGTATTGACTGTCGTGGATGCCGACGGCAACACTTCTTTCGTGCGCTTCACCGTCGTCCGGCCGGATTGACCCTGCCGGGTCAGTTCCCGCAGTTCATCGCGAGAAGTTCTTCGATATATTCCCTTGTGTTGTTGAGGCGGGGGACTTTATGCTGTCCTCCCAGTTTTCCCTTGGAAGCCAGCCATCCGTCGAAGAGACCCTTTCGGGCGGGTATGACTTCCAGGTGCTGCAGGGTGATGTCCTTGTAGCGCTTGGCGTCGTAGTCCGAGTTAACCGAACGCAGCGCATTATCCAGCGCGGTTTCGAAATCCGGGATGGACGAGGGCGCCTTCTCGAATTCGACCAGCCACTGGTGCCTGCACTGCCCCTTGCTGTCCATATAGACTGGAGCAGCGGTGTACTCGAGAACTTCGGCGTTGCAGGCCTTGCAGGCAGCTGAGATTGCCTTTTCAGCGTTGTCCACTATGACTTCTTCGCCGAAGGCGTTGATGAACTGCTTCGTGCGTCCGGTGAGGATGAACTTGTACGGATTCTTCTGAGTGAAGCGCACCGTGTCTCCTATCATGTAGCGCCACAGCCCGCATGAGGTCGTGATGCACATGGCGTAATTAACCCCGGGCTCGACTTTCCAGACCGGGACGGGGTCCTTCCCGTATGCGGGATCGGTGGGTATGAATTCGTAGAAGATGTCGTAGTCGACCATCAGCAGTAGTGCCTGGTCGGACGGGTCGTCCTGTATGCCGAAGAACCCTTCAGAAGCGTTGTACGTCTCCATGTAGTGCATCTTTTCCGACGGGATGAGCTGCCTGTATATCTCCCTGTACGGGGCGAAGCCGACTCCGCCGTGGACGAAGAGTTCCAGGTTGGGCCAGACCTCGCTGAGATTGGCCTTTCCGGACAGTTCCATCACCTTTGTCAGCACGGACAACATCCATGACGGAACGCCGCTGATGCTGGTTATGTCCTTGTCGACGCACCAGCGGGCGAGCGCGTCGCGTTTCTGCTCGAAATCCCGTATCCTGGCAATCTTGAGAGGCGGCTGGATGTGCATCAGGTCCCTTATGACATCGGGGATGGCTTCGGTCATGATTGCGCTGACGTCGCCGGCTTCCGAGTCTGCCGTTGCGCAGTCGGGGTCCAGGCTTCCGGAAAGGATGATGGAATGCCCGCTTCCCAGCCTTGATTCCGGATGCGCTCTGAGGTAGATGGCGGTCGCGTCGTGCCCGCCCATCAGATGAAGCCTGCGGAGGCCCTCCCTGCTGACAGGTATGAATTTGCTGCGGTCCGAGGTCGTACCTGAAGACTTGGCGAAATGTTTTATCTGTCCTCTCCAGAGGACGTCTTTTTCGCCCTGGCGCATTCTTTCGATGTAGCCCTTGAGGTCGTCGTAATTGCATACAGGGACCCTGGCTGCGAAGTCTTCATAGCTGTGGATGTCCTTGAAATCGTGCTTGATGCCCCATTCCGTCTGTGATGCGCGGCGGATCAGGCTTCCCAGTCTCTTTCTCTGGAAGTGTTCGGCGTCGGCCGCATAGCGGCTGAGGGCCAGCCTGCGGGGGGCAAGGTAAGCAAAAGCGGTTTTCGTTGCTAGGTCCATTGGTGTTTACCGTAAAAGTCTGCAAATTTAGTGTGAAATCTTTAACATTTGAAGGAAAAATGCGTATATTTGCAGTCCTTTTCGGGTAAAAATGTAGAGAAGGGACCTTAGCTCAGTCGGTTTAGAGCGCTTGCTTCACACGCAAGAGGTCGGCAGTTCGAATCTGCCAGGTCCCACCAAAAGCGGAACCGGGATTATTCCAGTTCCGCTTTTTTTCGTATCTTGCAAAACAATTTGAAGGGTATGAAAGAAATCAATTCAAGAGTGCGCTATATCGGCGCCGACGACACGGATCTCGATCTGTTTGAAAGCCAGTATGCCGTCCCGGAAGGGATGGCCTATAATTCATATTTGATTCTGGGCGACAAGGTCGCCGTCATGGACACCATCGACGCCCGCAGGGGCGGGGAGTGGAAAAAGAACCTGGAGGAGGCCCTTCAGGGCCGGACTCCTGATTATCTTGTCATCCAGCATCTCGAGCCAGACCACTCGGCCCTGATCGCGTGGGCCGCCGACCGCTTTCCAAGGATGACCCTGGTTGCGAGCGCGAAGGCCGTCTCGATGCTCCCCCAGTTCTTCGACGGGAGGACTTTCGAAGGACGCGTCCTGGCCGTGAAGGATGGGGACATGCTCGATCTTGGCGGCTGTTCGCTAAGGTTCATGCTTGCTCCAATGGTCCACTGGCCCGAAGTGATGGTCAGCTACCTTCCGGAAGACGGAATCCTGTTTTCCGCCGACGCTTTCGGCAAGTTCGGAGCTCTCGGCAAATGCGGCTTCTGGGGCGATGAGGATGACGACTGGGCATGCGAAGGAAGGCGGTACTATTTCAATATCTGCGGGAAGTACGGAGGTCCCGTCCAGACTCTGCTGAAGAAGGCTTCCGCGCTGGATATCAAAACCATCTGCCCCCTGCACGGACCCGTGCTCCGAAAAGATCTCGGACAGTATCTGGACCTTTACGGGACATGGAGCAGCTACGGCGTCGAGACGGAAGGCGTATTCGTCGCGTGCGCTTCCATACACGGCGGCACGAAGGCGGCTGCCGAACGTTTCGTTGACATACTTAAAGCCAAGGACTGCCCCAAAGTCGCGTTCAGCGACCTCACGAGGGACGACCAGGCCGAAGCCGTCGAGGATGCTTTCCGTTACGGCAAGCTCGTCGTGGCCGCCGCTTCTTATGATGCAGGGCTTTTCCCGCCTGCATTCGAATTCATACATCACCTGCAGGACAAGGCATGGCAGAAACGCCGCGTCGGCCTTATCGAGAACGGCTCGTGGGCCCCTTCCGCCGGAAGGGTGATGCGTGAGATGTTCTCTTCGATGAAAGACGTTGAAATAGTGGAACCTGCAGTCACCATCCGCAGCCGTATGAAGGAAACCGACGTGGCTGCGCTGGAAAATCTTGCAGATTCCATCCTGGGCGATTAAACCTTTGCCGTCATAGGACGTCAAACTTAAAGTGAACCGGTTCAAAAGTTTCCTTGACAGGAAGGACATAAGGCCGACCCTTCAGCGTTACGGGGTCGATGCGATGGGCGCGATGGCGCAGGGACTGTTCTGTACCCTGCTCGTCGGGACCATCCTGGATACGTTGGGTATCCAGCTTGGAATCGGCTTCCTGACGCGTACGGTCGTCACTGTCGCCGGGAAATGTTTCACGATTGGCGGCCTGGCTTCCGCCATGGCAGGTCCCGCGATGGCAGTGGCCATAGGATATGCCCTGAAAGCCCCGGCGCTGGTGCTGTTCACGCTTGTCCCGGTCGGTTACGCTACCAATGCATTGGGCGGCGCGGGCGGTCCTTTCGCGGTGTATGTCGTGACCCTGCTCGCCGCCGAACTGGGGAAGGCCGTCAGCAAGGAGACAAAAATCGACATTCTCGTCACTCCTGCCGTGACTTTGCTCGCCGGAGTCGGGATCTCCCTTCTGATAGCGTCGCCTATAGGCCGCGCCGCGAGCGCCCTGGGACGCCTTGTAATGTGGGCTACCGAACTTCATCCTTTCGTGATGGGCATACTCGTTTCCGTGCTTGTCGGAATGGCCCTTACATTGCCGATATCCTCCGCGGCAATCTGCGCGGGGCTTGGACTGACCGGGCTTGCGGGAGGGGCGGCCGTTGCCGGATGCTGTGCGCAGATGGTAGGCTTCGCCGTGATGAGTTTCCGTGAAAACCGCTGGGGCGGGCTTGTCAGCCAGGGGATAGGCACCAGCATGCTTCAGATGGGCAATATCATAAGGAATCCGCGTATCTGGATTCCTCCTGTCGCGGCTTCAGCCGTGACAGGGCCTCTTGCGACCTGCGTGTTCCGGCTCCAGATGAACGGCGCCGCGGTCAATTCCGGAATGGGCACATGCGGCCTCTGCGGGCCTATAGGCGTGTGGACGGGATGGGTCGCCCCTTCGGAGGCGGCAGTGGCGGGAGGTGCTGTTCCGATGACTCCTTCTTTAATGGACTGGGCTGGTCTTGCGCTTGTTTGCATCGTCCTCCCGGCCCTTATCTGCGCCCTTCTCGGCGCTCTTTTCCGCCGGACAGGATGGATACGGCCCGGCGACCTCAAACTGCAATAATTCCATTCATATGAAACGCTTGATACCTCTTGCTTTTCTCCTGCTGAGTCAAATCGCCTTGGCGGGAGGCATTGACCGGTACATAGCAATCGGGCTGGCCCGCCAGGGAGTTACCGCTTCCGCGCGTGCCGACGACGCCCTGCTCGTACGGCGGTACTATCTCGTCGTGACCGACCGCATCCCCACGGAGGCCCAGACCCGCGCCTTCCTTGCAAACCCTGACTGCGAGGCCCTCGTCGACAGTCTTCTGGCGAGCGACGGCTTCGCCGGAAAACTGGTCCTGAAGTGGGGGGACCTCCTCCGCATCAAGTCGGAATTCCCAAGCTGCATGTGGCCCAATGCCGTACAGGCGTATAACAAGTGGCTTCTGGAAGAATTCAGGGCGAATACTCCGTACGACCTTTTCGTCCGCAGGCTGATGACCGGGACAGGCAGCAATTTCCGTTATCCGCAGACCAATTTCTACCGGGCCGGTTCCGACCGCAGTCCGCGGAAGTTCGCCTCCGATGCAGCGCTCCTTTTCCTCGGCCGCAGGGATGCTCCCAAGGAATGGGATCCCTTCTTCAGCCAGATCAGATTCAAAAGCACCAAGGAATGGAAGGAGGAAATTCTGTGCCTTGATGCTGACGTGCTGCCGCCTGCAGCCCCGATAAAACTCGGAGACAGGACCGTGACCCTGGAAGAAGGGACTGATTTCCGGATTCCCTTCGTTGAATGGCTTACTTCAGCCGGCAACAGGGATTTCGCCCTCGCCTTCGCCAACCGCCTGTGGTACTGGCTTATGGGCCGGGGAATAATCGATCCCGTGGACGATCTCGGCAGCGGGGCCGCATCCTCGAATCCAGCCCTTCTCAACTATCTTACCGACCGCTTTATAGAGTCAGGTTTCAATGTGCGTGCCCTTGCGAGGGAAATACTCCTTTCCGACGCGTTCGCGCGCAGTACTCTTTATAGTCCGGACCAGGCATGCGACGATGCCCTTTTCGCGCATTTCCCGCAGGGCAGGCTTACCGCCGAGCAGATCTGCGATGCCATCTGCGACATCACCGGAGTGCCGGACAGGTATTCCAGCCGGGCTCCGGAACCATTCACCAATTTTCCGGCCGGGACACGCGCCGTGGAGGTCTGCGACGGCACGATCACCACGCCCCAGCTTGATATCTTCGGTCGCCCCTCGCGTGATTCCGCCCTCGAAAGCGGAAGGGATAATTCCGTGAATGCCAAACAGATGTTGTATCTTCTCAATTCTACCGACATCCAGTCGAAGCTGAAAGCCAGCCCGTGGCTCGGTTTGGCGCAGTGGAAGGGAAACGTCCGGGCAATGACGGATGACGTCTATATGCGTGTCCTCTCGCGCCATGCCACTCCGGAGGAAATCAAGGCCGTATCGGCTTGGTATTCCGGGATGAAAGAGCAGGGCATGAAGTTCCGTACCGCCGCCGAATCCCTTGTCTGGGCCCTTATGAACACCGATGAATTCTTATTCCTTAATTGAGATGAAACGCCTTTTTACCATACTGTCGCTCTGTCTGTCCGCATTGACGACGGTCCATGCGCAGAATGCACGTGCTCTCGTGTACATCTACCTTGACGGAGGCTCATCGCAGACGGATACTTTCGATCCCAAGCCTGAAGCCGGCTACAATTACACCGGCAAGTACAAGACTCCCGTGGAAACTGCGGTTCCGGGCGTTTTTTTCGGAGAGAGGCTCGTAAAACTTGCCTCCATCGCCGACCGGCTGGCTGTGCTCCGGGGAATGTGCGACGGCACCAATGCCCATGAGACGGGCCACTACCGCATGCTTACCGGGGACATGACGGGCCAGGACATCGTCTATCCTTCATACGGTGCCATGATCGCCTACAAGAAGCAGGCTGAATACGACAATCCGCTTTTCCCTTATATCTGCATCACCGAGGCTTCGACGCGCTTCAACGAGGCCGGCTTCCTGAATGTCATGTTCAAGCCCTACGACACCGGAGGCAAGCCCGCCGACAAGTGGTTCGACGTGAGCGGTATAGTGGACCACAACATCCCGGACGCCCTGCTCGAGGCCCGGAGGGACCTGCTCGGAAGGCTGGTCCCCCTGGGAAAGAAGGTCCAGCAGACGGAAGAAGTCCGGAAGGCGGCCGCTTTCCGCAGCCAGGGTTTTGAAATCATGCTCGGTCAGGCGCGCAAATGTTTCGACCTTGCTTCCGAACCCGATTCGTTGCGTCAGGCCTACGGCATGAACAATTTCGGCCAGTCCTGCCTGGCGGCGCGCAAGCTTGTCGAGCAGGGAGTGCTGGTCACCATGGTCCGTTTCCGTGGCTGGGATACCCACAAGGAGCATTTCAAGCGTATGGACCAGAGGCTAGACGAACTTGACGCCGGCGTATCCTCGCTGATCCTGGACCTCGAGGCAAGAGGTCTTCTCGAAAGTACCATCGTCGTCGTTGGAGGCGAGTTCGGCCGTACGCCGCTGATTGCCTTCGGACCGCCATGGAACGGTGGCAGGGGCCACTACGGGGCCGCTTTTTCCTACCTCGTGGCCGGAGGAGGATTCAAGGGCGGTACCGTCGTAGGCAAGACTGACGCAAAGGGGGAGACCGTCGTGGAGCGAAAGATCTATCCGGCCGATCTCTGGGCCAGCGTATATACCCTCATGGGAATCGATCCTCTCGGCACCGTCGAACACCCCGTGTACGGGCGTATACCAATGCTCCCGTCTTATGGCAAGGAGGGGCAGAGCAACGGAATGTTGACCGAAATAATGGAACTGCGGTGATGAAAAAGACAATGTTTATTGCTGCGGCGCTGCTTGTCGGCTTTTCCGCAGCCGCCCAGAAGGGCAATATAGGATATGTGTACCCGGCCGGAGCGTGCCGCGGAACCACGGTCGAAGTGACCGTCGGCGGCCAGAATCTCTCGAAGGCTACCGGGATTGTCATCAGCGGGAAGGGCGTCAAAGGCGAACTCATTCCCGCGGCACAGGGCCCGAAGAAGAAGGGCCGGAAGAACCGTGATATCGGCGAGGAGGACAATCTCCAGCTTGCCGACAAGGTGACTTTCCGCCTGACGGTCGACAAGGATGCCGCCCTCGGGATGAGGGACGTGCGGCTTATGACCCCCGGCGGTATGACGAACCGCCTGTATTTCGAAGTGGGCGAACTGCCTGATGTCGCAGAGGACCCCTCCGGAGAGCTTTCGGCGGCTGCGACGCTCCTGCCGGTGACATTCAACGGGCAGGTGATGCGCAGTGACGTGGACCGTTTCCGTTTTCCCGCCAGGAAGGGCCAGCAGCTGGTCCTGAAGGTCAGGGGGCGTGTGTTCGTTCCATACATGGCGGATGCCGTTCCAGGATGGTTCCAGCCCATTATACGCCTGTTCGGACCTGACGGGAAGGAAGTCGCCTTCAATGACGATTACCGCCATGAAGTGGATCCAGTGCTGTTCTTCGAGGTCCCTTCAGACGGGGATTATGTGGTCATGATCAACGACGCCCTCTACCGCGGGCGGGAGGATTTCGTGTACCGGATAGACGTGGGAGAACTTCCGTTCATTACTTCTGTCTCGCCGCTGGGCGGTCCTGCCGGGGTCCGCAACAAGGTGACGCTGACCGGATACAACCTCAAGTCGGATAAGCTCAGGCTGCCGGCTTCCGGTCCCGGACGTATGCCGGTAACCACCGTCGGCAAGAACGGGCTGCACTCCAATACGATGTGGTTCTGCTCGGACGACAGGCCGGCACTTGACACCCGCAAGCTGGCGCCGGACACCGCCGAGTCTTCCGCATGGAACCTTCCCGCGGAAACGGTATGCGGGAACTGTTTTACCGCTCCGATGCAGATGCATTGGTATCAGGTCGAGGTCGCAGACCGCAAGCCCGTGCATTTCAGTGTGCAGGCCCGTCGGCTGGGGTCGCCGGCGGATGTGCGTATTACGCTGTTTGACGCATACATGAACAAGGTCCAGGACGTGGATGACACGGAGGACCCGGCCGAGTTCATGTCCACTCATTTCGCGGATCCCGAGATGACCCTCCCGCTCAAGCCGGGCCGCTATCTTCTCCGCGTTTCCGAGTCGCAGTCCCACTTCGGGCCGGAGTTTGCATACCGGCTCAGCTGGGGCCCGGCCGAGCCGGATTTTGCCCTGAACATAGAACCTGCGACAATATCCGTTCCTGAGGGAGGCAGCGCGGTTTTTACCGTCCAGATGACACCCCGGCAGAATTATCATGGCGGAGTGGATATCAGCGTCAAGGGGCTCCCTGCCGGATTCTCGCTTTCCGGAAACCGGATAGAACCGGGCAGAAAGAAGACCCTTGTGTCCATTACGGCTCCTTCTGGGGCTGAAAAAGGAACGCTCAACCCGAAAGTGAGCGGCACTTCCGACGGCAACGGGCCTGCCGTCACGCGGGAAGCCGTCCCGGCGGAATCCATGATGCAGGCGTTTTATTATACCCACCTCATGCCTATGGAAGATTTCCGTGTCGAAGTGGGAGAGAAGACTCCGTTCCGCGTCAAGGTCGTCAGGGACAGCAAGGGGCCGCTGCGCCTGAGCCGGGGCGGGACAACGGCGCTCCGGGTGCATCTGGACAGGGATCCGGGCTTTGACTCGCCTGTGACACTGATGCTGAAATCTTCGGAACAGTTCGTGAAGGCGGAAGCCGTCGTGATCCCGGAAGGGGAGTCGGACGGCGTGCTCGAGGTGGTAGTCAGGGACGTCAAGGCCAAGAGGACCGCATACCCCCGGCTTTCCGTATACGGCGTCGTAAAGGGGTCTTCATCCCGCATTGCAGGCAAGGGCCGCAATGCCTTTGTCGCATCCGTGACCGCTTATGCTCCCGTCGTGATAGCGGAGGTCCCTGCAAGGAAATAGGCCCGGAGGCGTTCAGCCGAAGATAATGGTCCTGTTCTTATAGGTCAGGATCTTGCGCTCGATGTGCTTTGTGACGGCGCGGCTGAGTACTATCTTTTCCAGGTCCTTGCCCTTCTTTGCAAGGCTTTCCGGAGTGTCCTTGTGGCTGATGCGTACTACGTCCTGCTCGATGATGGGACCCGCGTCCAGTTCGCTTGTGACGTAGTGGCTGGTCGCGCCGATGATCTTGACCCCTCTCTCGTAGGCCTGGTGGTAAGGCTTCGCCCCGACGAAGGCCGGGAGGAACGAGTGGTGGATGTTGATGATATGGTGCGGGTATGCCGCGATCATGTTCCCTCCTATTATCTGCATGTAGCGCGCGAGGACGATGAAGGAAACCTTTTCTTCCTTCATGAGTTCCATCTGGGCCCTTTCAACTTCTGCGAAATTCGATTTGTCGGCCGCCACGGGGAAGCAGTGGAAGGGGATGCCGAACTGGTCGGCCACGAAATGCAGGTCCTCGTGGTTGCTGACTATGCAGGGTATGTCGACATCCCATTCACCGGCCTGCCAGCGTGCCAGCAGGTCGTACAGGCAGTGGCTCATCTTGCTGACGAAGATGGCCATACGGGGGCGCTCCTCGCCAATGAACACGCTCGTGTACATGTCGTAGCGCGCCCTGAACTCGGCATCGAGGGTTTCCTTGATCCTGCCGGACGGGATGTCGAATCCGTCGAGTTCCCATTCTATCCTCATGAACAGGTGCCCTTCAATCGTATCCACGTACTGGTCCAGATAGACGATATTGCCGTGGTGGGCGGTGAGAAAGCCCGTCACTTCAGTTATTATACCCTGCCTGTCGGGGCAGTGCAGGAGGAGTACTGCCTTGGAACTTGAATTCATGATAAGCCGACTAACGGGCCGCAAGTTACGAAATAATTGCCAAAAATCTTACTTCCCGCTTTCTTCCGCCCTGCGCCGGGACTATTCCCCAAGGACGCACCATCTTATCAGCGGGATGCGGCGTATAAGCTCGAAGAGCAGGGGGGAAAGGGTGAATACGGCTATTGTGAGGATGACGTACATCGCTACTGGAGGCAGTGCGGTGTACGTTTTCATCATGTACCCCAGGCTCGCAATCACGAGGTAATGGACTATGTAGATTCCGAAACTTGAGCGGGTCATGTAGCCCGCGAACGTGCCGGTGCGGTCGAATTCCGCGTTGAACAGCCCCATCATGGCAAGGCACATGAGCCAGCCGTACAGGCAGTTCAGAGGGCTGCCCAGATACTGCGGCGAGGTGTTGTCCTGCCCGAAGGTGGTTATTATCAGGACGGCTCCGGATATGGCGGCGCAGCACGTCAGGGGTATCCAGGCCTTTCCCAACTTCTCGTGGATTGCGTCGTTGGAAAAGACGAAGTAGCCCATGAGGAAGGGAATAAGGTAGAAAAGGGGTTTGTACAGGTTCAAGAGCCCGTCCGGAGTTTCCGGCCGGGGATTTTTGATGAGTGTCTGTTCTCCCGCCCAGAAAAGGACTCCGAGAAGGATGATCCAGACCATGCCGGACTTGCCGCACCAGTCGTGGAAACGGTCATCCGGGTCGAGCTTGCGTATCAGCAGCAACAGCAGCGAGAAGAGCCACAGGTCCTGGATGAACCAGAGGGGCCCCGTGCCGCTGAACGCATAGATGAACAGCTTCGCCGCCGCCGGCACCCCGTCGAAGGCGTCTGACTGAGCCGCTACCGCCGTGTTGAAGTATCCCGTCATCCAATGGAATACGAGCAGGCCTATGGTCGAAGGGACCAGGAGCTTCCGGGTGCGGGCGCCGAACCATTGCTTCGCCGGGTACTTCTGGAGGGCGTACCTGGCGCTGATTCCGGCAAGGATGAACAGCAATGGCATGAACCATGGATACAGGATGTACATCACCACGTCCTGGTACTGGGGTCCGTCGCCGAAACCGCCTATACCGCCGAAGACTCCTTTGTTGTTGTAGAAGTATATGACGTGGTAGAACAGCACCAGAAGAACCGTGAACCAGCGAAGATTGTCGATCCAGTGTTTTCTCATTTCGAAAGGCCCTCCATCGCCTTGTCTATCGCGCTCTGGAATATTTCGGTCTTGAGGAGTGCCATGCCCCTCTGGTCGCCCAGTACTATGAGGGCGTCGCCTGTGTTGATGCCGTAAGTCGTCCGGGCTTCTTTCGGGATGACGATCTGGCCTTTGTCTCCCACCTTCACTACTCCGAAGATGTATTTGCCGTCTTGTTCTTGCATATTTGTGGTACTAGTTAGAATTTTCCCACAAATATAACTATTTCCCCGGAAAATGCAAGTTGCCTCCCGCTGCCGTCACTTCTTTTTCATTATGGAGTCGACCATTCCGTAGGCGAGGGCCTCCTCTGCGCTCATCCAGTAGTTGCGGTCACCGTCGGCGAATACCTTCTCGTAAGGTTGCCCGCTGTGTTCGGCGATTATATGGAAGAGTTCCTCGCGGCACTTCTCGATCTCCCGGGCCTCGATGAGGATGTCCTCCGCCTGGCCGTGGACACCGCCGAGGGGCTGGTGGATCATCACGCGGGAGTGGGGGAGCATGGAGCGCTTGCCCTTCGTGCCGGCACAGAGCAGCACGCTTCCCATTGAGGCAGCCATGCCGGTGCAGATGGTCGCCACGTCGGGGCTGATGAGCTGCATCGTGTCATAGATGCCGAGGCCCGCAGAGACGCTTCCGCCGGGGGTGTTGATGTATAGGGAGATGTCCGCCTTCGGATCCACGGACATGAGGAAGAGCAGCTGGGCCTGCACGATGTTCGCCACATCGTCGTCGATGGGGCAGCCGAGCCAGATGATGCGGTCCATGAGGAGCCTGGAGAAGACATCGATGGAGGTGGCGTTGAGCTTGCGCTCCTCGATGACGGTAGGGTTGATGTATGCTCCGTTCCTGACGTACCTGTCAAGGGTGTTGGTGCTGATGCCTCTGCCGAGGTTCGCGAATTTTTCGAATTCTGTCATGTCCTGTTATTTTCAAAAACGAGTTCCTACCAAAAGGCAGGAACTCGTTTTAGCGGTGCGGAAGGGACTCGAACCCTCGACCTCCGGCGTGACAGGCCGGCATTCTAACCAGCTGAACTACCGCACCAGACTGGTCGCTTTCCCGGAAAGCGGATGCAAATATACGCATAATTGCGAAATCTGCAAGGGTTTCGGAACGAAATTTTTCCGGGAACCTGTATTTTTTACAGGCGCTTCAGCAACTCTTCCGTCTGCTTCTCGTATCCGGGCTTGCGCAGGAGGGCGAACATGTTCTTCTTGTACGCCTCGACACCGGGCTGGTTGAACGGATTGATTCCGAGCAGGTAGGCGCTTACGCCGCAGGCGAATTCGAAGAAGTAGAAGATGGCGCCGAGGTTGTATGCGTCGATCTTTTCGACATCGATGCCGATCTGGGGCACTCCGCCGTCGATATGGGCGAGTTTGGTGCCGAGAAGGGCCATTGCGTTGCAATGCTCGACCCGCTGTCCGGCCAGATAGTTCAGGCCGTCGAGGTTGTCGGCATCGGTGCCTATGACGACTTCGCGCGAGGCCTTCTTGATGTCGATTACGGTCTCGAACATGACCCTGTCTCCTTCCTGGATGAACTGTCCCATGGAATGGAGGTCCGTGGTGAAATTGACCGAGGCGGGGAAGATACCCTTGCCGTCCTTGCCCTCGGACTCTCCGTAAAGCTGTTTCCACCATTCGGCGAGATAGACGAATTTGGGATTGAAGCTCACGAGGATTTCAACCTTCTTCCCGAGTTTCGAGTAAAGCAGGTTGCGCATGGCCGCATATTTAACCGCCTCGTTCCCTGCATCCCTGACGAGCAGGGACTTCCTTTCGTCGGCGGCGCCGCGGAGCATTTCACGCACGTTGATCCCCGCGAGGACGATGGGAAGAAGTCCGACCGGGGTCAGCACAGAATAACGCCCGCCGACATTGTCCGGAACTACGAAAGTCTTGTATCCTTCGCTGGTGGCGAGAGTCTTGAGGGCACCTTTTGCGGCATCGGTGACGGCAACTATTCTGGAAGCGGCCTCGGAACGGCCGTAACGCCCTTCGAGATAGGCCTTGACGATGCGGAAAGCGACTGCGGGTTCAGTCGTGGTGCCGGACTTTGAGATCACGACGCACGCGGTGTTGCGCGTTTGGGCGAGGTCCATCAGCTCGGCCAGGTAGTCTTCGGACAGGTTGTTGCCGGCGAATACCACCTGCGGCACGCCTTCCTTGCGCACGAAACTGTGGGACAGAGCCTCGATGGCGCAGCGAGCGCCCAAGTAGGAGCCGCCGATACCGATCACGGTCACAAGGTCCACTCCCTTGGCGGCCCAGCTGTCACGTACGGCCTCGCATTCAGCTATAAGTTCTTCCGGAGTATCCACGGGAAGGGTCTTCCATCCGAGGAAGTCGTTGCCGGCGCCTTTTTCGCTTTCAAGCACGTCGAATGCCTCCAGCGCCTTGGCGGTGTATTCTGCGAAATCTGCATCCTTTACGAAGGAGGAACAACCTCCGAGATTGACTTTGATCATTTCATTATTGTTTTAAAAGCGGGTCAAAATTACTCAAAATATCCGAATAATTGCTAAATTTGGACATTATGAAACGAATCATCCTCATGGCTGCCGCGCTGGTCAGCGCCTGCAGTTTCCTTGCGGCCGACCTGACCGCCAAGTCATCCGTCAAGTTCCCCAAGGTCCCGAACAAGGGCCGGACCGCCATCGTGGCCCATCGCGGTTTCTGGGACTGCGATGAGGCGAAGCACAGCGAGAATTCCATCCAGTCCCTCCGGCTTGCTCAGGAGTACGGCCTCTGGGGGAGCGAGTGCGACATCCAGCTGACCTCGGACGACGTCCCCATCGTGTTCCATAACAACAATGTCGAAGGAGTCCGCATCTGGGACCACCCCTGGTCTTCTTTCGAGGCGCACAGGCTGCCCAACGGAGAAAAGATCCCGACACTTGACGAGTACCTGGTACAGGCCCGGAAGAGCAAGACGACCATTCTCGTCATCGAGCTCAAGAAACAGCTCAATACATCCCGCGAGGACCGTCTTTTGGACCTGACCTTCGAAAAGCTGCATCAGTACGGCCTGTATAACCCGAAAAGGGTGATATTCATCACATTCAGCAAGCACATGTGCGAGCGCATCGCCAAGGAGGCACCCAAGTTCGTGAACCAGTATCTCAACGGCGAACTGGCCCCCGCCCAGCTGCGTGAGCTGGATATCAACGGATTCGATTACGAGACCACGGTGGTCAAGAACAATCCCGGCTGGACCGCCGACGCGCACAAGCTCGGAATGAGCGTCAACGTGTGGACCGTCAACAAGGCCGACGAAATGCGCTGGTACATAGACAACGGCGTCGATGCGATCACGACGAACGATCCTTTGCTCCTCAGGCGGCTGCTAGGATCGAACGAATTCCGCAAGGCCCGCAAGTTCCGCCGCGATTAAAACTGGACTGCTTCTGCCGGCCCTAAAAAAGTGAAAAAATATTTGGAGTTTTCAAAGCAAAGCAATACCTTTGCAATCCCAATCGGGAGGAAGACTCGTTAGCTCAGTTGGTAGAGCACAACACTTTTAATGTTGGGGTCTCGGGTTCGAGCCCCGAACGGGTCACAGAATTGAAGTCATGCACCCTTAGCTCAGCTGGTAGAGCAATTGACTCTTAATCAATGGGTCCAGGGTTCGAGCCCCTGAGGGTGTACATCGCAGCCGGTCTGTTTCAGGCCGGCTGTTTTCGTATGCGCTTGAGGTTGGTTGCGAGGATGATGCCCAGTACGATGGCTATCGTGACCTTGACCGCAAGGAAGCCTGCCCCGGCGGCCGAACGCATCTGCTCGGAAACGATGTAATATGAACTCCAGAACACTCCTGCGCCCGGAATCAGGGGGAATATGCCGCAGATGAGGAATACGGTGCTGGGGCATTTCAGGAGCCGGGCCGACCAGCTCGAAAGCAGCGCGATCAGGGTTGCAGCAACCAGGGTGCCTCCGAAAATCCCCAAGGGGGTATAGCGGAGCGAAAGCAAATATGCGGCCCAGCCGAGCATCCCGACCACCCCGCAGGAAAGGTAGTACTTCCTGGGCACTCCGAAAAGCACTGCGAAGGACGAGGTGCCGACCAGGGCCACAAGCATCTGGATGGGGAGCATTGCGGTCAGGGGATCGGTCACGGTGCCGTTCATGATGATCATCCCGCCGGCTATCCAGCTATGCGCGATGAAGGTCAGGCATACTCCGATTGCGATGCACAGGAACACCATTATCGCGTCCATCAGGCGGGTTATGCCGGCCAGGTAGTCCTCATTTGCGATGTCCCTCAGTCCGTTCGTGAACGGGACCCCGGGAATCAGCGGAATCAGCGTCCCGACCATCATGTTCCCCAAGGTGTGCCCGAAACCCAGGGAATGGAAGATGATGCAGGCGGCGGTGCCTACCGCGCCGGCGCAGATGTTTCCGAGTGCCTTGGACATGTAGGGAGAACCGATGAGCACAAGGAACATATAAACGAGCGTTCCGGCCACGAGCGCTGCTGCGCAGTCCGCCAGGCTGCCTCCGAAAATGGCGCAGAACGCACCGCTTCCTAGCGCCGCTCCGGCAAACTGTTCCCACAGGGGTTTCGGGGGCTCCCGCTTGATTTCTTCCAGCCGTTCCCGAGCCTGCCCAAGGGTGTGGCGCCCTTCGGCGATGTCCCGTGAGAACTGGTTGATTGCGACCACCTTGTCGAGCCGGGCCCCCTTTATCGGGATGAATTCGACGTTGGCATATGATTTTCCTGTGGTGAAGATGCCGTTGCTCAGGACGAAGAAGTTTTCCTTTTCTTCCCCGTAGTGGGTGGCGATCCTTTCCATGGTTTCTTCCACGCGTGAAATCTCCGCCCCGTTCTCAAGCAGGATATGTCCGGCTTCCGAGGCCAGGGACAGGATTTCAGCGGATCTCTTTTCGTCTTCCATTTCGACTCCAAAGTTAGTTTATTTTTGAATTTGAAGTGCATTTGGCAAAAAAAGAAGTATCTTAGAAGAAAAAAACGATGAAAAGAGTAGTTCTGATTTTGATGGCGGTAATCGCTTCCGCTCCGTTTGCTTTCTCACAGCCTGCCAAGTCTGCCGCCGCGGAAAAGCCCGCTACGCGGACCTGGGCAATGCATGAGCGCTATGCGAAGGCTAATTCTGAATTGACAAAGTCCCCGAAGGCGGTCTTCTTCGGAGATTCCATAACCGACGGATGGGCAAAGCGGGATCCTGATTTCTTCACGTCCAACAATTTCGTCGGACGCGGCATCAGCGGCCAGACCACGTCCCAGATGCTTGTCCGCCTCCAGGCTGATGTGATTGCCCTGAAGCCGAAGTACATGGTGCTCCTGGCGGGAATCAACGACATCGCGCAGAACAACGGCCAGATAGAACTTGAGAACGTCATGCAGAACATAGTCTCGATGGTCGAGCTCGTCAAGCTGCACAAGATCAAGCCTGTTCTCTGCCTTGTATTCCCTACGACGAAGATCAAGTGGCGCATGGCCCTCGGCGATCCTACGGATAAGATTATCCGTCTCAACGAGATGATCTCATCCTATGCGAAGGCGCACAAGATACAGTGTGTCGAATATTTTGCGGACATCGACAAATCCTCCGGGAATCTTCCCGAGAGCCTCTCCGGCGATTCAATCCACCCGAACCTTGACGGTTACAAGATCATGGAGAGCGAGATTCTCAAGGTCTTGAAATAAACGAAAAAAGCCAGCTGACGCTGGTTTTTTTTCGCGGTGAGTGAGGGATTCGAACCCCCGGTACGGTCACCCGTACACCTGTTTTCGAGGCAGGCTCCTTCAACCACTCGGACAACTCACCTTTTATGTCCCGCCCGCATGGACTCAGGTCCTCCGAAGCGAAGCGGACTGCAAAAATACTATCTTTTTTCGAATTTTACTCCTTTTATTCGGCGAAATAGATTTATTCCGCGTCACGGGTGCGTGCGAACTCGGACCGTCTTAATTTTTGCGTGGCGGATAAAGCTTTGATTGTTAGTGAAAAGAGCTGATACGCTTCCTCCGATTTCGGGGGAAGCGTGTATGGATTATTGTTTGATAGATAGCTGTTTGGCTGCCATGGCGGCCCCTGCGACTCCCCGCCTTCAACTTTTTTTTGAAGCCAAGCGAAAGAATAGTATCTTTGCAGTCTCAATGGAGGAATGGCCGAGTGGTCGATGGCGGCAGTCTTGAAAACTGTTGTGCGGCAACGCACCGGGGGTTCGAATCCCTCTTCCTCCGCTTTCTTACCGTATTCCATGGAACTTCTAACCGAGGAATATCTGCGGACATTCGTTCCGGAGCGCTTCATTCTTGACGAGCGCTATCGTAAAGGACATATAAATATCTTATCCCCGAAAGAAGGCACCCGGATCCTTGGCATGCATACGCCTGAGATGAAGGCTGTAGCGAAGCAGCTTTCGCGCAGCGCGGACTGGCGGCGCCAGCTGGACGTATGGAAGGCCCGCAACCCGCTGACCGGCAGGGAAGGGCTCACGCATGAGGAGAGGATGATCTGGGGCCTTGTCATAGACTATGTGAAAGTCCCGCTTGAAGACCGCCTGGGGATGATCGATGAGTTTATCCCGGCTGTTGACAACTGGGCCATCTGCGATAATTTCTGCTGCAATGCGAAGTGGGTGGAAAAGGAGGACAAGGAGAAGATCTGGACATTCCTGTGCGGGCTTATAGATTCACGTGAAGAGTTCCGTGCCCGTGTGGGATTGATTCTCGCCCTGGCTCATTTTCTCGACGGAAGCCATCTGGAACGGACTCTGGATTATGCCTGCGGACGCGGCTACCTGGACTCCGACCCGTATTATATCCGGATGGGCGCCGCGTGGCTGTTCGCAGAAGGCCTTTGCCGCCGGTACGAAATGACCCTGCCGTTTTTCGCCGGGCGCAGGCTGGGCCGCTGGATCCATAACAAGGCCCTGCAGAAGGCTCGCGAGAGCTGGCGCGTTCCGGAAGAGCGGAAACAGGCCCTTCAGGGAATGAAGTTATAGCCTGACCGGTCCTCTCCTGATCCCGTTTTCCAGCATATCCCCGGGAATGATGCTCCTGACGGCGCTCACGACTGCATTCAGCTTGGCCTCGTGGATGTAGTCGTTCCGTATGACAAGTGAAACCGTCCGGCCTGGCACGGGATCGACTATCGGACGGAGGCAGTTCTGCTGGCTGAACAAGATGAGGTTCTTATGCGTCTCCGGAATGATGGTGATGCCCCCGTTGTCGTTGACGACTTGAATCAGGGTGCCCACGCGTCCGCCTTCGAAGAACTTTTCGTAAGTAAACACGCCCTCTTTCAGGTCCGAATCGTCCAGTTTCCTCAGTCCGTCGCGTATGATCCAGACGCCGCCCTCGTACAGGGATCCGGCTTTGATGCATTCCTGCGCGAAGGCGGGATTCCCCGGTGATACGTAAGCCAGGAACCTTTCATGATATAGTGGAACTTCCAGAAAATCAGCATCGTTCACGGGCCCGGCCATGATGCCCATGTCGATTTCCGCTTTCCGGAGTTTGTCCTTGATCGTGTCTGTGAGCATCTCTTCCGTCTGAAGGGATATGGACGGGCAGTCCTTTCCGAGGTGCTTGAAAAGCCCCGGAATCAGCACCGGCGCGACGGTCGAGATCAGGGCGATCTTGAGTGGTCCGGATGCCATCTCCTTTTCCGACTGGGTGATGTGGGTTATCTGCTCCATGTTATACACGACCACCTTTGCCTGGTCTATAACTTTGAGGCCGATCTCGGTAGGACGGACCGGATGCGAGTCCCTGTCGAACAGACGCACATCGAGTTCTTCTTCCAATTTCTTTACCATCAGGCTCAGGGTCGACTGCGTCAGTCCGCAGGCTTCGGCCGCTTTTCCGAAATGTCCGTAATGGTTGATGGCTATGATGTACCTCAGTTGCTGGATTGTCATTTTCTCATGATTGATTTTATCAATGCAAAGATAAATATTTTTGTGTTGATAAATGACGGTCCTGCAAATATCTTTGCCCTGTCAAAATCGGAAGATATGAACTGGAGGATCATCACCTGGTATGTCGGCGTATCGCTTCTGCTTGTGTCCGCGCTCATGACGGTGTCCGGAATCATCGCTTTCTGCACGCCCGGGGACGATAGCCGGACGGTCCTGCTGCTGTCGGCCATCCTGGCGGGAATGCCAGGCTATTTCCCGCTAATTTTCGTCAAAAGGAGACATCATAATCTTACCTTCCGGGAAGGGAACTGCATAGTGGTATGTGCGTGGATACTGGCATGTCTTTTCGGTATGCTTCCTTTCCTGTTCTATGGCCACGAGTTCACTCCCGTCAACGCCCTTTTCGAGAGCGTTTCGGGCTTCACCACGACCGGAGCGTCCATACTGAACGATATAGAGGCCCTTCCGCGCGGGCTCCAGTTCTGGCGCATATCGACAGCATGGGTCGGAGGCATAGGCATAGTCACGCTTTTCTCCATGATAACTGCCGGCATGGAAAAATCCACCCTCTCCGGGGCGGAGATCTCCAGCCTTGCGAAGGACGGTTTCTCGGCGGGGCGCAGAACCAGTTTCGCCAACAGGATGCTGCTGACCTATATCCTTCTGACGCTCGTCACGTTCTTTTCCCTGAAACTGACCGGGATGGGCTGGTTCGATTCGGCGACAAACGCCATGTCGGCCTGCAGCACCTGCGGTTTCTGCACGCGGAATGCCAGCATCTCCTTTTATGACAACCCGGCAGCGGAAACCGTCCTTACCGCAGCGATGCTTACCGCCGGCATCCATTTCGGCATCCTGTTCCTGGCCTTCCTGAAGGGCCGTCCCCGGCTTATCTTCAAGCCCGAAATCATCAGGATATTCCTTTGTCTGGTGCTGGCGGCTACGCTTGTCGTCACCGCTGACCTGATGGTAAACGGCCATTATGCTTCTTTCGGGGATGCGCTCCGCGACGCGTCTTTCCAGGTGGCATCGATATCTACCACCACGGGATTCGCTACCAGGGACACGACTCTATGGCCCCCGCTCAGCATGGCCATCCTCATCATCTGTTCCCTGATCTGCGGGTGCAGCGGCTCGACGTCCGGCGGCATTAAGATGGACCGCGCTGTCCTGGCAGCCAAGGGAATACACCGGAAAGTGAAGCTGACGGTCTCTCCCAATGCCGTGTACTGCGTGCGAGTGGACGGAAAGACGAAGACCGTGGAGCAGGTCAGCGACGCGTACGGCTATATCATCTGTTATCTCTTGATAATGGTTGTTTTCGCTGCGCTGAACATCGCTTCCGGGTTGGACTTCACGACGGGAGTGACAGCCTCCATTGCCTGCATAGGCAACGTCGGACCGGGTTTCGGGGATGTCGGATCCATGTCCAATTACGCGGCTCTCCCTCCCGTGCTCAAATTGAGCAGCCTGATAGAGATGCTTATAGGCCGTCTGGAGATATTCCCTGTGCTGTATCTTTTGCGTTCCGCCTGAGTTTTTCTTACTTTTGCAGAAGAACAGCTATTACGACATGGAGGTAATTCAGAGTTTCACTATCGATCATACCCGTCTCAAGCCTGGAATCTATGTTTCACGCGTAGACAGGGGGTTCACGACCTTCGATCTCCGCATCACGGAGCCCAACAAGGAGCCGGCCGTCGCTCCGGCCGCGATTCACAGCCTTGAGCACCTGATGGCGACCTGGTTCCGCAATTCAAGGGTAAAGGAGGACGTAGTCTACGTAGGGCCCATGGGATGCCTTACCGGCATGTACGTCATCATGACGGGTTCTTACAGCGTGGAAGATATGCGCCGGCTTACCATCGAGTGCCTTGAATGGATACTCACGCAGGACGAGGTTCCCGCCACGCGCCCGGAAGCCTGCGGCAATTACCTGCTGCACGACCTTCCGATGTGCAAGTGGGAATCCGCCCGCTACCTTGACCGGCTCAGGAACGATTTTCACTGCGAATACACGAAGCTCTGCATAACGCTGGAAGACGGCCGCGTTTTTGCAGACGCATAAGTTTCCGGCCGGCGGAACTTACGGCCTGGGGTAGATGAAGGGACTTTCCTGAAGTTTTGCCAGACCGTCGTTTTCAAATATATCTCTGGACGAATCGTAATACCTGACCCCTCCGACGACGATGTCCCCGAAGTCAACGCTGCAAGGGATGCCTATACTATAATCTGCATCACTTCCTTTTATTGCGGTGACGTTTCCGCCTGAGATTGTGATGTTGCCGCAGTGGTCGCTGTGGGTGTATTGATCTCCATACCGTCCGCCAATCCCGGCCCCCTTTCCGTTGCTGCCTGCATTGAGGACAGAAAGCATATATTGAAATAGAAAACCTGGTGAACGAGAACGGCCTGATGCGCCTGGCCTTCTTGCGTGTAGCGATGGGTCAGTACGGCATCCAGCGCAAGACGCTCGCCGAGCAGCTCGGCATCGGCTATACAGGTCTGAACCGTTGGTTCAAGGTCGACGACATCGCCATCTCCTACTATTCAAGATAGCAGATCTGTACGGCCTCACCGTCAAGGTGAAGGCCACACGAAAAATAGTCCAGACCCAGCAGGATCTGGACCTTGGATAAAATTATACCTCCGTTGCATTTTTCTACCAAAATCAATAAATTTACTCCTTTGAATCCATCATCCATAGCAAGCAATGGGAAAAAACGACAAGTCATTCTATGAGGCCCCTTCGTTCCAGGTCTTCGAGATCCGGACCGAAGGCATGATCTGCCAGAGCCAGAACACGATGAACGATCGTAACAGCTACGACACCACCGACGATAATCCCTTTGCTTAAACCCCTGCCGCCATGAAGACAATGAAATTCCAGAAAATGATGGTCCTTGTCCTCGCCGCAGCGGTGTGGGCAGGATGCACGCAGGAGAACCCTGTGGTAACCGAAGAGCAAGTTACCGAAGAGCAGCATACGACCGTGCAGTTCACGGCGACTCTCGAAGGAAAGGGCGGAGAGGCCACGAAGGCACTGAGCTCCGACGGTACTGCCACCTGGGCGGAGAATGAAGAGATAGCGGTTTATTACACCACATCGAGTGGGCATGCCACCGCGACGGCCACCGTCACCTCGGTCACGGACGGCAAGGCTACCATCACAGCCACTCTTACTGATGCAATAAGCGGGTCCGCAACGCTTGTATATCCTGCTTCGCTACACGATGGCTCCGGATGGCTGGACGTGAGCCAACTGTACAACAATCAATATGGAAACTTGACCGATGGGACAAATCCCATCAGTACCTATTTCGATGCAGCTATCGGGACAGGAGCCATTTCAGTGGATGGAGGAACAGCGGTCATCGACGGAAGCGTGAGTATGGTGAACCAGCTGGCGATATGCGCCTTTGAACTGGGTTTTGCATCTACAGCCGGCGGCACGGCAGTCGAACGTACAATGTCTGCCTCCGCTGGACTCACGATTCAATGCGCGGGTGCAACATATCAAATCGCATCGGATAGAGCGAGCAACTCCGTATCTACAGGAGGAGGAACGTCATACAGAGGCTTCAAATCTGATGACATTGTCTATGTCGCAATGTTGCCGTACAGCGGTACGGTCACGCTTTATTCCAGTGTATCTGGATATAATAGCACAACAACCTACACATACACGACCGGCTCGGGGACACTGAATAAGGGAGCGTTCTATAAAAGTATTCCTGTCACCTTGACACCCGGAGATCCATCAACCTCATCCGGTACTTTAACGGATTTGCCGGCAGGAATCTATACGGGTTATTATTCATCAACCATCACCTTGGAAGATGGTGCTGATATAAAGTTTTCGGGCGCAACCATTTCCGTAACCTCCGGCCCCGCCATCCAATGCATTGGCAACGCCACCATCACGCTGGCGGGCAGCAACACCGTATCTACAAGCGCTGATGGCTATCCCGCCATCCAGGCCGGACCTTCCGGTAAAACCCTGACCATCCAGGGCTCCGGCAGCCTAACCGCCACTGGAGGAAGCAAGGCCGCCGGAATCGGAAGCAAAAGAGATGACACCTGCGGAAACATCACCATCTCCGGAGGCACGGTAATCGCCACGGGAGGAGATCTTGGCGCCGGCATCGGAAGCGGATTGAGTGGCACCTGCGGAAACATTACCATCTCCGGAGGAGAGGTGACCGCCACGGGAGGAACTTTCGCCGCCGGCATCGGAAGCGGATACTATGGAAAATTCTCCAGCATCACCATCACCTCCGGAATCACCTCCGTCAAGGCAATGATGGGCATTGACGCCCTTGCTCCTATCGGAAGAGGCTCTGGAGACACATCTTCCGGCTCCGTCACCATCGACAATACCACCTCCTGGACTGCCGGTACTGCCACCACGAATCTCAACTGGTCAGTCAAAGGTAACACCTGGACCCTGACGCCGAATAGCTAGAATTAGTCCCCTAGCCGAACGCCAGGACGTTCATCAGAAGGAACAGCACCAGGGCAAGGAGAACGCCTCTCCTTGCCTTGGTCTTTTTCTGCCCGGGGGTGAGCCCCTCGAAGGAGTACCACCTGCGTCTCATCGGATGCTCCTGAGATACCCCACCGCAAGAAGCGACGGGAGGTAGTTCCTGGTTTCCCGTGGGACCTTCTCCCATACGGTCCAGGGGTCAAAAAAAGCCCCTCCAGAAAAAATCGGTGGGGCAACGGTGGGGCAACTTGGAAAAGAAAAATCGCTAAGTGCTTGTTTTTCAGTAACTTAGCGATTTTTCTGGTGACTCCTACAGGATTAACGAGATATGAACCATTTATTAGCTGAATATACTTGAATGTTCTTTCCCTTATAATCCAGCGTTTCATCACGCTCCCAAGTTAGTAGAACCAGATTGTCACATTTCAATTCATCCGAGGCACGGACAAGGGCATCCAGTTCCCTTTCCTTCGTCTTTGTCTTGGAAATATCATAAGACACCTGAATCAGGGATGTCACGGTCTTGCCCTTGCGCGTTACGAAGTCAACCTCCTTGTCATTCCTGGTCCTGTAATAGAACAGGGATTTCTCCGGATCATAACCTCTTCTCAGCAGCTCGACAAACACAAGGTTCTCCAACTGCCGACCGCTGTTGCCGGACAGTTCGAAGGAACGGGTGTAGATGAAACCGTTATCTACCACATAGACCTTCCTAGGAGCCTTTTTCATTTCCTTCAGCTTATAATCGTAACGCGGGAGGAAGTAAAACAGGAAAGGCTCTGCCAGGTATTTGCAGAATTTCTTGACGGTGGTCACGCTGCCCAGAGAGAGCTCATCGGCGATTTCGTTGTAGCTCAGGGGATTTGAATAATTGCTGATGAGATAATCCGCCAGGTCGTACAGTTCTGTCGTCTTTCTGATTTTATGGCGCTTCGCAACATCTTTCAAGATGATGGAATCGAACAGAGATCCGAGGTAGCCCTGCTCTATCTCCCGGTTCTTCAATGTTTCAGGGTAGCCGCCTTTCACCAGATACTCTTCCATCTCCAAAGACAATTTCGCTCTCTCGTCAGGAAGGATAGGCAGCATCGGCACGCCCCTGTAGTCCAGCGTCTCATTCATCGAGAAAGGCAGAATCTGTATTTCCACGTATCTTCCCGTAAGCAGAGTAGCCATCTCACTGGAAAGCAGGTTGGCATTGGATCCGGTTATGACCAGATTAACGCCGCGACGATACAACTTCGAAACCCATTCATCCCAGGATTCCAAGTTCTGCACTTCGTCCAACAAAAGGTACTCATAATCCGTATAGACCTCTGCGAGTGCCTGCATCAGCTGGTCTTCGTCAAAACTACTCAGGAGCTGACCGTCATCGAAGTTCAGATATGCGTAGTTCTTTCCGGAAAGAATCTGCAAGGCATAGACAGACTTGCCGGCTCTGCGGGGGCCGGTTATCAACTTGATGACATTGGATTCCAAGTAGGGATTGACATCCACAATATTCTGCCTCGGATAGTAAGGCCTGGATACCAGTTCATCTCTTTCTGCACGTTGTTTGAGTACGATGCTTTTCATTCACTATATCTTTTGTACTGCACAAAATTAGCGAATTTTATTCATTACGCAAAAGAAAAAGAGTATAATTCCACTTTTCCAACCAATTTTAATGGAGAACTGGCAACATACACAACGGCAGCATCGAGCTCCTCCGTAGCGATGAGCACCAAACTGTGTTTGAACTCAGGTTTAGATAAATTATCTTATAAATAATTATGTTATTAAATTTGTAATTCTTATCTTTGTGCCATGAGGGTGATTGCCATATCCACATTGAGAGAGTTTTGGACCAAGCATCCGGACAGTGAACAGGCCTTGAGAGAGTGGTATGTAAAGACTGATAGAGCCAATTGGAGTTCTTTGAACGATATTCGGAATGACTCCAACTCAGTAGATTACGTGAAGAACCAGCGATATGTTTTCAATATCAAAGGGAGCGATTACCGTCTGGTTGCGGCAATAAAGTTCATTCCCAAGCTTGTGTACATCCGTTTTGTCGGGACACACAGCGAATACGACAAGATTGACGCATCAACCATATAGGAGGATAGATTATGGCACAGATCAAGGATGAAAAACAGTACAAGGCCATGATGGCCCGTATTGACCAGCTTTTCTTTGAAACGGACGAGAACACGCCCGCTGACGATCCTCGTCTTCAGGAACTGGACGTACTCTCCGCCCTTGTCGAGGAGTACGAGAAAGTGCACTACACAATCGAGGCTCCCACGCTCTCAGAGACCATGAACGCCCGTCTGGCGGAGAATAAATGGAGCCAGAAGGAACTCGCTGCCATCTTGGGAATCACGGCGCCTCGTCTAAGCGCCATCCTGAGCGGGAAAGCCAATCCCACCTACGAACAGGCCCGAATCATCTCAACGCGCCTGAATATTGACCCCGCGATTGTTTTGGCGGTGTAGCCAGTTTCAGAAGAACTATTTTGCATCCACTGCAATTTTGGTCAAGAATCCGACCATTTTTGTAAATCTAGATTGTGTTCACCATATCTTTTATCTTACATAGAAACGATATTGCGTCTCGGAGTGATATTTCTCTCCGGGGCGCAAAATTGTACTCGGGAAGCGCTGCTGGTTTGGAGAATCTGCCATGTGGAGGGTTTCGAGTATCATGCCGTCGAATTTCTCAATCGGGCCGTGTTTCCCTTCAACGGTTCCGTCAAAGGAGCGTCCGGCCTCTGTAATGAAATTGGGTTCCGTGCTCCATATCTCCACTCCTCTGCCTCCGTACGGATCATACATGTCTGCAATCTTTCGAAGCGAACCGTCCCAATTCCTGATTATCCACGAGCCGACCATGACTTTCTGGCCATATTCCTTCTCAAGCATGGAATCCATCCTTCTCGGCACCCGGAAGTCCAGAGGGGTACCCCCGACTGCAAGGATCTGATCGGGAACGAACTGGCGGCTGTTGAATATGCAGCTGTCTGCATCCACCATGAGGATGTGCTCCATGACATAACCTGCCTTGGAGCCTTTCATGTTAAAATATGTATGGTTGGATAGATTGACCACGGTGGTGCGGTCGGTCATAGCCTCATAAACGATGTCGCATACATTGTCATCTGTCCACCAATATGTGACAGAGCATTGCAGATTGCCGGGAAAACCGGCTTCTCCGTCTGGACTGAGACGGGTGAAACGCACTCCGCAACGGGTGTCTTCACTGAGAATCTCGGCATCCCAGATATGGCGGTCAAACCCCTCTGCTCCGCCATGAAGCTGCACCGGAATCCCCTGCCGGCACTCATTGCATTCCAGAGCATACGGTTCGCCGTCTATCATGATCTGCGGTCCCTTTATCCTGTTTGCATAACGACCGAGGACACATCCCATGAACCTGTAACATCCCGTTCCGGCTTCAAAGGAAGACAGGTCATCGAAACCTACTATCACATCGTCGGAAAAGCCGCTGCGGTCGGGGACGCATAGGCTGACCATCCTGGCCCCGTAGTCCGTCACGGCAAGGGTGTTGCCGCAGGAGTTGACCATGGTGAAAAGCCTGGCTTCAGCACCGGCGGATAAGGTTCCGAAATCCTCTACATCCACATGAGGTTTCCTTGCACATGAGACTGCAAGCAGCAGGCAAAGCAGGAAAGAAAGGGATCTTGTCATTTTATTCCGTATTTCTTCACGTGAATTCTAATTAGAAGTGCAACACACTTCAAGAGTCAAAATTAAATAATTGTTTACAATATTCCAAAGGCGTCCTGTAACCGAGTGACTTACGGGGCCTGTGGTTCAGTTTCCATTCAATCTCAGCAAGCATCTCATCAGTCAGCTTGCTGAAGTCCGTGCCTTTCGGGATGTACTGGCGTATCAACCCGTTTGTGTTCTCGTTTGCACCCCGCTCCCAGGAGTGGTACGGGCGTGCGAAGTAGAACTCGGCATCAAGCCCCTTCGCAATTTCCTTGTGGCGGGCGAATTCCTTTCCGCTGTCAGCCGTTATCGTGTGTATTTTGTCTTTATAGGGTAGCAGCGCTTCGATTGCCGTGCTGGCCAGCTGGGCGACTTCTTTCCCAGCAAGCCTGCGGATCAGCACCAGATGCGTGCACCTGTCGTTTGTCGTCATGATGGCGCCCTTGCGGTTCTTGCCAATTATCGTATCTATTTCAAAGTCACCAAAACGCCTCTTCTCATCTACAACCGCCGGCCTCTGCGATATGTCAACCCTGTCCTGGATGATTCCTCTGGATCTGTACTGGCTGTCACGTCTTCGCTTCCGTCGCCCGTGATGCCTAAGGTTGCAGGCCATCTCGTCGTTACCTCGGCGCTTCGCCTGCCATATTCAGCGGTAGATTGTCTCCGCGCAAACCATCTCTTCCCCCTTTAAGCGGAACCGGCCGCA
>JAEEGL011097820.1_pt1 | contig 59642 bp, 42 predicted proteins | sample 9134231 | NCBI WGS metagenome assembly JAEEGL01 (sample SAMN16246548, study PRJNA631951) | gut metagenome | biome: gut microbiome; feature: rumen; material: fiber-attached | host: Bos | place: Iran: Karaj | collected 2018-10
AACGGCAAGAAACTCACCGCCGAGCAGCAGATCGACTACCTTGAGGAACTGATTACCAAGTTCCCGATCGACTCCATCGAAGATGGTCTCGACGAGAATGACTGGGACAACTGGGTGAAGCTTACCGAGCGCATCGGCGACCGCTGCCAGCTCGTGGGCGACGACCTCTTCGTCACCAACGTGAAGTTCCTGGAGAAAGGCATCAAGATGGGTGCAGCGAACAGCATCCTGATCAAGGTCAACCAGATCGGTTCCCTCTCCGAGACCCTCGACGCTATCGAGATGGCTCATCGTCACGGCTACACCACCGTCACGAGCCACCGTTCGGGCGAGACCGAAGACACCACCATCGCCGACATCGCCGTGGCTACCAACAGTGGCCAGATCAAGACCGGTTCGCTCTCGCGTACCGACCGTATGGCGAAGTACAACCAGCTGATCCGCATTGAGGAACAGCTTGGCGACCGTGCCGTCTACGGCTTCAAGAAGCTTCGCTAGTTAAGAATCGTACCTTTCGATGAAGGCGTTCATCAACTCCTTCATCTTTTCCTGCAAAAGCGCCGTCTGCTCTCCCACGTAGTCGGCGCTTAATCTTTTCTCGGGTGGATCCAGCCGGAACGGCGGCGCGATGATGAGCTTGTTGCGATGGAACAACTTGATGGGTCCGTCCTGGTAAATCATGACGATAGGAACCTGGGCGATGGCCGTGAGCATCGTCACGCCCGGGTGGAAAGGGAGCTGCTTGCGGTGTTCGCCGTGCCGGCCTTCCGGATAGATGATGATGTGTTCCTTGTCCTCCCTGAGAACCTTGAGGGATTCGTGGATCCAGGTCGTGTCGGGGTTCTGCCGGTCGATGGGAATGGCGCCGGTATGACGGAGCAGGAAACCGAAGCCGCGCTGTTCGAAACGGTCCTTGGCGGCCAGTGTATGCACTTTGTGCGGCAGCAGGGCCGTGTTGACGACACCGCCGTCCATGTGGCCGGTATGGTTGCAGACGATGATGGAAGGTTCGGCCAGGATCTCATCCTTTCGGGCGGGATCGAGATAGTAGACCGTGGGTTTGCAAAGCATCCGGGTAATGAAGGCAAGCGGCGGATTCAACTTGGTATCGGACATGGCGGGAGGGTTTAGGTTGGGAAGGTTGATCGGTTAATGGAAAAGCCAGAGGGAGACGAAGCCGACGATGAGCGCTACCACGCAGTTGATGAGCTTGGCGCGCACGAAGGCTCGTTTCGACTCGGCGAGCAAAGGCAGGGACGCATGTCCGTCCTGCGAGATGCAGCTGGCCAGGAGTACGGGAGCGGGGATGACGCCCGTCGCGAAGAGCGTGACGAAAATCAAGTGAGGTCCCGACTCGGGGATGATGCCGATGAGCGTGGCCAGCACGATCATCAGCGGTATGTTGGCGTTGATCCAGCTGTTGATGTCGACGAGTTCGGAGCAGAAGCCCAGCACAAGCAGCACGCCGAACGTCCACAGGAAGATGCGCGGAACGTGCTTCTCGATAACGTGCTTGTAGAGATGCTCCTCGACGAAGTGGTCGCTGCCCGCGACTGTCACGGCCAGCATGATGACGCTCAGTGCGGCGAACAAATAATTCATCCACTCTTCGCTCAGCAGGTTGAAGCCCGCGTGGTCCGGATGGTCGGGCGTTTCATGCTCGTGCTCCAGGATGCCGGTGCAGAGGGCGACGACGTAGACGATGATGCCTACGATCAGGGTGGCGCGCTGCCACGAAAAATGGCGTTCCTTGCCGGTAAACGCGAGTTCCTCCGTAGATTTTTCTGCTTGATCATGCTTGTGCCCGTGCTTGTGCGAAAGGTCCATCTCGTGGATTTCCATCGCGTCGCAGGAGTGCAGCGCGTAGGGTTTCATACCCAGCTTCGGGCCGACATAGTCAATCAGCAGACCGACCACGATGCCGATGGCCAGGATGATGCCGGAGATCAAAAGCGCCTTGCCGGGGAAGAGTGTCAGCATGACGAACGATTCGTCGCCCGAAGTGGCGATGAGCATCGCCACGAGCGCGCCGAAGCTGATCATTCCGTGCGAGAACAGCGACACCGATGCGAAGCCGCCCATACAGCCGGGGATCCATCCCAGAATGGCCGAGACAACGATCTGGCCGAACTTCGAGCCCTGCAGCCGGGCGAAGAACCGCCCGTGCGACTCGATGTTGAGGCTCTCGATCATCATCATCATCAGGACCACCATGCCGGTGATCATGATGGCAGCCCGCAAGGCATCCAACAGTATATCCAAAACATCCATATGCGCGCAAAGTTACATAAAAAAGCGAATTATCCCTGTCCTTGTGAAGGCGGAGTGATGAACCCGTCGGATGGGTTCCAGCCCGTGTGCTTGAGGGTCCGGACGTAGATGCAGCCGTTGCTCTTGATATACAGTCGGTTGCCGGTGAAGCAGAGGGCGTCGACGCGGCGGGAAGGCAGGGTAAGGATGGCGCGGACGCGGCCGTTCTGGTCGCAGACCTGGACGCCGAACGGCGTTGCCACGTACAGGTTGCCCAGCGTGTCGAAGGCCAGGTCCTTGGCAATGGCACCGGTCAGCGTATGGTTGTCAGGGTTGTGGAGCCAGTAGAACTGTTCGCCCGCCGTGCGGGTGCCGTCAACTTGGACGATGTGGCTCAGCAGCCAGTTCGAGTTCTCCTCTGCCGACACTTCCAGTTTGCCGGAGGGATAGAGGAGCGTCGTGACAGGATTGTTCAGGCGCTTGCGGATGGCTTGCGGCACGTCGTTCGGCGCCAGAAGCTCCCAGCCCGCCTCACGGTCCTTGCCCGTTCCCAACAGCGACTGCAGCATATCGTTGCGCGAGTCGCCCGCCTGTACAGGGGCGGGCCAGCCTTTCCAGAGCCAGCGCATCGCGTCGGGGAACATGCGCGTGCCGTGCCAGATGCTGTGGCCACCGCGGTCCCAGTGCGCAATCTCCTCATAGCCTGCAAAATCGAGCGCCGACTCCATCAGCAGGTTCTGCTCCCACCATTCCCCGAAGAGGGGATTCCAGGCGTCCTTCATGCCGTCCTGCAAAAAGATGCGGATGGGCTTGGGTTCACACTTACGGATGTAGGCGGGATAGTCGTTGCCGCCCCGCATCGCCACGTAGGTGCCCACGGAACTGTAGACGCGGTGGAACAGGTCGGGACGCTCCCAGGCCGCCGTGAACGCGGCGATGCCGCTGCTGCTGGCGCCGGTGATGGCCCGGTCGTCCGGGTTGTGCGACAGGCGCACTGGACGTCCGTCAGGCGTGACGAGCTGCTCGACTATCGGCAGGATCTCCGTTTCAAGGAAGCGGGCGAAGGTGCCGTCGGTGCGGTCGAATTCGTTGCTGCGATTGTAGCGCACCACGCCGCCGTCGGCATCGTACGAGACCCCCGGCTGGATGAATACGCCGATCGTCACGGGCATCTGCCCGCTGGCGATCAGGTTGTCCATCACGGTCGTAGCGTTGAACAGGATGCCGTCGAGGCCCACCAGCAGGCATGCCGGCGTTACGCCGTCGTATTGCACGGGCACATAGACCTGCCAGGTACGCCGGGTCTCGGGATAGATCTTCGAATCATTGAATTCCCCTTGAAGGATGAGGCCCTTGAGCGAATCGGCCACCGGTACGAACGCCGGGTCATCCGGATACTGTGCATTGTGCCGCAGTTCCTGCGCGGGCAAGGAAAGCGCCGTCAACAGAAACGCAAGGGGTAGAAAGTATCTATAAATCTTTACCATAGTGGCTAGCGTACGTTCTGGTTTATGATTCATCGCGCAGCGCGCGGCCAGTCCAGGTGTCGGCCTGCGCCAGCGCTTCGGGTGTTCCTTCGAATACGATGCGACCGCCTTCCGCGCCTGCGTCCGGCCCCAGGTCAATCACCCAATCGGCCGCCCGGATCACATCGAGGTTGTGTTCCACCACGACGATGGAATGGCCCCGGTCTACCAGCGCGTTGAACGCGCCGAGCAGTTTCTCGATGTCGTGGAAGTGCAGGCCCGTGGTGGGCTCGTCGAAGACGAAGAGGATCGAGCCTTTGGCGTCGAAATCCTTGCCCAGGAACGACGCCAGCTTGATGCGCTGGCTTTCGCCGCCGCTGAGCGAGCTGCTGTGCTGACCGAGGCTGAGGTAGGAGAGGCCCACGTCCACCAGCGGCTGGAGGCGTTCCGCGACGCGGCGCGCCAGCGGTTCGGGCTGCGTGCCGAAAAAGGCGATGGCCTCTTCGACGCTCATGTCGAGCACGTCGCTGATGTTGCGGCCCTGGTATTTGACTTCCAGGATGTCGCTTTGGAAACGCTTGCCGCCGCACGCCTCGCACACCATCTCCACGTCGGCCATGAACTGCATCGGGATGTGGATGACGCCTTCGCCCAGGCACTCCGGGCAGCGGCCGCCGTCGATGTTGAACGAGAAATGCGAATGGCCGTAGCCGTTCATCTTCGCATAGGGCTGTTCCGAAAAGAGCCGGCGGATGTCGTCGTAAACTTTCAGGTACGTGACGGGGTTCGAGCGGGTGCTCTTGCCGATAGGATTCTGGTCGATGTATTCGACCGAGGCGATCTTGCCCAGGTCGCCGCGGAGTTCCTTGAACACACCCGGCTTGTTGCCAATCTGGTTGAGATGGCGGTACAGGGCGGGGTACAGGATGTCTCCCACCAGCGAGCTCTTGCCGCTGCCGCTGACACCGGTTACGACGGTCAGGCAGCGGAGCGGGAACTTCACGTTGATGTCCTTCAGATTGTTCTCACGGGCGCCGGTCACTTCCACGGCGTATTTCCAGCTGCGCTTCTTTTCCGGAACGGGCAGCTTCCTTGCGCCCGACAGGTAGTCGAGGGTAAGCGTCCGGATGCCGGCGCGCAAGCCGTCTGCGATGCGGCCCTGGAAAACGACCTTGCCGCCGTTCACGCCGGCGTAGGGGCCGATGTCGATGAGTTGGTCGGCCGCCTCGATGATGTGGCGGTCGTGCTCCACGACAATCACCGTGTTGCCCAGGTCGCGGAGGCGCTTGAGCACGCCGATCAGGCGCTGCGTGTCGCGCTCGTGCAGGCCGATGCTCGGCTCGTCGAGGATGTACATCGAGCCCACCAGGTTGTTGCCCAGCGAGCTGACCAGATTGATGCGCTGGCTTTCGCCGCCGCTCAGGGTGTTCGAGGCGCGGCTCAGGGTGAGGTAGGAGAGGCCCACCTCGCAAATATAGTGCAGGCGCGAACGGATCTCGCGCAGCGGCCTTTCGGCCACCTTGCGGTCGTATTCGTCCAGCTGGAGGTTGTCGAAGAAGTCGGTCAGCTCGTCGATCGGGAGGGTCATCAGCTCGTGGATGTTGCGCCCGCCCACCTTCACGTAGAGCGCCTCTGGCCGCAGGCGCGACCCGCCGCAGGCGTGGCATGTGGTCTTGCCCGAGTAGCGGCTGAGCATGTACCGGTACTGGATCTTGTAGCGCTGGCTCTCGACCCACTTGAAGAACGGGTTGATGCCCGTGAAATAATCCGTGCCGTCCCAGAGCATCTTTTTCTGGGCGTCCGACAGCTCGATGTAAGGCTTATGAACTGGGAAGTCGCACTTGTAGGCGTTCATCACCACCTCGTCGTTCAGCTGCTTCATCATTTCGCCGCGCCAGCAGGCCACGGCGCCCTGGTAGACGCTCAGCGTGGGGTCGGGAATAACTAGGCTCTCGTCGATGCCGATAGTCTTGCCGTAGCCGCCGCAGACCGGGCAGGCGCCCAGCGGGCTGTTGTAGCTGAACAGGTGCTCGGTGGGTTCTTCGAAGCGGATGCCGTCGGCTTCAAAGAGGTTCGAGAAGCTGCGTGCGCCGTTTTTTTCGCTCCAGACGGCCAGGAATCCGCCGCCCTGGGAGAAGGCTGTCTGGGCGGAGTCGAGGACGCGGCTGACCGTGTCCTCGTCGCTGTCCGCGGTGAGGCGGTCCACCAGCAGCAGCCATTCCTCCGAGAAGTCATCGATATGCTGCAGGGCCTCTTCCATCTTGGCGATGCGACCCTCGCGCGTAGCCAGGCGCGTGAAGCCTTCCTCCTTGAGGGAGAGGATCTTCTCGACCTTGCCCTCTTCCTGCCAGCGGATGTCGGCCAGGATGAGGACGGTCGTCCCCGCTTCCAGTTTTGCAATATAGTCGGCCACACTCTTGGCCGTGTCGCAGTGGACTTCCTGTCCCGAGACGGGCGAATAGGTCCGCCCGATGCGGGCGAAGAGCAGGCGCAGGTGGTCGTAGATCTCGGTCGTCGTGCCGACGGTCGAGCGCGGGTTGCGCGTGTTGACCTTCTGCTCGATGGCGATGGCTGGCGGAAGGCCGGTGATCAGGTCAACGTCGGGCTTGTTCATCCGGCCAAGGAACTGGCGCGCGAACGCCGAGAGGCTCTCGGCGAAGCGCCGCTGTCCTTCGGCGAACAGCGTGTCGAAGGCCAGCGAACTCTTTCCACTGCCCGAGATGCCGGTGATGACCACCAGTTTCCCGAGCGGAATGTCCAAGTCGATGTTCTGCAGGTTGTTAACCCTGGCGCCGCTTATGTGTATCTGTCTTTTCTCCATCTTTTGTCCTGGGTTTCCAGGTAACTTCGATCATCCGGTAGGGATAGTTTTCGCGCAGGCGTGCGGCGTTGGGGCAGTTCTCGCGATGGATCTTGATGCCGTCGCGGATGGTCACAAAGCCGAAGACCGGGTCGCCGTACACAGGTGTGCAGCACTTGGCCAGTTTGAGTTCCACGCCGGCGAGCTTTCGGTCGAGCACGAAGTCGCCGCTCGTGCCGGTGGCGACAGCTTTCTCGGGCTGCGCAGGCTCGGCGGTCTTGTTGTCCGCCGGCTGGCTTTCCTGCTGCCGCATCAGGTATTCCTTGACCAGCGCCACATCCAGCTGGCCGCTGCCGATGGCGCCGAAGAACTCGTTCAGCGTGCCGAACTTATGCTTTTTGGCCAAGCGGAAGAGTTCGGCGTCGGTGATGACCATTTTCCAGTTCTTAAGCCGGCGTGCAAGCAGCTCCTTGCCCACGGCCGCGCGGGCGTTCTCTTCCTCCTTCAGTTTCTGCTTGATTTTGCTGCGGGCTTTCGACGACACGACGAAGTTGAGCCAATCGGCCGTCGGCTTCTGGTTCTTGCTGCTGATGATCTCCACCACGTCGCCCGTGTGGAGCTTCTCGCGGATGGAACACATCTTCCCGTTGACGCGGGCGCCGGTGCAACGCAGCCCGAGGTTCGAGTGAATCTCGAACGCGAAGTCGAGCACGGTGCTGCCGGCGTGGAGCTGCCGCAGGTCGCCGGTCGGGGTGTAGACCAGCAGCTCTTCGAGCGCGATGGAAGCGTGCTGGTATTTCTCCTCCTCGTCGCTCTGCATCAGGGTGCGCACCTGGTTGAGCCAGTCGGTGAGGTGGTTGCTGCCGCCTTTGATGCCCTTATACGACCAGTGTGCGGCATTGCCTTGCTCCGCCACATAGTCCATCCGGGTTGTGCGGATCTGCACCTCCACGGGCATTCCTTCACGGGTCATCACGGTTGTGTGGAGCGATTCGTAGCCGTTGTCGCGGGGCTTGGACACCCAGTCGCGCAGGCGCTTGGTGTCGGGCGTATATTCTTCCGTGACTAGGGAGTAGACCTTCCAGCAAAGGGCTTCTTCCAGTTTGTGGTCCGGTTCGCAGTCGATGATGAAGCGCATCGCAAAAAGGTCGTACACCTTGTTGAAGCCGATGTGCTGTGCGTTCATTTTCTTCCAGATGGAATACGGGCTCTTGGTGCGGGCCTTGAGCGTGTAGCGGATGCCTTCCCGGTTGAGTTTGTCCTTGAGCGGGTTGATGAAGCTCTGCACGATGGCTTCGCGCTGGGGCTCGGTTTCCTTGATTTTCTGGACGATTTCCTTGTAGCGTTCCGGCTCCGTATATTTGAGGAAAATGTCTTCCAGTTCACTCTTGATGCGGTAGAGGCCGAGCTGGTGGGCGAGGGGGATGTAGAGCATCATCGTCTCCATCAGCTTCTTCGTGCGCTTGGCCGGCGGGAGGATGCTGATGCTGCGCATCACTTCGAGGCGGTCGGCCAGTTTGATGAGGATGACGCGCGGGTCGGTGGAGTAGGAGATGATGAGCTTGCGGTAGCGCTCCTCGTCGAGGTTGGCTTCCTGCATCTGGACGTTCGAGATGTTGTTGAGTCCTTCGACGATCTCGATGATCGGTTTCGGGTATTCGGCGCGGAACGATTCGAGGAGCGGGGTATGGTTGAGGTCGGCCACGACGCCGGTTTGGAAGCGGTTGGCTTCATGGAGCAGCGTGGCGACGGCCGCGTCGGCCTCCAGGCCGATCTCGTTGCAGACGATGCGGGCCACGGCGAGCGGATGCTCGATAAAGGGATGGTTGTTGCTGCGCATCCGGCCCTGCAGGGCCTCGTCTGCAGCTTCGTAGGCCGACAGCAGCATCCGCTTGTCGGCATCGTTGAACCGGGCTGTCAGTTCTTGTAGTTTCCTGGGAATCGTCATCTCTTTCCGGCTATGTTTTCGAGGGCACGCATTTCATCGCGCCAGTGTGCTGCATTGATAAAGTCGAGCCGTGCGGCGGCTTCTTCCATCCGCCGGCGGGCTGCGTCGATGGCCGATTTGAGTTCGGCCTTGTTCATCCGGGCGACCACGGGGTCCTCTTCGAGGTAGCGGACACGGTCGTCCATCGGTTCGGCATAGCCGCGCACGGTCTGTACGGCGCTGCGCGCAGCCGCGCCCACCTGCGTGGGCACGATGCCATGTTCTTCATTGTAGGCCATTTGCTTGGCGCGGCGCCGGTTGGTGCCGTCGATGGTGGCCTGCATCGATTCGGTGATCTTGTCGGCGTACATGATGACGCGGCCGTTCACATTGCGGGCGGCGCGTCCGGCGGTCTGCGTGAGGCTGCGGTCCGAACGCAGGAAGCCTTCCTTGTCCGCGTCGAGGATGGCCACGAGCGAGACGGTGGGCAGGTCGAGGCCTTCACGGAGCAGGTTCACGCCCACCAGCACGTCGAAACGGCCCGCCTTGAAGTCGTCGAGGATTTCGTCGCGTTCCAGCGTATCCACGTCGGAGTGGATGTAGCGGGTGCGGATCTCGAGTTTGGTGAGGTATTTCTCGAGTTCCTCGGCCATGCGCTTGGTGAGTGTCGTGACAAGCACGCGCTCGTCCTTTTCGGCGCGGATGCGGATTTCCTCGAGCAGGTCGTCAATCTGGTTTTTGATGGGCCGCACCTCGATGGGCGGGTCGAGCAGGCCCGTCGGGCGGACCACCTGTTCCACCACCACGCCGCCGCTCTGTTCGAGTTCATAGTCGCCCGGGGTGGCACTGACGTAGAGCCGCTGGCCCACGAGCGCTTCGAATTCGTCGAAGCGCAGCGGACGGTTGTCAGCGGCCGCCGGCAGGCGGAAGCCGTATTCGATGAGCGTCTGTTTGCGGCTGCGGTCGCCGCCCGACATCGCCCTTATCTGGGGCACGGTGACGTGGCTTTCGTCGATGAACGTGAGGAAGTCGTCGGGGAAGTAGTCGATGAGGCAGAACGGCCGCATTCCGGCGCTGCGTCCGTCGAAGTAGCGCGAGTAGTTTTCGATGCCGGGGCAGTAGCCCACTTCGCGCATCATTTCGAGGTCGTATTCCACGCGGGTCTTCAGGCGTTTGGCTTCCAGGTGTTTGCCGATTTCCTCGAAGTAGGCGCACTGTTGCATCATATCGTCCTGGATGGCGGTGATGGCGCTGCGTGTGCGCTCTTTCGAGGTGACGAAGATGTTGGCCGGATAGATCGAGATGTCGTTGAGGAATTCGAGGGTGGCGCCGCTGACGGGGTCGATCATTTCGATGGTCTCAATCTCGTCTCCGAAGAAGACGACACGGCAGCCGTAGTCGCCATAGGCCAGGTTGATATCGACGCTGTCGCCCTTGACGCGGAAAGTGCCGCGCTTGAATTCGGCTTCGTTGCGGGAGTAGAGGGCGTCGACGAGGCTATAGAGGAATTTCTGGCGGCTGAGTTTCTGGCCGGCTTCTACATGCACGGTGGTTTCGTGGAAGTCGTCGGGGTTGCCGATGCCGTAGAGGCAGGAGACGGACGAGACGACAACGATGTCCCTTCGTCCCGACAGGAGGGCGCTGGTGGCGCTGAGCCGCAGTTTCTCGATTTCGTCGTTGATGCTGAGGTCTTTCTCGATATAGGTGTCGGTGGTCGGAAGGTAGGCTTCCGGCTGGTAGTAGTCGTAGTACGAGACGAAATATTCGACGAGGTTCTTCGGGAAGAAGCTTTTGAATTCGCTGTACAGCTGGGCCGCCAGGGTCTTGTTGTGGCTGAGGATGAGCGTGGGGCGTTCGAGCCGGGCGATGACATTCGCCATCGTAAACGTCTTTCCCGAGCCCGTGACGCCCATCAGCGTGGTCGCAGGGTTTCCCTCGCGGATCGACTGTACGATCTGCTCAATCGCCTCCGGCTGATCCCCCGTCGGCCTATACGGTGCTGTCAGTTCAAAATTCATAATACCGGGTCACAGCTCGATTTTTATAGTCAGCTTTTTTGCCAAGAGCGGAGGAGGAGTTTGCTTTAGAGGGCTTGTCCACCCCCGGACAAGTATAGGGGGAGGGGCCCGTTGGCTGCAAGTTATCGCTTTGGCGATGACGCGGCAGACAATGGGAGGGGCCGGAGCAAGCTTTAGCTTGCGGAGTCCCGAAAAAGCAAACTCCTCCGGAGCGGAAGGCAAAACAAGCCATCATGCTATTTCTTTTTCTTGGAGTTGGATTTCGTGGTGGGACGGGCGGCGGAGACTTGGGAGAGGTAGTCCTCGAGGCCGGAGACGACTTTTTCGGCGATCTTGCGGTGGGTGGCGGGGTCTGCGAGGAGTTCCTCATCGGGGAGGCTGCTCATGAAGAGGCATTCGACCAGGGCGTTCGGGTACTCCGTCGGCATATTCAGCGAGAAATTGAAATTGCCGGTAAGACCGTAATTCTCGTAGCCCAGGTCCAGCATGTGCTTGAGCAGCGTCGCGGCCAGCTCACGGTTCGTGATGTGCTTGTAATAAGTGCTCGAACCCATCGCGGCGAGGGGTGAGCCGCCGGCGTTGTTGTGGATGGAGACCATCAGGTCTACTTTCGCCTCGCGGAAGATCTTCTTCCGCTCGGTCATCGTCATCGCCCGGTCGTCGGTGCGGCTCAGCACCACCTTCGCACCTTTCTTCTTCAGCAGCTTCTCGATCTCGCGCACGATGCTCAGGTTGACGTCGCTCTCGCGAAGCCCCGTGTTGCTGATAGCGCCGGGGGCGTCGCCGCCGTGTCCGGCATCCAGTCCGATGGTCAGCGCGCTGAGCGACAGGTTCTTCGGCGCATGCTTCACCTCCACGATGAGGTTGTTGCCCTCATAACTGACGGAATAGCCCCAGCAATACTTCTCTTTCAGCTTGATGACCAGGCGAAGCACGTCGCTCTCCACCTGCTGCAGGTCGAGGTAGTCGATCATCCCGAGCTCGTTGTACTGGGTCACCCAGTTGCTGTTGTTCATCGCGCCGAACACATCTACGCTGATCGTCGTGGGGTCGAGCGAGGTGCGGGCAGCGTAGGGGAGCCTTTCGGGCAGCGAGAGGCGGATGCGGTCGCAGTCCTGCAGGTTCGAGATGCCGATGTTGTTCGTATTGACGATATGGCTGCTCTTCGGCGAGAACTCCACGTCCTCCTGATGGATGAAGGCAAAACGGTTGGTCGATAGCTGCACCTTGTACAGGTCGTCGATTGCGCCGACCACCTTCAGCACGATGCCCGGGTCGAGGAAGCCCATCTTCGAGCCGCCCAGGCGGTCGCCGCCCGATCCATACTGGAGATAGGCGAATTCCTTCGTGGTGACATAGAAAAGACGGTCTTCAAGCTGCGACTGCGGCGCAGGACGCGCCACGATGCCTTCGACCGGCTTCTTGTAGTAGATGTTGAACTGCTTCGTTTCCACCTGGTCGCCCTTGAACAGGGTGACGTCGATGGGGTTGTCGCCTTCCTGCAGCTGCACCTGGCGGCCGAAGGCGCCGGTCTTGTAGACCTTCACCTGCTGGCCGTTGATGGTGGCCAGGATGCCCGGTTCGGTGATACACACCACATAGTATTTGCCGGAAGTGACGGTGTCCCGGTTGTAGTGGGGCGACCGCTTGAAGGGGATTTCGGCCGGAAGCTCGGTCAGGGAAGCGAGCAGCAGCACGGCGGCTGCCAGAATGCGAAGGAATCTCATATCGTTGCGTTTAATTGTCGTTTTCCGTTCGCACGCGCATCACGCGCGAACCAACAAATATACGAAAAAAATGTATCTTTGCAGAGAAATCCTTGCATATGGACAAACCCCGGCTCTTGGAAATGGATGTGATGCGCGTCCTCGCGCTCCTGCTGGTAATCTTCCAGCACTGCTGGTCCATCCTCGACCTTGATGTCCCAGCCCAGGCCTTTTCGTATCACGGCTACAGCGCGCTCATCTACGGAGTGCCGCTCTTCGTGATGATCTCGGGCTTCTTCCAGCTCTCCGGTTCGCCTGTCCCCGTCGGGACGTTCCTCAAGAAGCGCCTCACGCGGCTGCTGTTGCCGTTTTTTATTTGGATGACAGTCGTTTACATACTGTCCATCCTGATGCACAAATATGAGGATATCCATACGGTCGGCGACGCGTTCAAGCAGTATGTTCCGTACTTTGTCGGGAACCGGGTCAACGAGGCGTTCTGGTATGTATATATGCTGGCGGGCCTGTATCTGATAACTCCCGTACTCCAGCGCGCCCTGGCGGCGCCCGATCGGAAGCAGATTCTTGAATACTGCCTTGCTCTCTGGGTGCTGCTGGTTGTCCTGGGCGATTTCCTGCCGCAATTCACCTTCTTCCAACTGTTCCCCGTGGCCGGCCGTTTCCTGGGCTATTACCTGGCCGGCTTCTATATCGGGACCTGCCTGAGGGACAAGGCTTGGATCCGTTGGGCCGGCGTCGCTGGGCTGGCGGTTTCCTTTGCGCTGAATGTGGCCTTGAAGTATGCCGGCCATTCCTATTACATCCTGGAGATGGGGGAGGTGGTTTCCCTCTTCCTGCTGGTATGTTCGTTCCGTCCTGCCGATTCCCCGGCTTCGCGCCTGATGACGCGCATCAGCCGGTACAGTTATACCATTTACCTGACTCATTTCGTCCTGATCCGCTTCCTCTATACGACCCTGCCGGACGTGTTTCCACTCCACTGGGCTACGCCGCTCTACGCGGCCGTCCTCGTACTGGCCTGCGAAACCGTTTTCTGCTACGTCCTTGAGCGCCTTCGCATCCCCGGGAAGTGGACGGGCATCGCCTGAAATAAAACAATGATCTATATGAAACGACTTATGCTTGCCATGCTGCTCATCGCCGCAGCGGTTTCTCCCCTCCGGGCGCAGGATGCCCCGGAAAACGTGATCATCCCCGAACGCGAAACGGTGGTGCTCGACAATTTCACGGCCATGCCGAATATGTCGCTCGGGCTGTACCAGTATGCCCGCCAATGCGTGCTCAAGGGCCTTGCCCGCCGCCGCATCAACGTCATCGACGTGGAGGCCGAGGGCATCGGTCGCCCGGATATCGTCTATCCCTCGTTCCATTACGTGTCGGGCAACACCGGCCACCCGTTCGACATCAACCGGGCGGTGAGCCTGATGAACGAGTTTTCGTCGGCACGCTGGTATGCCACGGTCCATATCGCGCGGTTACACAGTCGTCCGGTGGAGCACAAGAGCAAGGACAAGGACGGAAAGGAGGTCGTGAAGACCGACTTCACGGTCGATCTCGACGCGGACTTGTACCTGTACGATGCGGATAAGCAGTTGAACTACGGCCCGTACCGCTGGCACTATACCTATACCGGCGCAATGGATCCGGAATTCGGCGAGCGCACCTCGGTGTCGAACCTCGAGTCGAAGGCGCGGTCGTTCGTCACCGACAACTTCCGCTATAAGGCCTCGGTCATCAAGCTGGGCGAGTACAACAAGCGCGGCAAGCTGGAAGACCTGTACCTGAGCTGCGGCAGCGAAATGGATGTGGAGAACGGCGATGTCTTCTTCATTTACGTGTTATCCGACGTCAACGGCATCGAGACCGCCCGCAAGCTCGGAAAGGTCAAGGCACGTGAAATCACCGGCCCGAACAGTTGCCGCTGCACCGTCTCCAACGGCGAAGCCGAAATCAACAAGGCCTTCCTCGACGGCCAGATCCTCATCGCCGTCAGCGATACCGACAAATACTTTTAATAGAAAAAAATGAATAAGAATATGAAACAATATAGCCGACTGGCCTTCATCCTCGCGGCGTCGCTGTGGACGCTGACGGCCTTTGCGCAGATGCCCGCCCGGCAGTGGCAGGCACCCAGCGACCCTTCTTATGAGATGCGGGAAATCTCCTGTGTTAGCGACGGCAACCGCCTTTACGGCGAAGCCTTCATCCCGGTTTCGCCCGGGAAGCATCCGGCCGTGATCCTGTCCCATGGCTACAACGGCTCGCATGTGGGCTTCTACGCCATGGCCGACACGCTGGCCAAACTGGGCTACGTGTGCTATTGCTATGATTTTGCCGGAGGATCGGTTCACAGCCGCAGCGAAGGCCGTACCGTCGATATGACGCTCTTCACGGAACGTCAGAATCTGCTGGATGTTATCGATATGGTCCGCGCCTGGGACTGCGTAGACCCGGAGAACATCTTCCTGCTGGGCGAGAGCCAGGGCGGATGCATCTCGGCCCTTGCCGCCCCGTATGCTGCCGACAAGATCAATTCCATCGTGCTCGTATATCCGGCTTTGTGCATCCCTGACGACGGATTTGCGCTCTTCCCGAAGCGGGAGAACGTTCCGGATACGGTCACGATCATGGGAATGGTGCTCGGCCGGGGCTTCTATGAGCCTTTCTACGATAACTTCGATATCTATAAGGAAATCGCCGGCTATCAGGGCGAAGTGCTTATCATTCACGGCACGGAGGACAGCCTGGTCAAGCCCGAGTATGCGGCCAAGGCATCCAATGTCTACGACCACTGCGAACTCCACCTGATCTTCGGCGCCGGCCACGGCTTCTGGAAGCCGGAAGACAGGTCGCTATATTACTCATACGTGCTCAACTTCTTCGAGAAGCAGATGCGGCCGAAACAGCCCTGAGGCTGCATAACAGAATCGTTTTATCGCTCAAAAGGCTTGAGAAGCTTCTTCATCTGGCCGCTGACACAGTAGCGGCTGAGCGGGTGGTCTGCGTTCGACAGGACACGGGAGTAATAGACCACGCGATCGGTTTGCGTGTCGATGACGGCAGCGTACAGGGCGTTCCCATATTGCTCGATGGTGGCGTAGCGGGGCGTCTGGTTGAACAAGGTCCGCACGATGTCTTCGACGAGCTTGTCAAAACGCTCCTTGTCGTACAATTCCTGGCTCTGGATATAGCCATACGAGTGGACCACGATTCCGTAGCGGTGCCCGCTCTCCACAATCTTATTGTGCAGGCCCTTGGGGACACGCAGATTCTTGGCGTCGCTGACCTCCAGGTCCGAAAAGCCGTCGATCCATCTGGCGATATCCTTGTCTTCATCCGCGTAATCCATGGGAATTTTTTCGGAGAACGGATAGCGGTACGACGTGATGAGGTCTTCCATCAAGTCTTCGGAAGCCTCGCACAGCGATTTCACCCGTTCCGAAGTGGTGGTTGTGAAAAAGAGCTGATAGGCACGCGGCTCGATGAAAGCCAGTTCGTCAATCTGGGAGACTTTGACATCCGACGACGTGTAGCGGGACGTCATGCAGGATGTCAGCATCAGCAGGGCGGCTGCTGCGCAAAAGAGAAGGGAATTCAGTTGTTTCATGGGGATCTTCGGATTCTATCGAACCAGCGAAACGGGTTCGACGTGGTGGAGGAAGGCTTCGGCGAAGGTGGTGCGGCATTCGAGGCCCCGGAAGCGCTCCATGGGATCGTGCCATTCCTTCATCAAATCTTCCAGATTCTGGCTTTCATGGCAGAAGCAGGCCTTGTATTTGCGGTCGCGGGTCGTGGTGATGTCCACCCAGTCGGAAGGATGGAACATCTGCGTCTGGGTGCCGCTCATCACTTCGAAATAATAGAGTTCGAAGCGGCGGTCGAGCCGGCGCCAGGCGTCCAGAACCAGGATGCCGCAGACTGCATGGTCACGGTGGCCGTCGATGGGCCAGTGCGTGATGACCACGTCAGGATTCTCGCGGTCAATCAGTTCGCGCATCTCGCGGTAGCGGTCGAGGTTCACCGCGGTGTCACCGTCGACCTGGTCCATAAACAAGGGACGGGCGCCCGTCATCGCACAGGCGGCCTGGGCTTCTTTCACGCGAATGGCCGCCGACTCGGCGTGGCTCTTACCTGGGATTCCGGCTTCGCCGCGCGTCAAGTAGACGCACACCACTTCGTGCCCCGCATCCGTCAGCAGGCAGATGGTACCGCCCGCTGCGGTCTCCGGGTCATCGGGATGGGCTCCGATCACGAGAATCTTCTTACTGTCTTTCCGTTTGCCGGCCGGCGTCATCCCGGCTCCTGCGGCTTCCAGCGGAATGCCGCCCAAAATGGTCAGCGCGGCTGCACTGCCCGCCGCCTTCAACATGGATCTTCTGTTCATATCTTCAAAGATACGAAGAAAAGTTCTAACTTTGTATGAAGCTGTTTCCAAATCATGAAAAAACGATTCTTCCTTCTCCTGCTGCTTGTCTGCCTTCCGCTGGCAGCGCAGCAGCGCCAGTATATCTGGCCCAAAGGCCAGATGCCGGACGCCCAGCCGCAGCAGATTGCTGCGATGACCGACGAGGCTAACGCCCCGGGCTTCAAGCCCGACAAGCATCGCATTCCCTATTTGGAGTGGTACGCAGCGCCAGCGGCTGACGTTGATAACGACGCCTGCATGATCCTCATTTCGGGCGGATCTTACGAGTGCTGTTGCGATGTGGGACTCATCCAGTACTGGAAGGAAGAACTTACCCGTCGCGGTGTCCAGTGCGTCAACTTCGTGTACCGTACCCCGCGACCTGAGGGCCTTCCCATCTATCAGACGGCCTGGGAAGACGGCCAGCGCGCTGTCCGGCTGGTCCGGAGTGAAGCGGCCAAGCGTGGCTTCGATCCGGAAAAGATTGGCGTCATTTCGATGTCAGCCGGCTCACACCTCGCCCTGCTGCTGGCTACCGGCTCGTTGACAAAGACTTACGCGCCTGTGGATGCCCGTGATAAAATCCCTTGTCACATTAACTGGGCTATCGTCAACGCACCCGCCTATGTGACGAGTGACGGCGAAACCGGCACTCCTGCCACCCGGGAGGGTTATGGCGCAGACGTAACGCTCAGCAGCGTGTTCCCCTTCGATGCGAAATCATGTCCCATGAGCCTGCACCATGGCGGTGCAGACGACTATTCTCCCAACGGCTCCACGCTGGTATACAGGCAACTGAGGCGCATGGGCGTCCCGGCCGAACTGCATCTTTATCCCGGAAAGGGCCACGGCGCCTTCGGCTTTGAGCGTGGCGTGGAATTCATGACACAGATGGGCTTCCTGGGCCCTGTAGCGCCCGAAGTGGCGATCATGGATCGTTTCCCGGAAGACCTCGTGTCAACGCAATACAGCAAGGAAAACGTCTGGCCTGAAGGCAAGATGCCCGACTTCCGGGAGAACCAGTGCACCCCGTACATCGAATGGTATATCCCGGAGCGTCGAACCACCGACGCCATCCAGATCATCTACTCAGGCGGCTCCTATATGGGCAACGGGCCGGAAAGCTTTGAAGTGACCCCGGCTCGTCGCTACCTCAATGCGCTGGGGATCACCGTGGTTACGATGAAGTACCGCACTCCGCGCCCGGAAGGGCTGGCCAAACACACAACGGCCTGGCAGGACCTGCAGCGCGCCATCCGCCTTGTCCGCAGCGAGGCGACCGAACGCGGCCTCAACCCTGACCGCATCGGCATTATGGGCTCATCGGCCGGCGGGCACCTTACGCTGATGGGCGTCACTTCCTCCCGGCATCGGTCTTATCTTCCCATAGACAGCCTCGACTTCATTCCTTGCAACGTGCAGTGGGGCATCGGCATCTACCCGGCCTACGCCCTGACCGATGGCATGGATGGCGACAACGCGAGTGGTGGCAACTACGACACAGACAGGCTCGTGCCCGAATTCACTTTCGACCCCGCTACCGCGCCGATGCTCTTCATCCACGGGGACGCCGACGGCTATGCCGCGATGGGCTCCGTCAAAACCTGGGAGAAAATGCGCGCCATGGGCATCCAGAGCGAACTCCACACCCTCGCCACCCGCGAGCACTGCTTCATGGTGAACGCTTCCCCCGGCACCGGCAGCTACAACTGGCTCGACCGCATCGCGGAGTTCATGCGGTACATGAAGTGTCTGCCTCCTGCACAATAATCACGCTCCGCAGTTCTGTCGCTCTGTCGTTCTTTCGCTCGCTGTAATCGTCTATCAAAGCAATCTGCCTTAGACTGGCGTAGATGGCCGATTGGCATGATAGTCCTCGTCAGCCAAAGGAGAACGAGCAATGGAATGTTTGTAAGTATTTGATAATCAATTATCTCAATCTTTCTTGCTTGGCGGACGATTACAGCCGGGGCAGAAAACTGAACAAAACGGAAGTTTTGTTTGTATAATTCTCTGAATATTCCAATCTTTGTTTTTGGTGCTTGGGAACAGCGACCCGGTTTTCGCTTTCCCGAGTGTGAAGTTGAATGTAGCCACTGTTTCAGTCCGGGTTGAAGGAGTTATCAGCTTGTGATGGAGAATACCAATCAAACACAACTCGTCGGTTATTTTCATATTTGTTCCGACGGCAATTATTCTTCGGTTTTGTTTCGTGATTCTGCCGACTTTAAAGCAGCGATGAATCGGTTGGCACTGTTGGCTCTGCGCTATCGAGTGACTGTGCTTGCTTTCGTCTTGATGGATAACCATTTCCACTTTGTTGTCAAGGTAGAAAGTAAAGATGACGCGACTTTTTTTGCGAATGCTTTCAAACGGCTCACCGGATTATATAATACACGAAAGTATGGTGAGCGGGCATCTTGTCGGAAATTGCCGGTCAAGATGCTTCCAGTCCGAACGATCGACAATTTGAAAAGTGTCATCTGCTATACGTTGAAAAACCCTACGAAGGCACGGATCGCCATGTTCTATAATTATCCTTGGGGAACAGGGAATCTCTATTTCAGGTGTGTACAATTTGGTCCCGAAACTAAGGACATGCAAGCCAATCGGGTGAAAGATATGAATCAAAGCCAGTACAGGTCGATGTTCCTGACACATATGGAAGTTCCATCCTCCTGGATGATACGTGACGGAGTCATCCTTCCCGAGAATTATGTTCCAGTCCGACAGGTGGAGAACTTGTTCAAGACAACGCGCTCTTTCATGTTTTTTCTTTCGATGAACAATGATGATGAAATTGAAAGGGATATGGAAGAGTGGAACGAAGTCCGATTGCCCGACCCCGAACTTAGAGCTGCCCGTAATGAAATGATCGACAAGATGTTCGGTAAGACTCGCCTGAATGATCTTTCGGCTCCGCAGCGCATGTCCCTGGCACGGGCGCTAAGGAAAAGATACTATTGCTCGAAGAAGCAACTTGCCCGCATTGTACGGCTTCCGTATGAAGAACTGGCAGCTCGTCTATGAAGTATTTTTTGCTGTAATCGTCTCTCATGACAATCTGCCATGGACTGACTTAGGTGGACGATTGACTTGATTGTCCTCGTTAGCCCAATGAGGACAAACATGGTTCTTGATGTATATGGCTGATAATCAGTATGCTTCCGTCGTATGATTTAACGGACGAATACACTGGAAGGGATAATAGGTACGCATTTTAACAGAAACTACTATCTTTGTGTCGATGAACACAGTTAAGATCACGGCTATCCGGCAGACGGTGTATGACGATCTGATGGCGAAATATGAGAACCCGATCGAGCATACATGCGACGTGCGGACAGGACAGGAGTGGATTTCCGTGGACGGGCAACGTCCTGAGGGGTTGTGCCCGTCGGCATGGGATGTGATGCGCCCGTTCGTCGAATCGCTTGCCCGCGGAGAGGGAAACTTCTTTGACGGATGGATGCAGAATCCCATGAGCGCCATGATCAGTTGTAACGACGGTTTCCGCCCGTTCAGTTTTTATTTAGAAGTCATATAAAAATGTTAAAGGATATCTATCTCGCCGGCGGCTGCTTTTGGGGCGCTGAGCATTTTTTCCAGCAGATTGACGGTGTTGTTTTTACCGAAGTCGGGTTTGCCAACGGGAACACGCCTGATCCTACGTACAAGGAAGTCTATACCGACACGACCGGCTATGCCGAGACGGTCCACGTGCGCTACGATACCGAAAAGGTCGGGCTGAAGTTCCTGCTGCGTATGTTCTTCAAGGCCATCGACCCGACCTCGCTCAACAAACAGGGGGAAGATGAAGGAACCCGCTATCGAACAGGGATTTACTATACGGATGCGGCAGACCTTCCCAAGATCCAGGCCGTATACGAAGAAGAGCAGCAGAAGACTGCCGCTCCCTTCGTCGTTGAGGTCAAGCCTCTGGAAAACTTCTATCGGGCCGAGGATTACCATCAGGATTACTTGAACAAGAATCCCGACGGCTATTGTCACTTGCCGCTCGAACTCTTCAAATTTGCCCGGGAAGCCAAGTCGGATCCGAATGAATAGCGGATGCCGAAGCTGAGGCAGGCATCGATGCCGGACCACCAGCTCCAGGTAGGACGGAAGTCCACGGAGAGCTGGAGGGGGCCTTTGAACTGCCAGTCAAACCCGGTCTGCGCACCAACGCCAAACCAGTAATATTTGAAGCCGTACTGTACTGCGGGTCCGGCATAAAAGCCAGCCGTCCGTCCGATGGGCCAGCGCCATTGGTAACTTGTCACAATCAACCAGTCGGTATAGAGCCGTTTGGTTTCTGGATTAATGTCATAGATCCGGAAACCGAGATCGGCCTCCAGACGCGATTTGGGCGTGAAAAAATGCTGGTAGGAGAGTTCGGCACCGAAGCTCGGGAAATCGTTGAGCCAGGTACCGTCCTGGAGGCCGAATCCGCCGGTGAAGCGGACGCCCAGCGAATTAGCCGGCTGCGCTAGGGCGGCAGTGGGCTGAAAGGCCAGGATCACAAGCGCTAAAAGAGCGCCCGATAGTGTGAGACAGCGTTTCATTATTCCAGATTAAATCCGTTCACGGTAATGTTGGCGGGCGTTGTTCCGTCCGGAATCTCGCAGGTGAGGATGCGTTCCTCGCCGGGCATCAGGTGGATGTAGTTGTCCGACCACAGGGCCGGGAGGATGCGGGAGCCGTCGGCATTGCGGGCTACCAGGTGCAGCATCAGGGCGGGCGTTTCCGAAGGGTTCGCCACCACGATGGAATGACCGTCGGCGGCTGGTTCTACGGTGACTTGGGCCTTCGGCAAGGTATTGAGCGCCTGCAGGTTATCTTCCTTATCAGACAGTACGTAGTCGTTGAGCGAAACCAGCGTTTCGCCGTCATACAGCGTCAGGCGCAGGATGCAGGCGGGGCTGGGGAGTTGTATGGAGAACAGGGACGTCGTGCTGTCTTCCCGGGCGTTGAGCGTACGGACCTGCGTCGAAACGACGGCGCCGGTCAAGTCGTAAACCGTGGCGGTCGCACGCAGTCCGGTCTTGTTTCCGGCACTGTAGTTGACCACTTCCACCTTTTCCGCGACCGGGTTCCACTGGATGTGCAGCGGTTCGCAGGCCTTGCGGCACGCGTAGTAGGAGGCCGTGCCGTCCAGGAAGAAGTCGTAGGTGCAGAATGCCATTGACGGCCAGGCCGGATGGCTCATCCACAGGAGCATGCCGCGGCGCTGCTTGCTGCGGCTCTCGAAGATCGACCGGTAACCATCGTAATTGACCCACTGCGCACGCGAAGCGAACGTCTGGGCGTCGTCCGAAGGGCCGAAATAGGAATCGACGGCGTCAATGAACGTCTGGCCGCGCTGGGCGCTTTCCAGTGCGAAGTCGTGGATGCCCCACAGGCGGGACGGCGGCCAGGCCTGGTCGGCCGGCATAATCATCACCAGACTCTCGTAATTCGGGAAGTTGGGCATACCCCGTTCGCTGTGGAACATCACCGTTTCATTCCGGTACTGCGGAATCCGGTCGAGCTGCCAGTAGGCTTTCGACGGCAGGCGGAAGTAGGTGCCGCGGCCCGAGACAATGTCATCGGCCGAGGAGGAGAGATAGAAACTGGCCGGGTCATCCGTCGCGACGAGCTTGCGCAGGGCGCGGTCGAGTGTCTGGGGCGGATAGCCCTCGTTTCGGCCGCACCAGAGCAGGATGCTCGGATGGTTGCGGACGCGGCGCAGCATATTTTCGGCATTGTCCATGAAGAGCGCTTCATCGTACGGGTCCGGCCCGTCGGCGGGATTGGCCAGCCAGAAATCCTGCCAGATGAGGATGCCGTTGCGGTCGGCTGCCTCATAGAATTCCTCGTCTCCAATCATGCCTACCCAGTTGCGAACTAAGTTAAAGTTTTCATGTCGATGAAGCTGCATAGCCGTTTCATAATCAGACTCTTTAAATCTTAGATTACTTTCGCTGAAACCCCAGTTTCCACCGCGGCCCACAAGGCGTCGGCCGTTGATCCAGATGCGAAGATTGTTGCCGGTCGTGCTGTAGGTCAGCTGGCGGACGCCGGACTGGAATGACAGCGAGTCGCTGTCGCCGGCCTGCATCCGGACGGTGTAAAGGTACGGTTCGCCGTAGCCGTTGGGCCACCAGAGCCGGGGATGGTCGAGGGTGAGCTGCGTCGAGACGGGCAGCGTGCTGCCTGCTGCCACGACGACCGGCTTGCTGAACGTCACGTCACCGTAGCGTCCTTCCCAAACGGTCTTTACGGTATGGTCGGAATCATTGACCAGCGTGGCGCCCAGCGTCACGCGGACCTTTGTCGTGTCAAGGATGGGAGGCAGTGTCTCCAGCTTGTTGAAGCCGAAGCGCACCGTGGGATCGACGATCCGCACCGGACCGCAGCGGACCAACCGTACGTCGTTCCAGAGGCCCATATTGCGGCCGCGGATGGTCGGAATCCAGTCCCAGCCGATCGAAGCGTGGAACGTGGGGTTGTCCGCGCCCAAAATGCCGCCGTTGGTGGCGCAGCGCGCCAGCGTATTCTGTTTCGTCATGCCCGGGTGTGCTGGCGGATAGACGGTGACCTCCAGCCGGTTCTCTTCCTGCAGCAGGGACGTGATATCGAAAGAAGCGTCGGTGAAGGCACCCTCGATGCGGCCGACGGTCGTGCCGTTCAGCACGACATCGGCCTTCCAGTTGATGCCGTCGAACTGCAGCCGGATGCGGTCGTCCGCCTTGTCGGGATTCCAACCCTCCGGACGCGGGAACGTCTTGCGGTATACAAACGGCGAAAGGAAGTAGGAATCACTGATATACTGTTGGTTATCCGCGAAGTTGGGGTCGGGGAGCATCCCGTTGTCAAGGTAGCTCACGAGGACGGTGCCCGGTACGGTGGCCGGAATCCATGCGTTCGGATCGCCGGCCTGCGGCAGCCGGGCAACCTGCCAGCCGCGGTCCATTTCAGCGCAGCAGGGCGCTGCGTCGTCTTTTTTCTCCGAACCGGCTCCCAGGACCTCCATTTCCGTCAGCACATAAGGCATACCGTCAACCGATTTGTCGAGGAGCAGCCGTACCCAGCGGCCCCGGCCGCGCACTTTCAACGTATCGCAGCGGACACCTTCCGTGCCGTCGAGCCGTGCGATCTGGCGCCAGGACGCGGAATCAGGGCCTGCCTGCAGCACGCCTTTCGCAGGCGCGTTCAGCCAGTGCAGCCGCACTTCGTCGAAGCGACGTTCCTCGCCCAGGTCGACCGCCAGCCATTCCTGGCCGCCGGTTGCTGCGACCCACGCGCTGCTGAAGTGCTCCGACGTAAGCATCGGCAGTACCTCGCCGTCGCGGTAGAAGCCCCAGGCCTGCCATTCGATGGCCTCGGCGCCCGGTGCATCGACGGTAATGCGCCAGCCCCCCGCTGTCATACGCTGCGGTGCGTCCCACTCCAGCGTAGCGGCCCAGCCGGTGCTGCCCGTGAACGAGCGTACATCCTTCCATTCTCCCTTTTCATCCAGGCACTGGAGGTAGGCGGTATAGGTCGTAATCCGCTGCTTCTCCGGCATCCGGAAGGCCAGCGACATCGTGATGCGGTCCACCGGCTCGGTGAAGCCATGCGTCCGCACGGTCAGTTCACCTTTAGGGCCATCGACTGTCACCGGCGTCCACTGGCGCAAGTCGAACACCAGGTCGTGCTCGCGTTTCGAGAGGGGAACGCCGTTGTTGCCGCAGACTTCCACCCAGCAGGCGGGCTCGGTCTCAATGATGCCGTCTACGGCCAACTGTGCCGTGGCATTGTAGTCTATGGAAGTGGAATGGTAGGCGGGATGCCGCAGCGCGAGGTTTTCGCGCTCACCTTGCGGCGTGCAGGCGGCGCCCAGCACCGCAAGCAGGAGTAGGATTCGGGTTCGCATAACATGCGAAGATACGAAATAAATCGCTATTTATTCTTCTCCTCGTACTTGAAGCGGCGAATCTTCTGCGTGGCGGTCTTGGAGAAGGGTTTCTTCATGATCTCCACGTCCTGCACACGGGAGAAACGGCTGACTTTCGCGTTGACGAACTCCATGATGGCTTTCCGGCGCTGGTCCAGGTCCTTGATGAACTTGTCGCCGCCTTCCATGTTCCAGTCCAGTACGTTCTCGTTGAGTTGGACCAGGGCCACGAGCTGGCCGTTACGGCGGACGACGAGCGACTCGTTCACGTCGCCCATCTGGTTGATGACGCGCTCGATCTCTTCGGGATAGATGTTCTCGCCCGTCGCTCCGATGATGACGCTGCCCAGGCGCCCGCAGATGGAATAGCGGCCCTTGCTGTCGACTTTGGCCAGGTCGCCAGTATGGAACCAGCCGTCGGGCGAAAGCACGGACTGCGTGCGCTCATAATCCTTGTAATAGCCCAGCATGACGTTCGGTCCCTTGACGACGATTTCACCGACACCCGTTTCCGGGTCGACGTTGTCGAGCCGGATGGTGCAGCCGTGCGCCGCGATGCCGGTCGTACCGATGTGCGTGATTTTCGGTCCTGCGTTGCAGATGAGCGGTGCGGTTTCGGTGAGGCCGTAGCCGATGGCGTACGGGAAGCAGGCCTGTTTGAGGAACGTCTCCACCTCGTTGTCGAGCTTGGCGCCGCCCACACCGAAGAAGCGCAGCCGGCCGCCGAAAGTCTTCTTCAGCTTGAAGCCGATGAACAGGTAGAGCAGGCGCGGCACCCGCCGGCGCATATAGCGCAGCAGCCGGCTGCCCCGGATGATGGGCAGGATACTGGTCTTATAGAGCTTCTCTATGATGATCGGCACGGTGCACATGGCTGTAGGCCGTACGCGCTTCAGCGCGTTCATCAGGATGGTCGGGGTGGGAAGCTTCTCCAGGTAGCTCACTTTCGCGCCGACGGCGAAAGGGTAGAGCATACCGATGCTCATCTCGTAGGTGTGGGCCATCGGAAGGATGGAGAGCATCACGTCGCGCTGGTTGAGATGGTGCGCGTGCCACGAGGAGAGCACGTTGGCGCAGAAGTTCCGGTGGCTGAGCATCACGCCCTTGGCGTTGCCCGTCGTGCCGGAGGTATAGATGATGGCGGCCGTGTCGCCCGGCGTGGGGACGGACTCGCGTCCGTCACATGTATAGGATTCGGGGCCGACCTTTTCGATCGACAGGTCGTCGAGCCGGATGACCAGCCGCATCCGCTCGCGCAGCTCGGGACTCACTTTCGCGGCGTGGCGCGCCGATACGAAGATGGCCTTGGCGTCGCTGTGTACGAGGATGTTCTCCACCTCATTCGGAGAGAGGTCGGGGAGCATCGGCACGGCGATGCGGCCGCTCGTGGTGATGGCGAAGAAGGCGATGGTCCAGTGCGGCATATTCTCCGAGAGGATGGCCACCTTGTCGAAGGCGCTGATGCCGAACGAGGAGAGCAGGCGGGAAAGGTTTTCACACTGCTCCTTGATCTGGGCAAAGGTATAGCGTTGGCCTCCCTCCACGAATTCGGAGGCAGTCCGGTTCGGGAAGCGGGACGTCGCGTAGTCGAACAGGTCGGAGAGGGTCTTGAAGTCGTGCCGCATCAGTGGGTTATGTAGTTTTCCGGATGGCGTCCGGTCAGGTGCATATCTTCGTACAGTTGCTGGATGCGCTTGATGTCGGCAGCCGCGTCGTCTGTGAGTTCCACTTTCCCGGCGTTGCCGATGCGCCGCGTGCCCCAGTCAAAATAGCAGAGATACACCGGGATGCCGGTCTTCCGTGCGATGAAGTGGAAGCCGGTCTTCCAGCGCTTGACGGGCTTGCGCGTACCTTCCGGCGCGATGGCCAGGTGGAAGTGTTCGCGCCGCTCCATTTCTCGGATGACGCTGCGTACAAGCGCCGCGGGGTTTTTGCGGTCTACGGGAATGCCGCCCATGGCACGGATAATCCAGCCCAGCGGCGGGAAGAAGAGGCTCTTCTTCACCATGCAAAGTGCTTGTCCGCCAATGGCTTTGTAGTAAAGGTAGGAAACGACGAAGTCCAGAATGGAAGTGTGCGGAGCGCCCAGCAGGATACAACGGTCTTCCGCCGGCAGCTCATCGGTATAGCTCCAGCCCCATTTCTTGAGGAGGTATTTGGCGTATTTTTGAGTCACGGCGCAAAGATAGATAAATTGTCTATCTTTGTAACAATATGAACGAATTTACCCTGCAGCGGATTGCCGCGATGGAGGCGGCATTCGACCGTACGGCGCTGGCGGTGCAGATGCTGGAATCGGCGCTCGATACCTACGAAACCATCAAGGTCGACATCGACCGGCTGACGGAATACCTCGAATCCGGCGCATGGCGCGAAGATTACGAGGCCGACGAAGCCGGCCTCGTACCTCCGGACCTGAAGCGGGGCGTTCTCTCGGAAGATGGTCTCTACGACCTGCTCGCCTACATCGTCCGCGTCAACGAGCATCTGCGTGAACTGGCTGAGGATTAGCCGCTTCCTGCTTTAGGCGTCAAAATACCGAAGTGCCGCGAGCATTTCGAAAATCATGTCCACATAGTCGCTGGCCGTCTCGCTCCAGCGGAATCCCAGCCGGTGCAGCACCTGCATCGTGTAGGAGGTCAGGGCAAAATTGGGAAGGGTCTGCGGACCGTCTCCCGTGCCGGCGTACGCGATGATGCTCGAAAGGACTTTTGCCTTTTCGGGATCCTCCTTGGCGGCATTCATGCGGGCGACGAATTCAGGATACTCCACATAGGCGATCGGCGCTCCGTCATCCAGGTGGATGCGTGAGAGGATGTCGTCCATCGGGAGCAGGTGGTCGTTCGAAACGTGGAAGACGCAGTTGGCGTCCGGCGTTCCTGCGAGCAGCACGATGGCCTGGGACGCCTGGTCAATGGGCGAGAATTCCATCTTTGCATCCAGCAACGGGTAAGGGCAGGCGCCCAGCATCCGGTAGGCCTTGATGCGGCCCATCGTGGTGTTCGCGTTGAAATTGGCCTGGAACTCACCGTCCTCCGCGCGCGGCGAGAGGTTGCCTGCACGCATGATCTTGCCATGCAAGGTGCCGGCCGCGATGTGCTCCAGCACCAGTCGCTCCGCCAGGAACTTGGAATGCACGTACTGGTTGTCGGTGTTCTGCCCGATCCAGAGCTGCTGCTCCGTGAAGGTCTTGGGCGTATCGCCGACACTCATGCCGCCGACACTTTCGGTGGAAACCTGGATGATGCGGGCGCCGCATTTCTCGCAGAAATCCACGAGGTTCTTCACGCCGCCATAGTTGATTTCCTCGATGTCGTTGCCCGTGGAGAAGTGCTTCACGTTGGCTGCGCAGTTGATGACCAGGTCGAAGGCCGTTCCGGTGGCCCGGAGCGCGTCAAGCGTATCGGGACGGGTAATGTCGCCTTCGACCACCTGGATGCGGCTTCCGATGAGCGTCCGGTAGCTCTTGGGGAAGTAGTAGACCAGCATCTGCGCCAGGCGTCGTTCTGCGGTCAGGCTTCCCTTGCTGCGGAGCAGGCACCATACGGTCGTATCTTCGGGCGTCATCTCCATGAGATCGCGCAGGATATGGATGCCCAGGAATCCCGTGGCGCCGGTCAGCAGGATGTGCTTGCCCAGCGGTTGCGGCTCTCCCTGGAGCGCTTCAAGCGTATTGCCGGCGAGCAACTTGTCGATGGCGGTATAATCATAGCTTTCAATATCCTCTACCGCGCTGTTTGTCGGGCCTCCTTCGGGCTTCTTGCCGGAGATGCGGGCGGCCAGTGCACGGGCGGTGGGGAAGACGAAGACCTCGTCGTAGCTGAACTTGATGCCGCGCTTCTCGGCTTCCACCATCACGTTCGTCACCATGAGCGAGGAACCGCCCATGTCAAAGAAGTTGTCGAGCGCGCCCACTCTTTCCACGTCAAGCACGTGCGCAAACACCTCGCAGAGCGTACGCTCCATGTCGTTTGCAGGCTCCACATAGTCTTCGGAAGCGTTCAGTACGGGCGCGGGCAGCGCCTTGCGGTCCACTTTCTGGTTGACGTTGAGCGGAATGGAATCGATGGAGTTGATGGAGGCGGGCACCATATACGGCGGCTTGCGCTCAAGGATGAACGCGGACAGGGCTTTTGCGTCTAGATCGCCTTCACTCACCACGTAGGCGGCGATGAATTTGCCGCCGGAAGCTGCGTCGAAGGGCTGGACGGTGACATCCTTCACACCCGGGAATTCCCGGATGACGGCTTCCACTTCCTTGGTTTCCACGCGGAAGCCGCGGATCTTCACCTGGCCGTCCTGCCGGCCCACATACTCGATGTTGCCGTCGGTACGCCAGCGGACGATGTCGCCGCTGCGATAAGCCCGCATGCCCTTATGGAAAGGATTCTCGATGAAGACCTCGGCCGTTTTCTCGGGGCGGTTCAGGTAGCCGCGGCCCACGCAGGGGTCGCCTGCAATGAGCAGTTCGCCGTCAGCGCCCACCGGTACGAGACGGAAGTCCTTGTCCATGATGAACATGGCGGTGTTGTCCAGGGCATGGCCGATGGGGATGTTGGGCTCGCGCTTCAGCACGTCGAAGATGGTGCAGAGGATGGTACACTCGGTGGGACCGTATCCGTTGTGGAAGCCATAAGAAGGCGGATCCATGGATACCAGCTTTTCGCCGGCCACGGTCAGGTGCTGCAGGCACGGGTTCTGCGGATAGTTCTTGGCGTACATCACGCCCACCTGGGTGGTCATGAAGCTGTGCGTGATGCCATTATCAACGAGGAAGCTGTTCAGCAGGCCCATGTCGTGGCGGGTTGCCTCCGGGATGATGTAGAGGCAGGCACCCGAAGTGAGGGTCGGATACATGTCCATCTGGCAGCAGTCGAAGCCGTAGCTGGCATAGGCCGAAGCACGGCTTTTCTCGTTCAGGTTGAAATACTTCCGATACCAGGCGCAGAAATTCACCAGGTTGCGGTGCTCCAGCATCACGCCTTTGGGCACGCCCGTGGAACCGGAAGTGTACAGCAGGATAAAGAGGTTTTCGGGCTTGGGACCTTCGGGAACGGGGCCTTCGGGGAGGCTCTCCAGTTTGTCGGTCGTGAGCACGGGACCCTTGTAATCCTTCAGGATGTGCAGGAATTCCTGGTCGGCGATGAGCAGTTTGGCCGAAGCATCTCCCACCATGAAGTTGAGGCGTTCTTCCGGGTAGGAAGGATCCAGCGGCTGGTAGGCGCAGCCGGCCTTGAGGATACCCAGGGATGCCAGCGCCATCCACTGGTTGCGGCCGATGAGCACCGATACCACGTCCTCGTTCTTGAGACCCTTGGCGGCGATGGCGGCGGCGATGCGGTCGGTGAGGGCGTCGGCCTCCGCATAAGTGCACTTGAAGTCCTCGTAGCACACGGCCGGTGCGTCGGGTGTCTTTTGTGCCTGCGCCCGGAAGAGGCTTACGATGGTCTGGGTCGTATCCACTTTCTGGGAATAGTGGTTGAAGCCCATCAATTCCTTCAGGCGGTCGCCGTCTACGAACGGAACCTCGTTCAGTTTCTCGTGCTGCAGCAGGCCGCGCACTACACATTCCATGGCGTCTGCGAAGGCCTGCATGAGGGCTTCGCTGTATTTGCTGTCATCGTAACCCAGCACGATGGCTTCCTTGCCCTCGCTGCCGTCGATGTAGATACTCAAAGGGAATTTGGCGGCGCCGGCGTCCAGGTTTTCTCCGGTCACCTTCTTCCCGTTCACACGGTAGTCGGCCAGCACGCCCACCTGATAGGCCAGCATCACCTGCGGCTGGAAGTCGAACTCGTCGGCCACTTTGGCGAAGGGGTAATCCTGGTGCTGCAGGGTGGCCTGGAAGTCCTGGTCGCACTGCTTGAGGAAGTCCTCGGTGCTTTCGATAGAGCAGTCTCCGGCAAGGGCCAGGGTGTTCACGAACATGCCGAAGCTGTCGGCCGTCTTCAGGTTGCCGCGGCCGTTGCTGATGGTACAGATGTACACCCGCTTATTCGCATTGTAGGCACTCAGGGTGAGGTAGGCGGCGCCCAGATAGAAGCTTGCGGGGGAGATTCCCAGCTTTTTGCAGAGCGGGTGGATGTCGGTCTCGACAAACTTCCTCAGGAACACCTCACGGCCTGGCTGGTCGCCGTGTTCCAGGTCCGGAATGACGGTCGAAGGGCTCTCCAGGCCACCCATCTGCCCGGCAAAGAACTCCCGGGCCTGGGCATAGGCCTCGCTGCCCTCAGATTCTTTCTGCCAGGCGGCATACTGGAAGTAGTTGTAGCTTTCGGGCGCAATCTCCTTGCCTTCGAGGGCGGCGCAGATCTCCTGGATGAAGAGGTCGTAGCTGCGGCCGTCGAACACCAGATGATGGAAGTCGCACAGGAGGTAGGTCTTGTCCTTACCGGGCACTATTTCCACCTTGCCCAGCGGACCATTGTTCAGGTTGAAGGGTGTGACAAAGCTTTCTTTCCGGGTCTTGAGATCCGTCTCGCTGATGCTCACCGGGATGGGTACGTCGGAAGGCACCTGGCGGATCTGTCCGTCTTTCTGCTCAAAGCGGGATTGCAGGGCAGGGTGGGCGGCGAGCACCTTTTCGACAGCTTCCTTCAGGGCCTGGGCCGAGACTTCTCCGGGGAAGGTCCACAGCATGGGGATGTTATACATGGTCTCCTGCGGGGCCTTCATGCAGTCGAAATAGACGCCGGTCTGCTGGAAGGTCAGCGGCTGCGGCGTGTCGACCCGCTGCATCGCGCTCTCTGCGGCCGCGCCGCGTCCCTCGATCAGCGCCTTGAGCACTTCGTTCTCGATGGTCTGCAGCGATGCGCTCTTGACGAAGACGTCCATGTTCATCTGGACACCGTATTTCTTGTAGAGTTCCGTGGCCAGGCGCAGGGCGGAGAGGGAAGTCAAGCCGTATTCGATCAAGGGATCGGTGAGCGAGAATCCCTCGATGTGGACCGTCTCACGGATCAGGTCGATGATTTCCTGTTCAAGGATATTGAACGGGGCGTCTGCGTTGGACTTATGCGCAGCCTGCTGCGGCTGTGGCTTGGGCAGGGCCTTGCGGTCCACTTTCTGGTTCACGTTGAGCGGGATCTTGTCGATCTGCATCGTAACGGCCGGCACCATGTAAGGCGGTTTGCGCTCCAGGATGAAGGCGTTGAGTTGCTGGACGTCCACCGGCTGGTCCGACACAACGTAGGCGGCCAGGAACTTGCCGGCTCCTGCGCCTTCTTCGTCGAAGGCCTGCACGGTGACATCGGTGATACCGGGATAATCCAGAATCACGGTCTCGACTTCCTTGAGTTCGATGCGGAATCCGCGGATCTTCACCTGGGAGTCCTTGCGGCCGATGAATTCAATATCGCCGTCCTCGCGCCAGCGCACGATGTCGCCCGTACGGTAGATGCGGCTATAGGCGGCGTCCTTTTCATAGGTATTGGAGATGAAAGCCTCGTCGGTCTTTTCGGGCAGGCCGAGGTAGCCCATTCCCACCTGCTGTCCGGCGATCAGCAGTTCGCCGGCCGCGCCGGTGGGCAGCAATTGCCCGGCTTTCGTGGCAATGAAGGCGTGAATGCCGTTGGAGGGGCGTCCGATCGGAATGTTGGTTTCCTTTTTTTCTACAAGTTTGCTCACGACGTAACAACAGCATTCGGTCGGACCGTAGCAGTTGTAGAACTGGAAGCCCGGAGGTGTGATGCTGGCCAGCTTCTCGCCGCCGGTCGACAGGACCTTGAGACCCTTGCAGCGCGGGAACGTGAGGGCGAACTGGGTGGCCACCTGGGTGGTCATGAAAGCGTGGGTGACGCCGTTCTTCTCGAAATAATCGTTCAGGGCAATCAGGTCAAGCCGGATGTCCTCAGGAATAATGTGGAGCGTCGCTCCGGCGCACAGGGTCCGCCACATATCGCCCATGAAGGCGTCGAAGCCGAAGCTGGCATAGCCCGTCATGGCGGAGTCCGGACCGAGCCCGAACTGCTTGTTGGACTGGAGACAGAAGGCCAGGAGGTTGGCGTAGGAGAGCATGCAGCCTTTGGGCTTTCCCGTGGTGCCGCTGGTATAGAGCAGGATGATGCAGTCTTCCGGCTTGGGAGCTCCTTTGCCCTTGCCCTTAGGCAGTCCGGCGATCTTGTCGGTGAGGAGTACGGGGCCTTTGTAGCCTTCCACGAGTTTTTCAAGACCCGGGTCGGCAATCAGCAGGCCCGCTTTTGAATCCTGCACCATATAGCCCAATCGTTCGGAGGGGTAGGTGGGGTCGAGGGGCTGGTAGGTGCAGCCCGCCTTCATGGCAGCCACGGGCGTGGTAACCATGTGCTCGTTGCGCCCCAGGATGATCGACACCACGCCGCCCGGCTTAACGGTCTTGTTGATCTCGGCGGCCAGGTTGTCGGAGAGACGGTCCAGCTCTGCGTAGGTGAGCCGTTTATCGCCGTAGACGGCCGCCACTTTTTCGGGTGTCTTTGCCGCATGTTCCCGGAAAATGTCCAGGACGGTCTTTCCGGTATCGATGGCCGCTTCGGCGGGCTGGAAACGGTCCAGTTGTTTCCGCTGCTTCGCCGTAACGAATTGCAGGTCTGCCAGCGTCTCTGCCTTCAACATGGAAGTCAGCACGGCGGAGAAGCTTTCCGCAAACTGGTGGAGGATTTTTTCGGAATACTGGTCGGGCCGGTGCCAGAAGCGGATCATCTGGCTCCCGTCCTCGTGGCCGAAGATTTCGACCGTAAGGCCGAGGCCCGGCGGGTTGGTACGCAAGTCTTCTGCGGGAATATCTATCCCGTCCAGCCGCAGGGTCACGGAGGCGGGGGCGAATTTGCCCTGATAACCAAAATTGATGGGTGGATTGAAGTCGAAATCACGGACGCAGTCGGCAAAAGAATAAAAGGCGCGGCTGCGCGATCCGCTGATCTGCAGACGGAGTTCTTCGAGCAGGCCGGACACTGTTTGGGAAGCGTCTGCGTTCACCAGGACGGGCATAGTGTGGACGCTCATGGTGATGGCGTTCATCGAAGGGCCTTTCCGGCCGTTCCAGATGGTGCTGAAAGCGGATTTTGCCTCAGCGTTCCATGCGGCGAGGGTCACGCCGAAGGCGGCCGTGAACAGCACGCTGTCGGCGCAGCGGTATTTGGCCAGGATTTCCTTGACGACAGAACCTTTAATAGGCAGGTCGATGTTCAGTTCGTGGTAGGGTTGCGGTTGGGCGTCGTATACATCGGGCCGAATGTTCGAGTCGAGTTGGGCGCCTTCCCCGAAAGTTTCGGCATACCACTTCTGCGCTTCTTCGTAGGCCTCTCCTTGTCGCTGCGCCTCTTCCCGTTCCGCGATCTCAAAGCCGTTGATGGGCTCCGGGGGAAGGGTTTCACCCGCATAGGCACGCGCCAGATGGTCTAACATCAGAACAGTGGAAGCGCCGTCGAAAATGATATGGTGTAAATCACAATAGAGATAATTTCCCTTTTTGGTCTTGTAGATCTCGAAGCGGATCAGCGGATCCTTGAGAAGATCCATCGTCCGGCAGAAGGTCGGCCGGACTTCGTCGATCGAGTCGACTTCCTGGACAAACGGTTTCCACGTGTCCTCGGAATGGTCTTCTACACGCGGCATTCCTTCTTCCAGGACGATGCGTGAGAGCATATAGGGATGTGCCTTGAAGACGGCATCGAACGCCGAGATGAGCCGTTTGATGTCGATACTTTCGGGAAGTCGGTATAAGGATACCTGCTGATAATTGCCGCTGTTTTCATCCAGGCCCTGGCAAGCCAGATAGATGCTCAGCTGCGATTGGGAGAGGGGAAATGTCATTTGATTCAATGTTTAATTCTTCAAATATACTGAAAAACTTTTTGTTTTATTGCGAATCCTCCGTAATTTTAGGGAGTGAAATGGAATCTGACCATCCGTAGAGGCATTCTGCTTCTTTTGGCATTGTTCGGCCTGATCTTCGGTGGAACGATTTACTTGACTGTCCGTTATGCCCGGCAAAGTTTCGTAGTCGGTGAGTATCAGGATGTTCTTGACGAATTGATCATTCTGGGCCGGCAGATCGACGTGGAACTCAGCAAGAACAGCGAAAACCCCTACGGTATTCTGGAGACGGCCGCTGCGGTCCAGTCCGTGGAGGAGAACTTCTCGTATCTGGTGCGGGATTCCTCGGGAATCATCCTTGCCCCCTCCTTTGCGGCCGGGAAGGAGCTTCCGATGAAGCATATACAAAACCTCCTTCCTGACGGCCGCGCGTGCCTGGCCGAAGTGTGGGGTTATACTTGTTTCGTCGTTTTCTATCCGATTCCCAACCGCTCCCTCGAAATGCTTGCCGTCTATGACAACAAATATGTTTTCGAAGAGATATTCCACACGGTCCTTCTGTATGTCATCATATTGATCGCGGTATATCTCGTGCTGGTGCTTTTATCGTGGTTCTGGATTATTCCCGAACTGGAACGCACGCTGGCACGGAAGCAACGGGTAGAGGGTGAATTGAATGCGGCGCAGGGTTTGCAGCAGAAGGCTGTAACGACCGAGTTTCCTCCGAATCCCTTCTTTGAAACGTATGCAGTTCTGCAGCCGGCCCGTGAGGTGGGCGGCGACATCTATCGTTGCGGATTTCAGGACGGGAAGTTCTATTTCCTGATCGGCGATGTGTCCGACAAGGGCGTGGCGGCCGGTCTGCTGATGTTTACCCTCAGCAGCTATGTCCACTCCCGTACCCGCGGCGACGTTGACATCTGCGAGCTGATGAAGGAACTGAACTGTCTGGTCTGTGACAATCCGCAGTACGAGATGCTCTGCACGCTGTTCCTGGGCGTCATCGACCCGGAGACGCTGGAGATGGAGTACTGCAATGCCGGACATACGCGGACGCTGGTCAGCGGGGAGTACCTCGAGCAGGATCCGCAGCTGCTCGCGGGCATTGACCGCGAGTATGAATACCATTCGCAGAAAGTGCAGCTGAAGCACGGCGACCGGGTGCTGCTGTATACCGACGGTGTGACCGAGGCGCGCGGTGCGGACCGCTCCTTCTACGGAGAAGGTCGTCTGCAGGAATGGATGAAGGGCTTGGATCCGTCCGTCTCCAGCGAGGAGGGATGCCGTTCCCTGCTGGATACGCTGTCCGTTTTCCGCGGCAAGGCCCAGCAAAATGACGATATTGCAATTATTTATATTAAAGTGATATGAAAACGGTTATTGATGAAAAGAACGGGATAGTGGCGGTTGCCGTCCAGGGTGAACTGGATACGGATACGACCGCACAGTTTGAGAAAGACATCGCTTCCTTGATGGAACGCAAGGATGCGAAAGTGGAGATGGATCTTACGAAACTCGACTATATGTCTTCGAAGGCTTTGCGCGTGATTGTCGCGTTGCAGCAGGCTGTTGTCCGGAATGGCGGCTCCCTGTCAATCACGGGCGTCTCCGACACGGTCCGCGAAGTCTTTGAAATGACAGGCCTCGCCCGCTCGCTGTTCGCAGAATAAGTTTCCTCCTGCGAACAAAGATTCTTTTTGGTTCCGGGTCCGGAAAAAACCACTTGATTTTTTCAGGTGGATTGTATACTTTTGTGAGATTATTGAATGTGGCTATTCTAATGAAGAAATATTTCGTTTCCCTCTTTTTCTGTTTCATTGCTTTCTCTGGTGTTGCGTGGGCGCAGGAGCCCGATTCCATGTACCTCGATCTTCGTGAGTTGAACGAAGATCACGATGATGCCGATTCGACGATGATGCTCGTCCGGGCCATCGATACGATTCCGACGCCCGACCGGTATGTGAAGATCATCCTGTTCAACGACCACACCTGGGATTATATGGAACTGGACCGCCCCGACATCGATACGACGGGGATGTTCGAAGACTGGGATATCGAGTCGATCCACGCCTACCGCGATTTCAAAATCTCAGATATTCCCGAGGAGTTTGAACTGCTGCTGGTCGATTCCGGCCACCACTTCGTGGCGCCGATCGTAGGACGCCGCAGTTCGACCTTCAAGTTCCGCAAGGGCCGGCCGCACAACGGCATCGATATTCCGCTCCGCGTGGGCGACACCATCCGTGCGCCTTTCGACGGTGTGGTGCGCTATGTGGGCGGTGGAAAGGCGACGGGAGGTTACGGCAATCTGGTGGTGGTCCGTCATTCCAACGGTCTGGAGACGTATTACGGCCACTTGTCTGAGCGCCTCGTCGTCGAGAACGACCTGGTCGCCGCCGGCGACCCGATCGGCCTGGGCGGCAGCACAGGCCGCAGCACGGGTCCGCACCTCCATTTTGAGACTCGTTATCTGGGCAAGCCGTTCGATCCGGAACGTGTTATCAATTTCGACAACGGTACGTTGCGCGATACGTTGTTGTCGATGAAGCGCCATTATTTCAATGTAGGTTCGCATTATGGGATGACCGACAAGCAGTCGAAGGCAGTGACCGATGCGGTTTATTACAGGGTCAAGAAGGGCGATACGCTCGGCGGCATCGCACGCAAGCATGGCACGACGGTCAACGCCATCTGCAAGTTGAACGGCATCTCCTCCAAGAAAGTCCTCCAAATCGGCCAGCGCCTCCGCGTCCGCTAGCCTCCATTTTCCATCCCTAATGACTTGTGCTTTGGTGTTCTTTGCGCCGAAGTATCATAGGTTTTGCCCTCCTCTGCAGCGGAGGGCAAAACCGACTGGGGAGTGGTTACAATAGAACGAAGAGAGTTAGTGGCTGCAGTAGAGGGTGTCGTGGTGGAGGGAGAGACGGGAGAGGGTGGGGCAGGCGAGAGCGTCGTCAATCACGAGGCGGAGGGCGGAGACGGTGACGGTGGGGGTGAGGACGATGCGCTTGTAGCCGATGGTGGTTTCACGGGCAATTTCCTGCCAGGTGCCGTCTTCGGTCATTGCATCAATGTGGAAGGCGGCGATGCGCTGGCCAAGGGGAATGTATTCCTGGAGTACGATGCGGTTGAACGTCTTCGGGGCATCCAATTCGAGGAGGATCGTCGCGGCCTTTTCGCCGTCGGGGGCTGCCCAGAAGCGGTCGTAATCGGGGTTAAGGATGTTCGCAGCAGCGAAACGGCGGCCGCGGGAAGATGAGGCTGAGGCGCGGGCGCCGGTGGCCAGGTCGTTGATGAAGACAGCGTCAAGCGCCGCGCGGAATTCGAGGAGACGCAGCGAATCGACGGGGTCGATGCGGCCGCGGGTATCCGGCGGGACGTTCAGGAGCAGCAACGAATTGCGCCCAACGCTTTCATAATAAATCTGCATCAACTGCTGGACACTCTTCACCTGCGGCGTCTCGGAAGCACGCCAGAACCAGCCGGGGCGGATTGAGACATCGGTCTCTGCGGCGGCCCAGTGCGAAGCGCCGGGCGTGCCGCCGTTGAGCACCTCCGTCGGCGGACTTCCGGCTCCCGGCTCGAAGCCTTCGACTTCGAGCGTACTCCAATTCGTCCGTCCGGCTTCTCCCCGTTCGTTTCCGACCCATCGGCAACCGGGGCCGACATCGCTGAAGATCACGGCATCCGGCTGGTTCCGGTAGACCGTTTCGTTGAACAGCGGCCAGTCGTACACCTGCCGCCGGCCCGTCGGGCCTTCGCCGCAGGCGCCGTCAAACCACTGTTCGAACACTGGCCCGTAAGCACCACCGAGCACACTTTCCAGCGTACGGACGAATGCCCCGTTATAGTCTGCCGTGCCGTAGCGTGGATCGTTCCGGTCCCAGGGCGAAATGTAGACGCCGAACTTCAGGCCGTCGGCCGCACACGCATCAGCCAGTTCCCGGAGGACGTCGCCCTGTCCGTCGCGCCAGCGGCTTTGCACCACCGTGTGACGGCTTTCCGGCGAGGGCCACAGGCAGAAACCGTCGTGATGTTTGGCAGTAAGGATCACACCCTTGAATCCCGCGGCCCGGGCCGTTGCTGTCCATTGCCGGCAATCCAGGTCCGTGGGATTGAAGATATCCTCCGGTTCCGTTCCGTCACCCCATTCGGCACCGGTGAACGTATTGGGGCCGAAGTGGCAGAAGAGGTTCATCTCCATCTGCTGCCAGGCCACCTGCTGCGGCGTGGGACACGCGCCGAACGGCGCTGGCGCCGACTGGCAGCCGGCCAGCAGGCACAGGAGAAGTAAATGCGTATAGATGTGTTTCATTGTTTTCTCAACAAACATACAAATTTAGTTTTTTTTATTTTCCGTCAATTGACGCATTAAGACAATAGTTTGCAAATAAATGCATAGCTTTGCGGATCAGAAATCAAACTAATGACAAAAATGGAAAAAGCTGCTCATCGAAACCTGCTATTTCTCGTAATTACGGCTCTTTTGCTGGCTTCCTGCCAGATTCCCTGGCCCGAATCGGCCGAGGACCCGTATCCGTACCCGGAAAGTTATACCAAAAACAAGGACTTGACGGTCAAGCCCGGTGACAGTTTTTTCGACTACTGCAACGGTGCCTGGCTGGCATCGCACCCCATTCCTTCCGATCCCGACAAGAACCTGGGCGCTATCTATGAAGCCAATGGCGTGATGGCGGAAAGGGTGGAGCAGTTGAAGTCCCGTGTTCCGGATATCGGGAAGTATTATTCTCTGATGGACGAGATCTATGGACATGCGGACGAAGCCCACGCATATATTGACGCGCTGAAAGCCAAGGTTACCCGGCCTGAGACCCGGGAGGAAGCCTACCGTGCCATCGGCCGGATGTTGCTCGAGGGGGTTGATGTCCTGGGAGTCAGCTACACTTGTATCTGGGAAAAAGATAAACTCGTGGGCGTTCTCATTCCACCCGTTTCGAATACAGTTATGCCTACTTATAAAGAACTACAGGAGATGGAATTGCATCCACTTACATCAACAAAAGGTGTAGGTACGGACATTCCGAATTTGATGGCGGAAGGAATGGGTATCGACCACTCCCTGATCAGGACGTATCCCGTATTGGACAATTACTGGAATGACATGTGGAACAAGTATTCCGTGGAGGACCTGTATAATAAGATGCTGAAAGACGCGTGGCTGTTGTATGAGGCATATGCCGACGAGGAGGGGCTGGCTGCCTACAATGCCACGCGCTCTCCCGAGACGCAAGTCACCCGGACAAAGCTCCTTTTCGATGCCAGTGCCCGTCTCGGGTACGTCCGCTCCTTCCACTTGCAGCAGCAGTTCGTTCCGCAAGGCCTGAAAGAAAAGTATCTGGGTATCACCAAGGAAATCCAGAAGGCGCTGCGCAAACGCATCCTTGCGGTAGACTGGATGAGCGAAACCACCAAGCAGAATGCAGTGGACAAACTCGACAATTACGGCCTTCACGTCGCTTTCCCCGACACCTGGCACACGGACTGCATCCCCGCGTTGGCAGACTGCAAAAGCCTGTCGGAAGCCCTGCACCTCGTGATGGCCGGAAACGCCCGCCTGTTCACCCATCTGATCGGAAGCAATGATTGGTTTTCGTTCGTGCTCACCCAGGTTTATGCGGACAGCAACGGTGAGCCCGTTGCGACAGACTTGACGATGGTCAATGCCTTTTATGAGCCCAAATGTAACTCTGTCATAATTCTTCCTGCCATGTTGCTGCCGCCCATTATGCCGGAGGAGGGTGTGAGTGAAGCCTGCTACTATGCCGTATTTTCCTTTATCGGCCACGAATTTACCCACGGTTTTGACAACCAGGGTTCCCAGTGGAACAAGTATGGAGAGAAAAAGAACTGGTGGGCCGTAGCCGATATGATGGCTTTTCAGGACCGGAAGGAGAATCTGATTCGCACCTACAGCAATATGGAAATGGATCCGGTGCGTGCGCCGCTGGTATTCTGTGACGGAGAACGCACCCAGGGAGAGAACATCGCCGACCTGGGCGGCTTCCTGGCCGTGCTGGATGCCTATCAGGACCGGTTGGACGAGCAGGGCTTCTGTGGAGAAAACCGCCGGGAACAGCTCCGGAAATTCTACGAATCGTTTGCACACCTGTGGTGCATTCAATACGGTGAAAAGAAATTCCAGATTCTGCAGAAAAGCGATGTCCACGCCCATGCCCGCCTTCGGGTCAACGGCGTCGTTATGAACACCGATCTCTGGTACGACCTCTACGACGTCGACAGCAGAAATCTACTCTATCTCCCTGAAGAACGCCGTGCCTACATCTGGTAGGATGCGTTTGGGGGGCATCCGCTGGATTGCGGCTTAATTGCCGTTGTGGAGATACTGAAGGGCTCGGTCCAACTGGCTGTCCGGACCGGCTCCGCCGTTCCAGCGTGCACGGTCAAACTGGACTTCGATATCCGGGGTGATGCCCTTTCCGTCGAGGACCTCGCCCTCCACACTGATCACCAGTTGTCTGGGGATATAGCAGTACACAGGGGTTACGCCCTGTACACCCACGAAGCCGGAATAATCATCACTGTAGGTCGAAGAACCCGAAAGGGCGCACATGCCGCCCCAGGTGCGTGTACCAATCAACGTGCCATTTTCCAACCGCTTGGCGCTGAGGGATGTCTGTTCTGCCATACTCACGGATGCGCAGTTGCACAGGACGACGATGGGTTCCGTCACCGTCACGTGATCCCCTTTATAAGTTTCCATATACTGGGGCATGACGGGAGAATAGTCATACCGGCCCGGTCCCCGTTTGTAGCGGGCATCTGTAACATGGAATCCACCGGAGGGCAGCAGTGCACCCATGACAAACGGGTAGTCCGGCACATTACCGCCGCCATTGGAGCGGATGTCGATGATGACTCCGCCCAGGTCACCGGCTTTGTGATGGGCCTGGATGGCGTTGAACCATGCTTTCCAGGTGTCTACCACTTCGTTGATGACGGCCTGCGTAGACTCGGACGGCTTTCCGAAAACCTCCTTGTAAATCTCCGGATCCAGGTAAGCGCTTAATTTGAAGGAGTCAAAAGACAGATATGCGATATTGCCTTTGAATAAGGCGTACTTGACGTCGATACCATTTGCGTTCAGCGTGTTGTCAACGGGCGCCAATCCCGGGATGCGCAGGTATTCGTAGCGTAGGGCAATCTCGTTGAATGCAGAAACGGCAGACGCCATTGTGGTGAACTTATTGTTCACTGCATAAGCAAGATCATTATATACCTTCTTGTAAAGTGCCAGAAGTTGCTCTTCTTCCGGGGTGCGGCTGGTTTTAGCATCCAGCGTATTTATTTGTGTCCTAAGATATCCGACGGCTGTACCCACGGCCGTGATGAGTGTATTGGATGACGCCTGCTTATACTCCAGCACTTCTCCGGACGTTACATAATAATGGAGTGACGACTTGAAGTCGGAAACATCCCTGTACTCATCTTGGCGTTCGGCCTTGATACGCAGTTGGCCCGGACTGGTGGAAACATTGTTCCCAGTGACGTGGTTCTTCATCGTGATAGTCAGGTGACCGTCGTGGAGCGGAGCCACCACTTCATTTAGAAGCGCTTGGAGCTGCTTGTCCGAGACCATCGTGTCGACAGCGTCCAGGGCGGCAAATTGGGGACGGAATGTATCATAGACTACATCCCAGTCCAGTCCGTTCGCTTTCTCATAGTCCCACATCGCATAGTTGGTGTTCATCCCATGCCAAAAAACGTCAAACTTTCCGACAAAGGAAGAATCCGCCTTATTGAAGGCCATTTTGTCGTTAAACGCATAGGAAAGGACATAATCGCTCTCCTGGCGGCAGCCTGTCAACATCAGGAGCAGGGCTCCGGCTATCCAAATACTGTGTTTCATACCCCTTAAAATAGATAGAGGACTCCAGCCTGAAGCCCCACGGTTGTGTTGTAACGAAAATCCTTGACGTGCGTCATATATTGCTTGGTGCTGCTGACCACGCTGTAATAGCCCAACGCCTCGGCCTGGACAGCCCAATGCGCGACAAACCGCCATTCCACGCCGACACCGGCGGTATAGCCGAAGTCCCAGCGCTGGTCTTTTTCGGGACTGAAGGCCAGATCTTCAGAAACAATGAACTCGCGTTCGCCGAGAGAGGCAAAGTCCTTTCCGCTTCTGTGGCTGTTGAGCCAGTACCCGCCGTAAACGCCCAGACTCATAAAACCCCTGAGCGACCTGCCGCCGAAACTGAAGTTGGCTGCCACGGGCAGCAGCAGATAATCATTCCTGTAATGGTATTTCAGCCTGTCAAAATACACATTACGCTCGTGCCTGTAGTTGCGTTGTGTAAAATTCAGTTCTCCTCGGAGTCCCAGCCAATCCGTAAAGTTGTACTGGGATATGATACCCATCGAAGCACCCCAGGCTCCTTCAAAATGGTAGTCTGTCATGTATTGCTTGTCGATAGAGTAATGATTGTACGCCGCACCTGCATTTACGCCAACCTTCCACTGCGCGTAGACTGTCGGGGATAGGAGAGTAAGCAGGACAGCGGCCGATAGAATGGTGATAATCCTTTTCATGGCGCAAAGATATGCACTTTTTCTTTATTCTGATTGTGGCTTGTGAATGACAAATTACTTTTGTATTTTTGTGTTTTAAAGAACGCTTGAAATGAACGAGAAACCTATTCCCAGCTCTGAACTGATCATCAACGATGACGGTTCCGTGTTCCATCTCCATATTCTTCCCGAAGACCTCGCCGACACTGTCATCATGATGGGGGACCCGAAGCGCGTGAACACCGTTGCCCAGTACTTCGAAACCATAGAAGTGAGCAAGCAGTCGCGCGAATTCGTCACGGTTACCGGCACCTACAAGGGCAAGCGCGTGACCGCCATGTCGCACGGCATCGGCACCGACAACATCGACATCGTGATGACCGAGCTGGACGCCCTGGCCAACATCGATTTCAAGACCCGCCTGCCGAAAAAGGAGCACCGTACGCTGAAGATCCTGCGCATCGGCACCTGCGGCGCTTCGCAGCCCGACATTCCGCTCGGCAGCTTCATCCTGAGCCACATCTCCATCGGCTTTGACGGCGTGCTCAACTGGTACAAGGATGGGGAGAAGATCTTCCTGATGGACTTCGAAAATGCCTTTGTCAAACATATGGACTGGCCCGCGCGTTATGCGAAGCCTTATTTCGTGCGTGGAAGCCAGGAACTGATCGATAAGTTCAGCCCCTGGACAGTGAAAGGCATGACGGTCTCCGCGCCCGGCTTCTATGGCCCTCAGGGTCGTTCGGTGCGCCTGCCGCTTACCATTCCCGATCTCATCCCGAAGCTGGAATCGTTTGAATATGAGGGCTACCGCGTGACCAACATTGAAATGGAGAGCTCCTGCCTCGCCGGCCTGGCCGCGCTCCTCGGCCACGAAGCCGTCACCCTCTGCATGGCCATCGCCAACCGCCACATCCAGGAGAGTAATCCGAACTACCAGCCGCTGATGGCGAAACTGCTTCATATGGCGCTGGAAACCATGACCGCCTGATGGCCGTCGATCCCGAAGAACTTGAACCGCTCGTCGCGCTGCTGGACGACCGGGATTCCGTGGTGACCGAGCTGGTGAACAACCGGCTGGTTTCCTTCGGACCGGAAGTCGTGCGCTCGCTCCGCAACTGCTCGGAGCGGGAGCCGGACGTTGTGCGGAAAGCCCTCATCACAGAACGCGCCAAGGCACTGAATACTGAGTTTAAACTGGCTGATTTCCAGGATTTCACAACGCGAACGCCTGGCCCGCTCTCCCTCTTCGAAGGTAGCTGGATCATCAGCTCGATGCTCGACTGGACACTCCTGCGCGAGCGCTACGAGGAACTCTTCTTCCGCTGCTCGCAAGCCTATCTGGTGGAAGGTTCCGACCAGCGCACGGGCGTGGAAAACATCCGCATCCTGAACCACGTCTTCTACCACCGGCTGAAGTTCACGCTCTACGACGTGCAGTTGCGTGACCCGAAGTATGCCCTGGTCAGCGACGCCCTGAAAACCCGTGGCGGCAATCCCTTCGTCCTGGCCTTCATCTACCTGATGATCTGTCAGATATCGGGCCTTCCCGTGGAACTGCTCTGCTTCCCCGGCGGCTTCGTCCCGGCCTATGTCGAAGGCGGCAGGATCCTCTTCTACATCAACCTCTACCGCGGCGGTGAACTCTTCCCCCAGGACCGGCTCGAACACTTCCTGAAGGCCACTGGCCTCCAGATCGACAAAAACGCTTTCCATCGCCGCGACGAATCGGCGATGCTCACCCTCTACCTCGAGTCGCTCCTCTACATCCACTCCAGCCGCCGTCACAACCGCCAGAACGACCAGCTCACCGCCACCCTCGAGCGCGCCCTCTCCCTCCTCGGTCCCGAAAGGTATTTAACCATCGACGAACCCGAGTAGATAATTCGATTCTAAATAAGCGAAACGGAGCGGATGGTATTATGCGCAGGGAGCCTTTCTCAGCGACCGGAGCATAATACCGGAGCGAAGTGCAGCGACGAGGGAGTGATAAAGTATTACTTTAGTTGTCAGCACACAACCGATTGACAAAGTTAAAGATGACAAGCGTGCGCTTGCGGAGGAGGGGATAGTTGATGATCGCCGGGGTGTCCGTCTTCTTGTACGTATGTTCGTGGAATGCGGACGTAAACAGGACGGCGGGAATGCCGGCCGTGGCGAAAGGATGCTGATCGCTCGTCTGGTACATCATCTTCGCGAAACTGCGGCTCCCGTAAAACGTCAAATCCAGATCCAGCCGCTGGAACGCACGCGAGCAGGCATACGCCAGATAGCCCTGATAACTCTCGGGCAACGACTCTTCGCCCACAGCAAACAAATACTCGCGATTCGACCGCGGGGGCACCAGATCGGTGCCCAGCATATCGAGATTCACCATCGCCGTAATCCGGCTCTTGGGAATCGACAAATGCCGCACGAAATACCGGCTTCCGGCCATATCCAGCTCCTTGCCGTCAAACGCCACGAACAACAGGTTCTTGCGCGGCCCGCGTCCGTCTGCGCGCATCGCGGCGAACATCCGGGCGACGGACAACATCGCCGCCACGCCGGAGGCATTGTCGTCGGCACCGGGGTAAATAGTGTGGCCGAGTGTGCCCAAGTGGTCGTAATGCGCACCGATGACGACGTACTCGTCCGTTTCCACGGAAGCGGGCAGCAGCCCTACCACGTTGCGGACGGGAATGGAATCCTGATACGAAAAACTCTGCGTATAATGCCAGTTCCAGGGAACGAGGCCGATGCTGCGGAACTGATCGACGATCCAGTGCTCCGCCAGTTCCTTGCCCGGCGTGCCGGTGGCGCGGCCTTGCGTCATATCGTGCGCCAGATATTCCACCGAGGAACGCAGCTGGTCGGCAGTGACGATATTCTCATACGAGCGGAGGCTCTGGGACCGTGCCGGCGGCGCCGACAGCGCTGCGACCAACAGGATGAACAGAATGGCACGCGTTTTATACATAACCAATCGCAAAATTACGTATTTTTGTATTTATGTTCAAAAAGGCGTGCATTTTCCTGCTCCTCTGCGTCCTCTCACTCGGAACGGCGCGGGCGCAGTACGACCTCGACCACTTCTACTACGGTGGCCGGCAGTCGCTCATCGACGGAAAATACGCCCAGGCCATCGAGAACTTCAACGTGCTCGCCCGGCTGGACAGCACCATCTACGAGGCCTATTTCTTCCGGGGCATCGCCAAATACAACCTCGGCGACCTGGTCGGCGCCCAGCGCGACTTCGACCGTACGCTCCACTTCAACCCGATCTACACACCTGCTTACCATTACCGCGCCATCACGCTGAGCCGCATCGGAAAGTACGACCTGGCGCTCCGCGACCTCGAGGAGGCCGTCGACTTGAGGCCCGGCTATACGGGCCTGTATTTCAGCCGCGGCGTGACCTACTTCCTCTCGCAGCAGTTCGACAAGGCCATCAAGGACTTCAACGTCTATATCCGCAAGGAACCTCGCGAAAGCAGCGCCTACCTGAACCGCGGCGCCTGCTATCTCTACCTGCAGGACACCGTGCGGGCGCTGGAGGACTATAACAAGGCCATCTCGCTGAGCCGCTACGATCCGGAGGGATATGTGCGCCGCTCGCGAGTGTACGCGATGCAGGAGCGGACGGATGAAGCTATCGAAGACTTGAATACCGCCATTACGCTGGACAGCACGAATACCTACGCCTTTTTCAACCGCGCCATCCTGCAGTATGAGCAGAAAAATGTGGCCGGCGCACTGGAAGACCTTGACCGTGTGCTGGAAGAGGAACCCGGCAACGCCCTCACGCTTTACAACCGCGGTCTTATCCGCGCGCAGGTAGGGGATTTCCACAATGCGCTCGAGGACTTCGACCGCGTGCTCAACATCAATCCCAACAACGTGCTGGCCTACTTCAACCGTGCCGCCGTCTTCATGGAACTGGGCCGCTACCGCGATGCGATGGATGACTATTCGCAGGCCATCAACCTGTATCCCGATTTCGCGAAGGCGTATATGAACCGATCCATTGCCAAGAGTCAGCTCGGGCAGTTCACATCGGCCAAGCGGGACTACGACATCGCGCAGCAGAAGATCCGTGAATATCAGGCCATGACGGCTGACTCTACGGGCCGGGCCGCTTTTGCCGATACTACCCGCAAATATGACCGCCTGCTGGCGCTCGACGCAGACTTCGCCAAGAAGGACTTCGACAATGAACTGCTGCAATACCGTGACGTGGATATTCGTCTCAAGCCGCTCTACAAGGTGCAGCCGTCCGACAGCGTGGCCGCTTACTCGTCGATTGCGCACAAGTATGAAGACGCCGCACTCGACGCCTTCATCGCCCGGAATGCCTTCCCGGTCAAGTTCTCGGCCGACCCGAAGACGGTGATGCGCGGCGCTGTCCGGGTGCGCGACGAGGTCAACCGCTCGGTGCGGCTCAACCGCAGCAGTGAGAACCTCTTCGCCAAGGCGCTTGTCGAGTCGGAGAACCGACAGTTCAATACGGCGCTGGCATGCTACGACGAGGCCATCGAGAAGGCGCCCGAGACCTTCTTCTACTACATCAACCGCGGTGCACTGCAGGCTGAGATGATCGACTTCATCTCGTCGATCGAGAACAATGTCCAGGTGCTGACGCTCGACAATTCGCAGACCGTCAAGACCCGTGTGCAGGACCAGGTGACGCGCAGTTACGACTACACGCCTGCCATCCACGATATGACCCGTGCGGCCGAGCTCAACCCCGGTTTCCCGTACACCTACTACAACCTGGGTAACCTGTACTGCCTGTCGAACGACCTCCCGGAGGCCATCGTCCAGTACACCCGGGCCATCGACCTGTTCCCCGAAATCGGCGAAGCCTACTACAACCGGGGTCTGGTCCTCATCTACCTGAAAGACAAGGAAAAAGGCTGTATCGACCTGAGTACCGCCGGCGAGCTCGGCGTCCAGGATGCCTACAGCGTCATCAAGAAATACTGTAAAACCGAAGAAAACTGATCATTGCTATGTGGCTCTGGGCTGCGGTCGGATCCGCCATTCTACTGGGTTTCTACGACGTTTTCAAGAAGGAAGCCTCCACGCAAAACGGCGTCCTGCATATCCTGCTTCACGCAACGGCACTCTCCACGCTGTTCCTGATGCCGTTCATCCTCTCCTCGCTCCTGGGCTGGGGAATCGGCGACGGTACGGTGTTCGAGATGCAGCGCGGCACGCCATATGAGCACCTGCTGGTGTTCATTAAGGCGATCATCGTGTCGCTGTCCTGGATTACGGGTCTGATGGGCTTGAAGAACCTGCCCATCACAACGGCTGGCACCATCAAGGCCTCGCGCCCTGTATTCGTCCTGCTGGGCTCGATCCTTATCTTCGGCGAACGGTTGAACCTCTGGCAATGGGTGGCCATTGTCGTCGCGCTGTTCGCGCTTTGGCTCCTGGGTCACACGAGCAAGAAGGAGGGCGTGGACTTCGCCCGCAACAAGTGGATCTTCTGCATGTGGGCGGCCGTGGTCACGGGTGTCATCAGCGCGATGATGGACAAACACCTGATGAGCTCGCTCAAGCCGATGTTCGTCCAGAGCTGGTGCAATTTCTACATCGTGGTCATCATGGCCATCATCGTCCTTGCGGGCCGCTTCGGCCACAGTAAGTACTATCAGCCCTACCACCATGACTGGGCCATTTGGCTGATCGCCATCTTCATCACGGCGTCGGACTTCCTGTATTTCCTGTCGCTCAGCAGCTCCGGCTCGATGCTCTCCGTCGTCTCGATGCTCCGCCGCAGCTCGGTTATCATCACCTTCATCTGCGGTGCCCTCTTCTTCAAAGAGAAGAACCTCCGCTCTAAAGGAATCGCCATGGTCATCCTGCTGATAGCAATGGCGATCCTCGTATTCAGTTCAAGATAATTTAATAGCGAAGCAAAACGAAAGCATCGCGTTTCTGAAGCTTTTTTAAGCGGAAGAAACGCGATGCTGGTTTGTTGCGAAGCGTCAATCTTGTTACCTCGGGCCGAAGCCGGAATTGGCCGTATAGGCCGAGAGTTTGACGTTGGAGCCGCCCGTTACAGAAGCGCCCGTCACGCCGTAGCCGCTGAAACACTCGGTACCGCCGCTCACCGATACGCCGGACTTGAGAGACGGAGTTCCGGTGGTCGAAACCACGATGCCGCTGCCGCCAGTCCCGGGCGCCTTGAAAACCAGGGCCTGATCGCTGCCATTGTACAAAGCATACCAGGTACTCTTGTTCCAGGAGGAAGCGCTGTAGCACGACTGGCTCAGTTCGGCGCCCCGCTCCAGGCCGCCGATCGCCACCACAGTGCCACCTTGTACATAGAGCTTTTTGCCATCCTCCGTATTGGCGTCAATCGCCACTTCCGCGCCGCCGGAGCCGACGGCATACACCACGCCGCCCTTGATGTAACAGTTGCCGTTAGCATCCAGTCCGTCATTTCCCGTCGATATCGCACAGACATAGCCGCCCGATATCGTCATGTTTCCGGCCGAATTGATGGCGTCGTCGCTCGAATAGCTGAAGATGGAGCCGCCTGAGATGTCTAGTGTCCCCTTGGCTTCGATTCCTTCATGCGACTTGCAAGTCACGCTGACCGTGCCGCCTGTGAAAGACAGGTTGCCGTCAAACTTGATGCCTTTGGCCGAGACAGAATTATCGTCGCTGGAAGTGCTGCTTTGACCGGGACGGCCGCCGGGGCCGAAGCCGTTGTTGTTGCTTTGCCCATAATTGGCTCCCGTCGTCGTCACGGTCACTGTGCCGCCCATGAAATAGCCGTTGGCATCGCCGCTGATGCCCTTGCCGCCCGTGCCGGAATTGAATATCTCCAGTGAACCGTCAATCATCTCGAACAGGATGTCGGCCTTCACGCCCGCGGTGCCTGTGTACTCGGCGTCCTCACTGTCATAAGCAGCCGAACCCGTCACGCTGATGACGGTCTTGCCGCCCTCGAAGCGGACCAGCGAATCGGAGGTGAAGCCCTTTTTCATATTGGCCGAAGTGGCGGCGGTTACGGAGCCGGCGGTCACGATGATGGCGTCCTTGCCTCGTACGGCATGTCCGGCACTCGACGTCACCTTGACGGTCGGGCTCGACATGAACCGCACATAATCGTCGCTCGTTATACCAGCCTTTCCCTTGGCTTTGACGACCAGGCTGCCGCCTCCGACAAAGATGAGCTGGCCTTCACTGAAGAAAGCAGCCTTTTCATCTTCGTCATCCGGCGTTGCTGTATAGGAATCGCCGTCCGCGAGGGCGTTGGCGCCTTCCACAATCACGAAAGTCCGTTTTTTGCTCTGGTTGTTGATGGCGGCACCGGAGGGATTGGCCAGGCCAAGGCCGCTCAAGCGGATGGCCTGTTTCTTCGAGCTGTAGAGCTTGAAGAATCCGTCCGTTGCCGTACCGCTCAAGTCGTAGACGATGGCTTCCTTGGTGGTGTTGTTGACCGTCACGCGGTTGCCGTCCACCGTTACGATGCCTTTCTCGTCGCCCGTCACCGTGGCCTGACTGCCGCCGAATACGATAGAGATGACGCGGTCGAAGGTTGTGTTGGCGATATTATCATCAGAGGTATCGGTATCGCCGAAGTCGTAGGACGTTCCAGCCACAGTGGAGGCGGGAACGATTTGGGTCTCGAAAGTTGTTTCATCGACTGGGTTCACCACAGGTTCCGTCCCATTGTCGATCGGGGTATTATCGTCCCCGTCGAAGTCGATGCATCCCACGGCCATCACCGCAGCCGTCAGGAGAAGAATGAGATGCTTTTTCATAATGGTTCCCCCGAAAGCCAAGAATCATGCCATAAGGAACAATAAATTGTCGGGAGGAATTCGTATCTTTGCCCATCATGTGGAAAAAACCTCATAATTGGCTGATTGCGGCAGCGGCGCTGGTCATCATCGTGCTGCTGGGGATGGACGTGTGCCATGCCGTGAATCCTGAGACGGGCGTGCACTACGCCATCCGTTTCAAGGACCGCCTGATTTACATTGTTTTCATCGTGCTGTCGTTCGTCATTTCCGATGTCACGCTGCTCTCGGCCAAGCAGCCGTTCTACCAGGTCTTCCTGGCCATCACGAACGCCATCCTGCTGCTGGGATTCCAGATTTGGATCCTCGTCGACTTCTTCACGACGAAACTCCCGTCGGGCTTGCGTCTGTCGTCGGTGTATTCGCTGTCGATTGGCGCAATCTTCCCCTTGATTGCCATCATCCTGCTGGCGCTTTCGGTCCGTTTTGCCGCAAACGAAGGAACGGCCCAGCGCATCCAAAAGGCTTTCAACCAATCGTTACGCTAGGCCGTTCTCGATCAGGTACTGCCGCTTGTACGCTTAATCCTGCCAGATCAGGATCGATTCGATGCGTGCGTCGGGCTTGAATCGCGGATTCTCGATGAGGGTGCGTCCATTCTGTGCGGGCTCAACCGGCTTCACGAGGGACTCCTTCCCGGTGCGGAAGGCGATGTGGCTGTTCCACATGCCGTCTTCAATCTGCACGGTGCCGTCCATCAGCATCCAAACCTCAGGCGCTTCGTCTCCAAAGGTCAGGCAGTCGTTGATGCGCGCACCCACGTAGGGCTGCTGCTTGCCGGGGGCAACCCCATAGGCATATTTGGCCACGCTGTATTGCGGGAACCGGTTTTCGATGGAATAGACCTTGCCGCCCTCCATCTGGATTTCGAGACCCGGATTCTCGCCGCAGTTGATCATCCACAGGTCGCCGCCCTGCGAGTAGTTGACGCCATAGCCGATCGGATCGTAATCGAAGTAGAAGTTCGGCGCGGGTTCACCGAGCAGGATATTGGCGAAGCCGTTCGCATGGATGCAGGGATACTTGAAGTCTTCGTTCTTGACGAATTCGGCGCCGTCCCACAGGTAATCGATGACCAGCGCACCGTGGAAGGCCTGTTCGTCGAAATCGGACGGGTCGTTGAGACGAACCTCCAGGCCATCAGTCCGGAAACCGTAGTCGTAATTTTCCTTCCGCATCGCATCGCGAAGCGAAGCCACGTCGGCTCCCGCCAGGCGGATCATATCTTCGAAATCGTTCCGCTCCGGCTTGGGGTAGAGCGGAAATGCCACTTCATGGGCCTGGCCGGCCTGCGGGTCATATTCGTAGGCCCGGATGTACTTGACTGAGGAAACGTCGCAGCCTCCGTTCTCGAGCAGGATCACCAGCACGTGGCCGTCCGCCTTGTAGCGGTAGCAGGCCATTTCGAAGCCGTCGTAGCAATCGCCGTCGAAGAGGCTGTATGCCAGGGTGTTGCTTTTGCCGATAAACTCCATCTGCCCGTCATAGGAGCTCTTGAGGTCGTCTTTGATGCCGTCCTTGACGCTTTGCGGCGCGAACTTTTCCGTCATGATGTTGTTGCCGAACAGCGAGAAGATGCTGAACATCTCGTCGAAGGAGAAACCGTCGGCAGCCGCTGTCTCAACGGCCTCGGCTGCAGCGGGAGCGCTATCCGGAGTACTTTCCGGCATGTTTTCCGGATTGCCGGTCTTCGCACCGCCCTTGCAGCCCGCCGCTATCAGCGCACAGACCGACAGAACTAGAATCAGTCTTTTCATATTTCTATTTATTATGTTCTTTTGATGCGCCATCCAGTGCCGCTTTTACAAGCCCGGTAAAGAGCGGGTGCGGATTTTCAGGCGTACTCTTGTATTCGGGGTGGAACTGGCTGCCGATGAAGAAGGGGTGGGAGGGGAGTTCCACGACTTCCACCAGGCCTGTTTCCGGGTTGCGGCCCGTGGCCTTGAGTCCCGCCTTTTCAAAGGCTTCCAGGTAATTGGAGTTGAACTCGTAACGGTGACGGTGCCGTTCGCGGATGTCGGTCGTCCCGTACAGTTTTGCGGCCAGCGAACCGGGTTGGAGCCGGCATTCGTAGGCGCCGAGGCGCATCGTGCCGCCCTTGATCGTCGTCGCCTTCTGGTCCTCCATCAGGCAGATGACGGGATGGCCGCTCTGCGGATCCACTTCCGTAGATGCGGCATCGGGCCAGCCGAGGACGTGGCGGGCGAATTCCACCACACACATCTGCATGCCAAGGCAGATGCCCAGGAACGGGATGCCGTGCTCGCGGGCATACTGCACCGCGCAGACCTTGCCTTCCAGGCCGCGTTCGCCGAAGCCTGGTGCAACCAGGATGCCCTGTGCGCCCTGAAGCATTTCCGCCACATTGTCCTGTGTCACGCGCTCGCTCTGGACAGTGCGCACGTGAACTTTGCAGTGGTTGGCCGCACCGGCGTGAACAAAGGCCTCCAGGATGGATTTATAGGCGTCCTGGAGTTCTACGTACTTGCCGACGAGCGTGATGTTTACCTCGTGCTTCGGGTGCTGCAGGCGGTCCAGGAATTCCTTCCATTTGGTGAGTTCGGGTTGCGCGAAGTTCTCGATCTGGAGTTTGCGGACAGCCAGCTCGTCGAGGTGCTCCTCGTGCATATTGAGCGGCACCTGATAGATGCTCCAGGCGTCGATGCTCTGGATCACGTGACCGGGCCGGACGTTGCAGAAGAGGGCAATCTTGCGGCGCAGTTCCTGCGTCAGCGGATGTTCCGTACGGCATACGATCACGTCGGGTTTGACGCCGCTCTGCTGAAGCATCTGCACGGAGTGCTGCGTGGGCTTGGTCTTCAGTTCCTTGGCGGCGCTGAGGTAGGGGATCAGCGTCAGGTGGATACTCATACAGTCTTCTTCCGGGAGCTCCCACTGGAGCTGGCGTACCGCCTCGATGAAGGGCTGCGACTCCATGTCGCCCACCGTACCGCCGATCTCCGTGAGGATGATGTCATATTCGCCCGTGCGGCCCAGCAGCAGCATGCGGCGCTTGATCTCGTCGGTAATGTGGGGCACGATCTGGACGGTCTTTCCCAGGTACGCGCCTTCGCGCTCCTTCGTGATGACCGTGTTGTAGATTTTGCCGGTGGTCACGTTGTTGGCCTTGGAGGTGTGCACGCCGAGGAAGCGTTCGTAGTGCCCAAGGTCCAGGTCGGTCTCCGCACCGTCTTCCGTGACGTAGCATTCCCCGTGCTCATAGGGGTTCAGCGTTCCCGGGTCGATGTTGATGTAGGGGTCGAATTTTTGGATCGTGACGCGCAAGCCTCTCGCTTTGAGGAGTTTGGCTAGGGAGGAAGCAATGATGCCCTTGCCCAGCGACGAAGCCACGCCGCCCGTAATGAAGATGTACTTTGTATTCATAACGGGATACAAATGTAATATTTTTCAATCAATTTGTATCCCGTATTTGTTACCTATTTGGCAGCTACTTTGCGGAGAGCCATACGGCAGGTAGCGTTGTTGCCTTGTTCCATTCCAAAATAAGTAGATTCTTGGGGATAAAACAAATTCGTATCTTTGCTTACTCAAACGTGTTTGTGGAACGGAAACGGATAGAAGTGGTGGCGGCGGTCATCCGCCGGGACGGCGCAATCTTCGCGACGCAGCGGGGCTATGGGCCCTATAAAGATTGGTGGGAGTTTCCGGGCGGTAAGATGGAGCCCGGCGAAACGCCGCAGGACGCGCTTGTGCGCGAGATCCGCGAAGAGCTGGATGCGGAGATCGAGGTCGGCTGCCTGTTCCGTACGGTCGAATGGGATTACCCCGAGTTTCACCTGACCCTGCACTGTTTCCTCTGCACCCTCACCTCGGAAGCCTTGCATCTCAACGAGCACGAAGCCGCACGCTGGCTCCGCCGCGAAGACCTTCGCAGCGTCGCCTGGCTGCCGGCTGACCTCCAGCTCCTGCCGGAACTGGAAAACCTCCTGGCCTAAACAGTACCTTCGTAGGGAGAATCCGCCACCCGCCAGCGCACCCGCCAGCGGCCGTCGGCGAAGTCGTGGCTGAGAATCTCGAAGCGGCCGATTTCGGCCGTATTCTTCACGTGCGCCCCTGCGCAGGCGCAGGCATCGTAATCGCCGACGCGGACGATGCGCAGCATCTCCGAAACCCCTTCCGGCAACTTGCTCAGGTCCACGTATTTTGCCGCCTCTTCGTGCGTCATGTAACTGATGTTCACTTCCAGATTCCGGCCGATTACATCATTCACGGTACGCACGATTTCCTCGATCTGCTCCTGCGTCGGAGCCGCCGGCAGCAGGTAGTCGCATTTCGACTTCTTGCGTTCGATATGTGCGTTGCGTGAGCGCGGACAGCCGAACAGGCGTACCATCGTGGCGTTCAGGATATGTTCGCAGGTATGCATCGGAGGATACTCCTCCTTGTTGTGCGCATTGATGACAGGGGTTTCTTCCATAACCTTACAAAAATAGCGAAAAATGTGCGGAGATTCAGAAAAAATTTGCATCTTTGCAGTCCCAATCGATGAAGGGGCGTAGCTCAGCTGGTTTAGAGCGCTTCAGTCACATTGAAGAGGTCATCGGTTCGAATCCGATCGTCCCTACACAAAAACCCTCGGCCATTTGGTCGAGGGTTTTTTCTTGGGAGCGGTAGACGGGTCTCGAACCCGCGACCTTCGGCTTGGGAAGCCAACGCTCTACCAACTGAGCTACTACCGCGATGGGAATGCAAAGATACAAAAAGTTTCGAATTAGAAAATATCTCCGTATCTTTATAGGCTAAAAGAACATAGCCTATGAAACGTATCCTTGCCGCCCTTTCCGTATTCTTCCTCCTCACGGCGGGGAGTTGCGAAAAACCCGCACCGGAGCCCGACCCGGATCCTGAGCCCACGCCCGTCGCTGCCTTCGCCAAGGGGGCCGATGTCAGCTGGGTGACCCAGATGGAGAAGGAGGGATGCCGGTTCTATGATGCGTCCGGCACCCAGACCGAGTGCATGGCATTGCTGAAGAGCCTGGGCATGAACGCCATCCGTCTGCGCGTATGGGTGAATCCCACGGATGGCTGGTGTGGTAAGGACGATGTGTTGGCAAAGGCAAGGCGCGCCCAGGCCCTGGGTATGCGCCTGATGATTGATTTCCACTACAGCGACTGGTGGGCTGACCCGGGCAAGCAGAATAAGCCCGCCGCCTGGGCGAACCTTGACATGGCTGGCCTGAAAAAGGCGGTGGCCGACCATACCACCGATATCCTGCAGGCCCTGAAAGGCGCCGGTATCACGCCCGAGTGGATCCAGATCGGCAACGAGACCACCGGCGGCATGCTCTGGCCCGATGGCCAGAACTACACCGACGTCGGCTTTGCCAACTACGTTCAGCTCCACAATGCAGGCTACGATGCCGCCAAGGCCGTCTTTCCTTCTGCAAAAGTGATGGTGCATGTCGACAACGGCTGGAAATGGGAAACCCTCAAGTGGTTCTTCAACGGCTTCTCCAACAACGGCGCCCGCTACGACTTGATCGGCCTGTCGCTCTATCCCGACAAAACCAACTGGCAGACGTATAACGACCAGACATTGAACAATATCCAGACCCTGTACGCACAGTATGGCAAAGAGGCCATCATCTGTGAAGTGGGGATGGAATGGACCGACGCCGCTGCGTGCAAGGGTTTCCTGGGCGACCTGATCGCCCGGGCGAAAGCCGACGGAAGCCACTGCACCGGCGTCCTGTATTGGGAACCTGAAGGCTATCAGTCCTGGAGCAAGTATTCCAAGGCTGCCTTCGACAACAACGGAAAACCTACGATTGCATTGGATGCATTTAAATAATATGAAGCGTTTCTATCCGATTCTGGCCTGCCTGCTCCTGATGGCTTGCCAGGAAACTGAAATCAAAGGGCCTGTTCGGGCGGAATGGCTGCTCACGGAGTGGGAATTCAGCCGCGACAGCGTGGCGTGGGAACATGTGACGGTACCGCACGACTGGGCCATCTACGGACCGTTTGACCGGAGTAACGACCTTCAGGTCGTCGCGGTAACGCAGAACTTCGAAACCGAAGTCACCGAACACACCGGCCGTACCGGCGGCCTGCCGTATATGGGCAAGGGCTGGTACCGGACCACGTTCGACGTGCCCGATTTCCATGCCGACGACACGTCGGTCGAATTGCTTTTCGACGGCGCAATGAGCCAGGCGAAAGTCCGCATCAACGGCCAGTTCGTGTGCGAGTATCCGTACGGATATAACGCCTTTCTCGTCGATATCGCAGAGTACCTGAATTCGGACGGCACGAATAACCTCCTGGAAGTCAGCCTCGAAAACCTGCCGAACTCGTCGCGCTGGTACCCGGGTGCCGGGCTTTACAGGAATGTCCATCTCGTCCGCTCGCACCGGACGCACGTTCCTCTATGGGGTACCTGCCTCCGGACGCCGGAGGTATCCAAGCGTGAAGCGACCGTCGAATTCGGTATCCGTGCCGAGAATGTGGAAGAGGGGATGCGCCTGCGTGCCGTCATCTATGATGAGTACGGCTACCAGCGTGCTTCGCTCGATACCGTCGCGGACTTTGAACAGACGCTTCGCCTCAAAGTAAAGAATCCGGACCTGTGGTCTCCCGAGCAGCCTTCGCTCTATACTGCCGTGGCGCAGATTTACGACGAGCATCAGATCTATGACCGCCACGAAACCCGCTTCGGCATCCGTTCGATTGAACTCGTGCCGGGAAAGGGCTTCTTTCTCAACGGTGAGCGCCGCATGATCCAGGGGGTGTGCAACCACCACGACCTCGGTCCGTTAGGCGCTGCGGTCAACAGGGCGGCCCTGCGGCACCAGCTTACCCTGCTGAAAGACATGGGATGCGACGCCATCCGCACGTCACACAATATGCCGGCTCCCGAATTGGTCGAACTCTGTGACGAGATGGGCTTCATGATGATGGTCGAAGCGTTCGACGAATGGGATATCGCCAAGTGTGACAACGGATACCACCTGTTCTTCAACGAGTGGGCCCAGATGGATATGGAGAATATGATCGCCCATTTCCGCAACAACCCGTCGATCATCATGTGGGGCATCGGCAACGAAGTTCCGACACAGTGCGCAGAAGAGGGATATAAGGTGGCAGCCTTCCTGCAGGACATCTGCCACCGCGAAGATCCTACGCGCTTTGTCGTGGCCGGCATGGACCGCGCTGACTGCGTGGTGCAGAACGGCTTCGCCCAGCTGCTCGACGTTGTGGGCTTCAATTACCGGACTTTCCGGTACAAGGAGGCTTACGAGATTCTCCCGCAGAAACTCTTGCTGGGTTCGGAGACGGCTTCTACCGTGAGTTCGCGTGGTGTCTACAAGTTGCCCGCAGAACTGAAGATCGGTGCGACCTACGACGACAACCAGTGCTCGGCCTACGATGTGGAGTACTGCTGGTGGTCCAACGTGCCTGACATTGACTTTGCGATGATGGACGACTATGCATGGACCATCGGCCAGTTTGTCTGGACCGGCTTCGACTATCTGGGCGAACCCACGCCGTACGATGTGGACGCGTGGCCGAGCCACAGCTCCTATTTCGGCATCTTCGACCTGGCTTCGCTGCCCAAGGACCGCTTCTGGCTCTATCGTTCGCAGTGGAACAAGGAAAGCTCGACGCTGCACCTGCTGCCGCATTGGACCTGGCCCGGGCATGAAGGGGAAAACATTCCCGTGTACTGTTATACCAGCTGGCCTCTGGCCGAGCTGTTCGTGAACGGTGTTTCCCAGGGTTTGCAACGTTTCGAAACGGGGAAACCGGTGAATTCCGGTATGACCGATCCGGAAAACAGCGCCGAAACGATGAAGCGCTACCGCCTGATGTGGCCCGACATCATTTACCAACCGGGTGAAATTGAAGTCATCGCTTACGACGAAAAGGGCTATGAGATGGAGCGCGCCATCGTTCGGACGGCGGGCGATCCGGACCGCATTGCCCTTTCGACCGACCGTCCTTATCTTGTGGCCGATAGCCTCGATTTGGCCTATATCACCGTGAGCATCGTCGACAGTGATGGCAATCTCTGCCCGACGGCGGACAATATCGTCTCCTTCGAGGTCTCCGGCGCCGGCTTCTTCCGCGCCTGCGCCAACGGCGACGCTACCTGCCTGGTTCCGTTCCAGTCGCAAGAAATGCCCGCTTTCTCCGGCCAGCTGACGGCCATCGTCCAGTCTACCAAAGAGCCTGGCGTCATTACCATCACCGCCCATTCCCAGGGATTACAGTCCACTACTTTGACCCTTAAAACGAAAGAAAACTATTAATAAACAAAAGGCATATGATCGACAAACAAGTATTTAAAGACTGCTTCGCGAAGTATTTCGGCGACGGCGAGCCGCGGTTCTTTACCGCGCCCGGACGCATCAACATCATCGGCGAACACACCGACTACAACGGCGGCTTCGTCCTGCCGGGCGCTGTGGACAAGGCCATCACGATGGCCATCCGGCCCAATGGCACCGATATCGTCAACCTGATCTCCATCGACCATGACGACGCCGCTCATTTCTTCCGCATCGGCGGCCCCCAGCCCAAAGAGCAGTGGGCGTCTTATTTCTACGGCGTGATTGAGGAGATGCGCAAGCGCGGCGCGACGGTGGGCGGCTTCAACGCCGTCTTCGGCGGTGATGTGCCTCTTGGCGCCGGCATGTCCTCTTCAGCAGCCCTCGAATCCTGCGTCGGAACGGCCCTGAACGCCATCTTCAATCTCAAGTTCACGAAAGAGGAACTCGCGAAGATCGGCCAGATGACCGAGCACAACTACATCGGTGTCCGCTGCGGCATCATGGACCAGTTTGCTTCCATCTTCGGCCAGAAGGGCAAAGTCGTGCGCCTGGACTGCCGCAGCCTGATGTACGACCTGGTGCCCTTCAATCCGAAAGGCATCGAGATCGTGCTTATCGACACGATGGTCAAGCATTCGCTCGCATCGTCGGAATACAACGTGCGCCGTGCCCAGTGCGAGGAAGGCGTCGCGG
>JAEEGL016076437.1_pt1 | contig 59640 bp, 57 predicted proteins | sample 9134231 | NCBI WGS metagenome assembly JAEEGL01 (sample SAMN16246548, study PRJNA631951) | gut metagenome | biome: gut microbiome; feature: rumen; material: fiber-attached | host: Bos | place: Iran: Karaj | collected 2018-10
ACCTCCTGGCCGAGCTCAATTTCCAATATAAAAGGCCCAATGGCCTAAATCCGGAAAATGGCCTCCATGATCAGCCTTTTGCCTTTACCGCTGCTTTAATGCCCACTCTCTCCATGGGCTATGGCAGCTATGCCCGCCCGCAACTGCGCCTGGTATATGCTCTTACGGTGCTTAACGATGCCGCTATGCGCACTTATGCCGCCCTCGATGCCCGGCGCGATCGCCGCGTGCAACACTGGCTCGGAATAAATTGCGAATGGTGGTTTAACAGTTCAAGGCACTAAGGAGGATCAAAATGAAAGCCAAATATTTTAATATTTTTGCCATGTTATTACTCTTAAGCCAGATGGCTTGCGTAACTCCCAAAGAAGTTGGCGGCGACCCGCACCTCACAAATAATGTGGTGGATTGGCGCGATGAAATTATTTACCAAGTGCTTATCGACCGCTTTGCCGACGGCGATTACAGCAATAATTATAATGTGGATACCGAAAACGATGCCGGCTACCACGGCGGCGATTGGCAGGGGCTCATCGACAAACTTGATTACATTGCCGAGCTGGGCGTCACCACTCTCTGGATTTCGCCTGTGGTGAAAAATGTGGAAGAAGATGCCGGTTTTGCCAGTTACCACGGCTATTGGACACAAGATTTTGAAGCCACCAACCCGCACTTCGGCGACTTTACCATGCTGCGCAAAATGGTGGATGCCGCCCATGCCAAGGGCTTCAAAGTGGTGCTCGATATCGTGGTCAACCATGTGGGCCAGGCTTTTTATTATGACATCAATAAAAACGGCCAGCCCGATGATTACTTCATCGGCCAGGGCTCACAAATTGGCCCCATCGGGCAAAACGATCCGGCCAGTGAGTTTTTGCGCATTCAGGAATGGGATCCCGATTTCAATATCGACGGCATTCAGGCTTGGACTTCCCTCGGCCCCTCCGGCGAAGCGCCGGCTATTTTTGTCAACTATCCGGCCATTAACCGCGTGCCGCCGCAGCCCTATCCCTTTGATCAGGACTGGGCCTATAACCGCAAAGGCCGTGTTACCGTGTGGACCACACCGGAAGTTTGCGGCTGCGAATCCTGGGGCTGCCCCTGGGACAACGAATGTCTGCGCAAACAAGAAACTCTGGGTGATTTCCCAGGCGGCTTAAAAGATATCAACACCAAAGATAAAACCGTGCGTGAAACTTTAATCGGCATTTTCTCCCGCTGGATCGATATCGGCGATTTCGACGGCTTCCGCATCGACACCTTAAAACATGTGGAGCACGATTATTTCTCTAATCCGGAAAACGGCTTTTGCCCGAACATCCGCAAACATGCCAAAGAGTTTGGCAAAGACAATTTCTTTATGTTTGGCGAAGCTTTCGACGGCAACGACAACCTTTTGGGCTCTTATACCCAGGGCGAAGGCGTGGACAGCGTCTTTTACTTTTCACAATATTATACGGTGTTTAGAGGTGCCATGCTGGGTAACGGCGACCGCACCTGCGAGATTGCCCGCCTGCACTGCCGGCGTAAAGGCTGCAGCAGTGACCCCTGCGGCGGCGGCGATGATTTTACTCAGCCAGTTTATAACAATGTTGGCAAAACCAATGGCCCAACCAGCGAAGACGGCCAACTCTTAAACTCTCAGCAACTGGTAGTAAACTTTATTGAAAACCACGATGTGGGCCGCCTGGCTTTCTTTATGGGTGCCGGCTGGAGCGATGATCTCAGAATGCAAGTTATCAAACAGGCTCTTGCCTACCTCATGTTTACCGAGGGCATCCCCTGCCTCTATTACGGCGTGGAACAAGGCTTCACCGGCGGTAACGACCCGGCCAACCGCGAGACCATGTGGCTGGATCGCAACTACACCACTCAGGAATTTAAAGACGGCCATTATCAAAGCGTCATGAAGAGCTATGACAGCACCGGCGACGGCATGAATGACACAGTCTGGCAGCCTTATGACACTAAAAACCCCTACTTTACCTGGATTAAGCAGCTAACTGCCATCAGAAAAGCCCATCTTGAGCTCTCACGCGGCGATTTTAATACCACTTACAGCACCACCGGCAGTAGCGGCAAAGACCACGGCATTTACGCTTTTGAGCGCACTTATGCCGGCAAAACCGCCGTTGCTGTCTTTAACTTTGATATGAATCAGGTAAGTGAAACCAGCGACGGCACCCAAAGTATGGCTGTCACCGCCACTCCGGGCACCACCTTTACCGATGCTCTCGATAGTAGCTACACCGCCACTGTCACCTCCGGCGGCTGCCCGGCCAAAGCCGGCCAGGGCTGCTTAAATGTTTCTGTCCCATCCCGCGGCGTGCGTCTCCTGCTTTACTAAACCTTAAGCTGTTAGGCCAAGATATACTCAAAGTTAGTTAGCTCCTCTGCCTGCGGCGCCCTCACCAAGGCCGTCAGAGCCAATTCTTACCGCGCGCTCCTCTGCCTGCGGCGCCCTCACCCCACAAGTCGTGGAAATTTGGCAGCTCGCCCTCTCCATTTTCACAAATAGAGAGGGCTCATCTATTTGAATTTACATGCTTTCTATAAACAACTACCGAGTCAGAGCCCGGGCCGGGGCGGCAGCCCCGGCTAAGCCAGAGGCGGCTACCCAGATCCGGTCTCAAGTGTGGCCTCTGGCTTTTAAGACAAAACAGGAGAGATATATTTTGTAACATGCCATAAATTCCAATATGAGCCAGACACCAAAAATCCGCGCGGGGCACCCAAAACTCAGATCTTAAAATTTATTTTATCTTAAAAAACATGGAGTTAATTTTTGGGAGGAGAGCATGTGGCAAAAACAGGAAAGCAGGATCTTCCTAGGCTTTATCATCAGAACTCACGCGCACCGCTACAATTACTTTTAATCACCATGGTTCTTTTTCCATATACGGCTTTGCAACGTTGAGGGATACGAATCACCGGCTAAAAAATACCAAGCGTAGCTACTTAAAAAACTGTCATCACCGAAAGCATCATTTAGCCACTCCAGCGGACCGCGCAAAATGCCATCAACTTTCATGCGAAAATCGGATTTCACTTTAAATTTGCGCACATAATTAAGGCAGGCGTCATCGTTATATTCTCGCGTGAAATTGCAAGTGATTTTAGAAACATAAGAATTTTTCTCCCAAGGTAGCAAATATATTTTGGTCCTTATGAGGGTAACATCTTTTTCTCCTCCATCTTTAAGAGGCAATTTGTGGTGTTCTTTTATTAAAGTTAAAATAAAGGCACTTGTTCCAAGTAGATCTTTTTCTTTCTTCAAAGTATATTGGCTATACTTACCTGTTGATAGCTGATATTCTGCCTCCCTGCGAAGGTTGCCTTCATTAAGTTCTCCATTCCATCTATGCATAAACTTGCTATTATCCTTCTCATGATCAGGAATATCAAACATAACAGAATCAATAGTTTCGCTTCCAGGATTGACGGAAATCACATCACTTATCTTACTTTTACCATGCCAGTCAATAAATTGATAAGGCGCCATATTTTCTCGAAAATAGTGATTATATGTTTCATCGATATATATATAAGTGTCCCCATATAGCGGGAAAGCGTAATCCCAGCCATCAGGCACCGGCACCATATAATAACTATAATTTAAGAAATAATTAAGCAGATGTGATGAAGAAGTTACCGGCACTTCTCCTGGCTCAGGAGCAGGTGTAGAGCATGCAGGAGCTATGAGAGATAAAATTAGGCATATTTTAAATAAAGACTTCATAATTCACTACCTTTTTGTTTTTTTATGGCTTCAGTATTCATACTGAGCCCCCTTAGGATAAGGCACGGTAATACTTACGCCTCCCCATTCAGCACCTTTTACATAGTGGGAAATTGCTATTTCGCCAACTTCCGCCTCATCTTCAGAGCAGGCAGGCAGCAGTAATAGAGCCCCAAAGAGCAAAGCAAAGGCGGATAGTAATTTAGCTTTCATTGTGCACCTTCTTGAACAGTATTCAAATTATCCTTAAACTCCTTATGTAATACCATTCCTTCAGTCAGAATGTTTGCTTCACCGGCCCCCTGCTGGTTTAGCGCACTACTGCTGCTTAGAATTGGGATATGTATACAAATAACACTCCTCGCCCATATCGCCATCCACAACGTTTTTGGCATATCTCTGAAGATGTTTAACCAAAGCTGATTCAGAGCGAATTGTTTGGATAAAAAACGCGTGATTAAATGCTTCCCAATAAACCTGGAAATCAGATACTAATTTAAATTTCCTGGCATAATTCAGGCAGGCGTCATCATTATATTTTCTGGTAGTAAGACAGGTTATTACCACTGTACCGGTGTTCATCTTATTGACAGCTGGTATATAGATAGAAGTCTCTTTAAGGGTAGTTTCTTCTGTTGAGCCATCATCGAGGAGTACCGGATATGAATCTTTTATCAAAGTGCCAACATAGGCATCATTACCCAGCCAAGTGGTTTTTTTATACTCAAAACGGTCATATTCTCCTTGCGCTATGCGATAATCGGCTGAGGCTCGAATCTTCTTTTCAAAAAAGCGCTTTTCTCCAATTTTTTCTTTTTCTGAGTAATCAAAATCTTTACCTAATTTAAATTCATGTACATAGTCATTTGGTGGCTCAATAGTTCTATTAATAGCAATAGCATCTATATGAGGAGGCAGATACTGTCCGTTCTTAGTTAATGACTTTTGGATGGCCCATTCACGAGTAAGTGGGTGTTTATTGCCTTCCAACAGAAAAGCATAGTCAAAAGGTGGTATTTTTTCTGTTAAAAAGGCGGTTCTTTCAATTGGAAAAGTTTGCTCATAACGGCACTCATAGTGGGCTTTGGCTGGAAAGGGAATGAGTAAATTTGTTCTAGTACTTTCAAAAGCTCGGTGATAGCTAGCTATAGGTATTTCCCCAGGCCCATCGGGAATATCTTCGTTGCCACAAGAGGTTAAAACAAGCAACATACCAATAATTAAAGCATAACGGCCTATTGATTTCATACTATATCACCGTAGCCAACTTGGGCTTTTTTTGCCTCCAGAGCATTTAACAAATCACCAAGTGTTTGTTCGATTATTTCATCAGAATGGTAGCCATCAGGAATATATTTTTGCACTATCTCAGAGAGAGCTGGCATTAATATCGCTTTAAGTTCTTCTTTATTTTCAATAGGTATTTTATCAAGAGGATTTAACTTTTCTAACTTGGAAAGAATAACTTCTTCCACCCCTATAGTTATGATTTTGGCCGTATTCTCTTGGGTGCTCAATTCGTTACTTCCTGCGCGAGATATAGCTTCAGCAGTTTTTATAGCCACAGAAGATATGGGCAGCAAAAGCTCTGGTAAAGCAGCTGCTATGCCAACTCCAGTGGCCATGCCGCCCATAATGTTATAAATCATATTCCAGTTTTCTTTAACCTCTTTGTGTAAAGCCATTCCTTCAGTGAGAAGATTTTTATCACGAAGTAACACCCCAAATTCTAAGGCCTTTTTCTGCAAAGAATGAGGGTATTCTTCTATCCAAAGTTTTGGATCGTTTGTCGCAATAGTATTTACACCAGCATTTTTATACCCAGCTCCATATGCTTGGCTAAAGCTTTTAGCATGTTCTAAGCGTTTGTTTTCAGCAGGCGAAAGCTCGTTTTTCTTGCCAAGATCAGCTATATCCGCATTGGCTTTATCTAAAAGTTCTTGCGCTGTGTGGCGGCAAAGCGCCTTTGAAGCGCCCATTGCCAGTTCTTTGGCAAATTTCTGTGACAAGTTATTAATTTTTTTCTTTTCGACTGGAGTTTTTTGCTGATAACCTTTTTTTTGCTGAAAGGCATGCTGCAGTAAAAAAGTAAGATCTTCTATGGTGCAGTCTTTAAACTGTTTATAAAAACCTATTTCATTGTATTTGACTGCTTGCGTTATGATGCCGCCTATTTGCGATGGCCTTTCTAGTTTACTTACCAACTCTTCTGCCACCTTGGCAACATCAGAATGCAGGAGTTCTTGCTGATGTTGGGTTATTAGAGTAGCTTCTATCTTATTATCTGCATTGTTGTCCTTGTTGTTAAAAATTTTTTTGAACATGGAGCGCAGAGAATTTTCCGAATCTGACTTAATACCGCAATTAAGACTGGTTTGGCACTGTTTGTCATTGCCAATAAGCAGATTATTTGGCGTTTCATTTATTATCAACATATCTATGGAATCAGGTTGGCGACATGCTGGGGTACTCTTCTGGCAATTTGGAGAGGCCTTCGTTTGCTTGTTGTCTGTTTTCAGAAAATTGTCTTGTTCAATATTGCAAAATGGAGAATAGCCATTTGTACTTGGTGATTGTCCAATAGAATTATTCATCTTGATACCTCAATTTTATCATGTGGTTGTAATAGCACAGGTTCACATAAATAAGCTGATTACATATTCCGGCGCCAGATTTTCACCACATAATATGGGGCAATATGTCTATATGCCGTTCCACTACCAGTAGAAGTGACAGTAACAGAACCACTCGGTTTGGCAGACATAGTAAAGTTATAAAGCTTGTAACCAGAACCGGAGTTTCGGCTCCATTCTATATTGCCTGCTTCTGTCGAAAAAACACCTGTTGTGCCACTGGGTGTAGTATTTTGATCAGAACGCCCTACAAGTCCACCAAAGGTACCTTTAATTTGATTGCCGCTAAATGTAGCCGTATGTGTATGTGAAGGCAGATTGGCTTCTGACAAAGTAATGTTATTGGTTCCGCCCTCTTTTCGAACGGCACTATATTCAGTAATGCCATTAATTTGTCCAACCAAAGTTGCGCCCTGAGCAATTTCAATCCAATTGCCACCAAACTTAGTGTTTGGGTGGTCATTTGTTACTGAAATATATACACTGCCAACCGGATAGATAAGGTCAACCAGAGCGGCTTTTAGCTTTTTCTGATCCAGCTTGGCCACATCGATAGCTGCATCATCGGCAATATCGATGTTTTTTATAGTTCCATCTGTTATTTTAGCAGAAGTAATAGAATTATCGGCTATTTGAAATGTAGGAATAGCCCCACTGGCTATGTTTACCGCCTGAATACAGCCTTTACATTCCAAAGCATAGGCTATGGTGGCTTTATCGGCTAAAGTGGCCGTGTCGGCTTTGGTGGCCGTGTCGGCTAAAGTAGCTTTATCGGCTAAAGTGGCCGTGTCAGCTAAAGTAGCCCTATCTGCTATAATAGCTTTGGTTGCTGTGTCAGCTAAAGTAGCTTTATCGGCTGTCGTAGCTTTATCGGCTATCGTAGCTTTATCGGCCTTAAGTGCGCTATCGGCTGTAGTAGCTTTATCGGCCTTAAGTGCGCTATCGGCTGTAGTAGCTTTATCTGCTGTAGTAGCCTTATCGGCTTCCAAGGCCTTATCAGCTGTAGTAGCCTTATCAGCTGTAGTAGCCTTATCGGCTGTGGTAGCTTTATCGGCTGTGGTAGCTTTATCGGCTGTGGTAGCTTCATCGGCCTTAAGTGCGCTATCGGCACTGGTGGCGTGCCCGGCTTCCACAGCTTCATCGGCCAGCTCGGCTTTGGCAGCCACAATAGCATACGGCATTGCTCTTATAGCTATGCGCGGTTTTAATACTTCTTCACCAATTTTAATGCCCAAATAAAGCTCTTTAGCGCTAGCAATTTTATCGACATCTATGCCATCTATCGTGATTGCATAAAATCCATTCTTTACTGTTACTACATCGCGCTTACCACAAAGCGCTTCGGCATTATCATCACTGCCTGAATAAATTGTGGCCTCGATAGTGCGATCAACATCGTTAATAGGCTGTCCGTTTTGCATAATGCGGCCCTGATGGGTAAAAGAGAGCGGAACTCCGGCATAGGCCGGCGCTGCTATCCCAATAAGAGATACAATAACAGCTAAAAAACATACCTTATTCATAAAAAACCTCCTTATGGTTTATTAATTCCAAGAGCCGTTACTTATAGTAACCGTGAGACCGTTGCTACCTTCCATAATGCCTGTGCCAACACCTTCAACCACTTCAACAGCAATATCACCAGCAGCATTCTCAAAACGTCCGCCCATTGGCGTAAGTACATAAGCGGAACTGCCGCGGGCGGTTTGGGCAAATACCGTGGTAAACGAGGAGACAAATGGCTGAGATAACGGAATATAACTGCGTGATCTAAGTAATTCATTTATAGTCAACTGGTAGGTTGAGCCGCTTTTTAAGAGATTATTGGTTTTTATTAAAAGTTTATCTTCCAGTACTTCAACCGAGAGCGGCACGCTTTCGTTCTGAGTGCGTTTTAAACTAACAGCGCTGGAGGCATCTTCGGCCGAAAGCGGGGCGCTAAAACGCACCGTAATAAGCTGCGTAGTCAGCGGCACATTTTGGGCACCGTCAAAGGGCTCCACTGCGGTCACACAAAAATCAGCATATTTGCGGCAAAAATTATTCTCGCAGCGATTACATACCCCCGGGCAATCAGAGGGAACTTTGCAAAGCCGCCCCTCCGGGCATACCCCATTGGGACATGTCTCTTCCGGTGCTTCTCCGCTATATGTCGGTGGGGTACTGCATGAAACACAGGTTAACGAAAAAACGAAAACAAAGGCACAAAAGCCATAGCGCGTGGTGCTCATCTCGTCCTCCTTTGGTGCATTGGAAAACTGCGGCGGAGTATATAGCTCTGGATTTTAAATTGTCAAGATATTTTTTATATAGGTAGCTTTACTGATTATTTGATTGAATTTCTTAATTTTTATTCAGCTTTGGCTTCGGCGGCGGCCGGCTTTTCTTCTTTTTTGGCTTCCGGCGGCAAAGGAGCAACTTCGCCCTTTAAAAGGGCCAGTTCGCTGACAGAGTTGTAATAGCGCTTTTGCCAATCGGCCAATTTATCTTCGGCGAGTTCCGCTTTGCCTTTGGCAATAATATCGGCCTGGCGATAATCTTCAATACGCCGTTCCATGCGCGAAAGGGAGCGCTTCAAAGCAGTGCGCTCTTCGGCAAGTTCTTTATTTTTAGCTTTGATAGCCTTTAATTCTTCTTCAAGAGCGGCAATGCGCCCCTCAAGAGCCGGGTCTTTAGCCGCTTTTGCCGGCGCCGGTTCTTTGGCAACCACTTCATCTTGAAGGGCTTTTTCTGCTTTTTTGGCTACTTTGCCGGCTGTTGCTTTAACATTTTCGAGTTCGCTCTTTAGCTCTTCGCGCTCAGTTCTAAGCTGCTCCAGCGAAGCATAAACTTTGTTAAATTCATTATTGCGAATATCAAATTCTTCTTTTTGTTTATTAAGAGCTTTTTGTAAATCGGCGATTTCTTGTTTTATTTCGTCGTTTTTACGGCGCGATTTAGACAGCTTTTCGCGATATTCCTGAATATTGCCGCTGTTACTCCGGCTGTCTTCTTGCACTTTTTGCAAATTGCTTTTGAGCTCTTTTATTTGATCATTAAGAACATCCTGTTTGGCTTTTAGCTCATAAGTTATTTTGTTTTTGCCATTTAAGATAATGGTCAGCACCACTACTACTATACTGGCTAGTGCAACTAATCCCCACACTGCTTCTACTGGCATGATTCACCTCTTTTAAAAATAGGATTTACCAAAAGAGCCGTTAAGAGCCGGCTCACCGCTCATCAGGTACAATAACAATATAGCGCTCATCACCATCGCCTGTCGAGTGGGTAGATACACCGGGATACTCTTTTAAGGCCATGTGCACAATACGCCGCTCACCGGCCGGCATGGGTTTTAACTCAATAGTATGGCCGGTATCTATAGCTTTATTAGCCATTCTGATAGCCATTTGCGTGACAATATCACGCCGCCGTTCGGTATAATCATCAACATCTACCAGCACTTCCGGTGCTGCGCCGTGGAAATGTTTTTGCAGCATTAAAGTTAAAAGCATTTGCATAGCATGCAAAGTATCGCCATGGCGGCCAATCAAGAGGCTTTCATCGTTTCCTTTAAGAGAAATAAGCGGCACACCATCGCGTTCGCTCACAGTTATGGTTATGTCGGCCCCCATTAAATTAAGCAATTTACCAATGAGTTCACGGGCCACATTCACGGTCTCTTCCGGCGTAGGCGCCGCCACAGCTGCTGTTTCCTCTTTTTTGGTTTCGATGTCACTCATAATAATACCTCCACTAGGGTTAAGATGCTTTATAAGTTTTGTTGATATAAAGCTGGTGCAAAATACTCAAGATGGAATTAACCAGTGTATAGAGCACCAGAGCACTGGGCAAAGCAAACATAATAAGGGTTAAAAACACCGGCATAGTGTACATCATCACCTTCATTTGCTGATTTTGCTGGCTGTTATTGCTGGGCGACATAAATTTTTGTTGCAAAAAGGTCATCAGCCCGAGAGCAATGGCCAAAAAAGGTATCGGCTCTTTGAGAGAAAGGTCGCTAATCCAGAGGAATGGCTGCTGATAGAGCTCAACTGCCGAACCGATAGCCCGGTAAAGTGCCACATAAATGGGCATTTGCAAGAGCATAGGCAGGCAGCCGGTCATCAGCGGATTAAAATGCTCCTCTTGATAGAGTTTCATCATCTCCCGCGTTTGGGCTTCCTGATCGTTGGCATAGCGCTTTTTAATTTCTTCCAGCTTGGGTTGCAATTTTTGCATGGCCCGCATAGAGAGCATATTTTTATGATTAACCGGAGTTAATATGAGTTTTACTACCAGAGTAAGCAAAATAATAGCGAGGCCGTAGCTGCCGGTCCAGTCATGGAAAATCCCCATCAGCCAGAGCATGGGCTTAGCTAAAAAGGCCAGAGGTATGCCCCAGAGCACATAATCAACCGATTCTTCGAGAGCCATATCAGCCATATCAAAGGATTTTTGCATTTTGGGGCCGATAAAAGCACGGTAATTAATGGTGGTACTGGCACCCGGCGCTATATTGCGGCTATCCATAATATAAGATATTTCCGCATAAGCCTCGTTTGTCTTCTTATGTAAGTGACAAACACCGTGGGGCAAAGGAAAATCCGGGCTGGGGCCAACAGCCGCCAGGAAATATTGCCGATCGGCGCCGACCCAGCGAATATTACCCTGATATTCTTCGTCTTTTTCCACTTTTTTGGCTGGCTTTGCCTCCAAATCTTTATCAAGAAGGCACTTTAAAGTGAGCACATCAATAGCTGGAGCCATAAAAGTGCTCTCATGGAGGCTCTCAAAGCCTTCCACTGTCACCTCGGGAATAATGGGCAGAACAACTCGCGAACGGTTGGTAATTTTTGCTTCCACATCAACGATATAGCTATCTTTGTGCTTATAGCGCAAATCAACTGCCAGCTGTTTTGTCTCGCTGTGCAAAATTATTTCATCGCTACTCTTAGCCAGCACTTTATAGCCTTTGGGCATTTCGATATACTCGCCCAAAGTAAGGCGGAGCTGCTCATTCGGCACCATGGAAACCGGCTGCCCGGCCACCTCTTTTATATCCCCCTGAGCTTTGTCTTTAGGCAGCTCCTCACCAAGGCGCATGGTAAAATCTTTTAAATTCCAGGTAGTAAAGGTGGCATTCTTATTGGAAATGGCAATATCGCCGGCCGCGGTTGAGAAGGGATAAAACTCTTCTATAAAAGGTTTGGCGGCTATAGCAGCTGAAGCTGCGGCTGGGCTATCGCTCGCGCCATCGGTTACGCTGTCGGTTGAACCATCGCTCCGCGCATCAGCGCTTTGCAAAGCGAGCGCCGGGATAAAAGAGGGCGCCACGGCCTTGGCGGAAAGTGTCTCCGTAGCGGCATCGAGAACAGCTGCCGGCTCCGCTTCTGGGGCGGGGAAAAGAGCTTTCCAGCCCACCCAAATTGCTAAAATAATAATAGTAGTAAGAAGGATGCGACCTTCCTGATGTTGTTCATTCATGGTACGGGATCATAGCCTCCGGGATGAAAGGGATGGCATTTTAAAATACGCTTTAAGCCGAGGAAAAAGCCGCGCACAAAACCATAGCGTCTAATAGCTTCATAAGTATATTGCGAACAAGTGGGGCGAAAGCGACAAACTGGCGGTTTTAAAGGAGAAATATAGCGTCTGTAAAAAGTAATAAGGAGCAGCGCCAGCCTAGCCGGCAGGGAGATAAGGAGAGTTATAAGGCTCTTATTTTCCTTTTCTTCCATGCTCACTCTCTTTGTCTGCCGCTCGCCATGAGGCCAGCCTTTTTAAAAAGGCGCTCGCTATCTTTAGCCAAATCAACAAAAGTGGCTTTAAGAGAAGCCGGTTTGGCAATAAGCACAATATCGGCCTCTTTTGTGGCCAAAGCTCTAAGTTCCCGCCCCAAATGTCTAAGCCGGCGGCGCAATAAATTGCGCTCATGCGCCAGGTGGGAAACCCGCTTACTCACAGTAAGGCCGACCCTAAGGCCCTGCCCACTTGCCGTTTCGTAAACATAAAGCACCACATAGCGACCGGGATAACGCTTTCCCTCAGCTTGCGCAGTAAGAAACTCTACCCGCTTAATCAAACGGGCAGTGCGGGGAAAACAGGCTCTTGTCATGCTCTTAGCGGTGCAAAGTAACCCCAGCGGTTACCGCATAGAAAGCGGAGACTTACTTGGTGTAAATGGTAGCAGCCAGATTTTTGCGACCTTTGGCCCGGCGGCGACGAATAACATTGCGCCCACCGGCGGTAGCCATACGAGCTCTAAAGCCTAATCTGTTAATGCGGCGGCGATTATGAGGTTGAAATGTCCGTTTCATTTTATCTCTCCATTCAGGCTAAATTAAAACGTTACATAAGCCATTGGCCAACATGGAGGCCAACTGGTGGCGCTATGTTACGCAATAATAGCCTTTTGTCAATATATATTTAGTTTTTTGTGGCCAAAGAAATGGTTTTAAAGCTCTTTATCAGGCGCCGAGCCGTTTCCAGAGCGCCTTGGCCAATTCGCGAGCTTTAGCATGAGCCTCAACTTCGTCGATAGTGGTTAACTGGCCATCTTTTAAAAGCACTTTACCGTTTACAATGGTATGCTTAGCGGTGGTATAACGCACGCCGAAGAGGAAATGGCCGAGGAAGTTATTTACGGTAATGGGCGTTGGGGCCAAATAATCAAAAACGGCGATATCGGCTACCGCTCCCGGAGTAAGTTCACCGAGAGTAACGCCAAAAAGTTTGCTGCTAAAATCAATATTACCATCAAAGAGCAAAGTGCCGCTCTCTATAAAGCCCACGCCGGGATCTTTGGTCACCAGCCGTTGCAACATGGAGACAGTGGTGGCTTCCTGGCGGATATCGCCGCTCATACCGTCGCTACCCAGACCCACGCGCACTCCATGCTCCAGCATTTGAATGATGCGGGCGGCACCAACGGCATTATTCATATTGGATTGGGGATTGTGCACCACAAAAGATTTAGTCTCGGCAAGCAGTTCAATCTCTTCATGATCGACATGAATACAATGGGCACAAATGGTCTTGGATCCCAGCATACCAAAATCGGCCAGGCGGCGCAAAACGCGCTTATTGTAATGGGTTAAATTATAATCCTGGTCGGCTTGGCCTTCGGCGCAGTGCACATGGTAACCGATACCCACATCACTGCCGGCTTCGGCGCATTGTTCCAAGCTGCTGTCGCTCAAAGTAAAAGCGGCATGGAGGCCAAAAAGCCCCTGCATCATAGTGGGGGTTGTCTCACGGCAATGTTTGGCAAAAGCCACATTTTCATTAATACCCTCTTTCATTATGTCGAGGCCGTCGCGGTCGGAAACTTCATAACAGGTAGCGAGGCGCAGCGGCACCTTTTCCGCCGCTTTGGCAATAGTAAAAAGCGAGCCGGTGACGGCATGGGGGCTGGCATGGTGATCCAGCATGGTGGTGGCGCCGGCACGCACCGCTTGAATCATCGGGAGTAGTGCCGAGTAATATATATCATCTTGGTTCAACCCTTTATCTAGCTTCCACCAGAGATTTTCCAAAATATCGGTAAAAGTTTTGGGAGTGGGGCCGAGCGGGGCCATACCCCGGGCAAATGTGCTGTAAAGGTGCATGTGGGAGTTGATGAGGCCGGGCATAACAAGGCGCCCTTCCGCATCCAGTTCTTCATCGGCTTTACCTTGCCAGGAGCCGCTTGGGCCAACAGCCAAAATTTTGCCCTCGCTGATAATTACCTCGCCGTTTTCAATAATCTGGGGATTTTTGCCCATTGTGGCCACAACACCGTTTTTCAGCCGAATAACCTCACTCATACACACTTCTCCGTTGTTATTGGCTCTCGCTATTGAGAGCGGGAAGTATCATAATGGATTCATTATAAAAGTGAAGAGCTTATTCTTGTATTTTATATATTATTGCCGGAAAAGCCGGAGAGGGAGGATTTTTTAATTACTTTTTCGCTGAGGCTTTTTTAGCGGGAGCTTTCTTTACTTCTTTTTTGGCCGGAGCGGCTTTCTTGGCCGGAGCGGCAGGAGCTTTTTTAACTTCTTCTTTTTTGGCGGGGGCCGCTTTTTTTGCCGGAGCAGCCTTCTTTACTTCCTCTTTTTTGGCCGGAGCGGCTTTCTTGGCCGGAGCGGCAGGAACTTTTTTAACTTCTTCTTTTTTAGCGGGGGCAGCCTTTTTCGCCGGGGCCTTCTTTGCTGCTTCTTTTTTAGGATCTTCTTTCTTTATTTCAACCATGTCTTCCAAGCGGGCTTGGAGGCCGATTTGAATCATAAGAGCCAATTCTTCTGGCGCGGATATATCATCCTCTTTGGCAAAATCTTCAATCATAATGAGTAGTTCTTCAGGCATTTCAATGCTTAAAGTAACAAATTTGCTCTCTTTAATTGCTGCGCTTTGTTTACTACTCTTACTACTTGATTTTTTTGCTGTGGCCATATTTTGACTCCTTTAGCCATAAAGACTTGCCGGCACCTAACCCACCATGGTGGCCGCCCAGGCAAGAAACATAAGCAAAATTTTAACAAAGTATTGGTATAAGTGCAATAGAAAAGGGGCGCTAATTTTTGATTTTTTTAAAAATAACGATTAGCAGATTTTAGCGGAAGCTTTTAAGAGCGAGAAAAGTATAATTACTTGATATTCTGAGCGCCGTATTTAGCCATAGCGCCGAAGAGTTGATACATCTCCTCACGCGGATAGTGGTTGGCATACATACTGACATTGGTTTGAATGGTACCCACCTGATTCATACCGAGAGCCGAACGGAATTGGTTGGCCGGGGAGTTGGGGTTGAAATCAGTCTTTTCGGTGTAGCTGACATTTAAGAAGTTTTTCAGATAATTTTGGTTGATTTTGGTGCCGAAAGCTTTGGGATCGGTCAGGTTGATATTGCCATCGAGGCTCTCGTAATCATCTTCGATATCTTCAAAATCAGCATAGCGGATATATTTCACGCTGGGGGAGACGGTGTAAGAGAAATCGCCCTTGCGGTTAAGGAAGAAGACATTGTTATCAACTTTAACTTTTTTGGTTTTGTCGTTGCCCTTACTCATATCAACAGCGGACATGACGGTGAGGCCAAAGATGTTGTGGTGGAAGTTGCAGCTGAAGTCTGATTCGCAGCGCACGCCGTAGCCCATATCGCCAAGGTCATTCAGGCGGCTCCAAGTGAAGAGGACGGTGTTGTTGGCTACTTCCAGATTGGCAGCGTGCACTTTGGGCGCACCCTTTTTGGCCCAGGGATCAACAAAGGCGCCAAAGACACTGATGGCCTGCATACGGATGTTCATAAAGACATTGTTTTTAACAGTGAAGGTGCCCTTGGGGAAAGAGCTTTGGACACCAAAGTTGTCGCCGTTGGCAAAGAGGCAGTTCTGCACAGTGAAGTTGCCTTCGCCGCCGGTGCCGTCAACGTGGAGGAGGGCCCGCTCACGTGAGGAGAATTGGGCTTCCTGAGTGGGGTTGTCGATGGTGTTGCCCTTGGCGGGGCCGGTGGGAACCAGCATACCGAGAGCAAAGCCTTCCGGTTTACCTTTATTGGGGTGATAGGTATTGGAAAAAGCCTCGTCGATGGTGAGCCCGTCAACCACCACGTTGTAGCCTTTCTTGCCGCTAAGTTTGTAGGCGAGAATACCGCGGCCGGTGCCTTGGTCGGGGTTATTGGCGTTCATGGGTTGCAAAACGGTGGGGTTCTTAATAGGGTCGCGGGAGCTGAAATCATTGGTATAACCACCGATAATGTTAACCGGCTCATTGACCTCAAACCAACCCTGCTTGGCTTTGCCCTGATAAATGCCGCCGGCTACGTGAATTGTGTCACCGGCCTTGGCTTCGGCAATGGCTTTGAAAAGGTTTTTGTAAGGTGCGGCTTTGGTGCCGGCGTTGTCGCCTTTGTTTTTGCCTGTTTCAATAGAAACATAAATGTCGGCAGCCTGAGCAGTGGTGGCGCCCATCATAATGATGGCCAGAGCGGTTAGAAACGAGTGAGACTTTTTCATTAGGGAGACCTCCTTAATAGATGCTTTACCATAAAGCATGCGGGTGAGGATTATGCACAAACTGCCTCTAAATGCAATAGACTTATGCAAGCCGCCATATTCGGGGAAAGTCCACTCTATAAACGCTCTTTCAGCCTAAAAGATACTCCCAGAGCGGCCCCTTTTTGCCCCGTTTTTCGCGGAGACGGCGCATGACAGCGCTATGATCTTCATCGGGGAAAATCCAGGGGCGCCCGCTCTTTTTGGCGAGTTCCTTGCAGTAATCCAAATCTATAGGTATTTGATAATACTTAGGAATAATCAAAGGATCATCTTCTTTGATATAGCCTTCTTTGATAGCCAGCCTTTGGAGCGGCGTATGTGGATAGATGCGCATCCCAAAAAAGGGGAAGAAAGCGGTGCGCGGCAAAAGGCGGGAGTGCTCCATGGTTTCGGCAACAGTCGCCGCTGTTTCCCCCGGCCCGCCCAAAATAAGAAAATGAGCCTGGTAAATATCGGCCTCGGCGGCTATTTGCGAAGTTTTCAGCACATCGGCAAAGGTAAAATCCTTGCCATAACTTTTGAGCACGCTATCGGAAAGCGACTCGGTGCCCCACTCAATATGTGTGAGTCCGGCCGCTTTTAAGAGCTGCAAAAGCTCCAAGGTGATATTTTCCGGTGCAAAATAACCGCCCCAGCGCAGCTTTAGCCTTTTATTTACAATAGCCTCCCCGAGCTCCCAAACATAATCCGGCAAAAGTGTAAAAAGCGAATCGGTAAAAAAGACATAATCATAACCATGGGCAACGAGATAGGTTAGGCTCTCCACCACGCGTTCCACTGGCATAGAGCGCACAGTGCGCCCTTCTATAACCGGATAAGTGCAATAAATACAATGTTTTGAGCAACCGCGCCTGGTTTGCAGATTCACCATGCCGCCCTTTAACCAATACCAGGGCATGAGCTCTTCATCGTATATGGGGCAGTAGGGCAACGCGCTCATGGGAGTAAAAGGATTGGTTTTTATTTCTCCGGCCGCCTCATAATACAAAAGGCCGGAAACACCAGCAAGACTTTGGCCGCCGGCCAGCGCCGCGATTAAATCCGGCAGTGATTTTTCGCCTTCGCCGCGCAGGCCGAAATCAAGGCCAAGACGCCTGAAGAGCTCCGGCCCAAAGATGGAAAAGCCGGCTCCGCCGCCGATAATTTTGGCCTGTGGCAAAACTTCGCGGGTAGCGCTTATAAGCTCGCGGTATGCTTCAACAAAAGCTTCGGGATTTAGCGAATTGGCACCGTCGATATTTCTAAAAGAGATAGAGACAAAATCGGGAGCAAAAGCGGCCAAAGCTGCCCGGTAAGCCGCATTATCCAGCTTATTCAAATCAAGTGATAAAAGCTCGGCTTGCGGCAAACGGGCTTTAAGAGCTGCCGAGAGATAGGCGAGAGCCAGGGGATAAACGGGATATGGGTCAATGAGCCTGTTGGCCGATACCAAAACAATTTTCACTATTTCTCCTAATGCTGCCCCCAGCCTCTAAAGCGGATAAAGCGGGCAAATCTATCAATAAAAAGATTAATGGGCTGCAATTCGAAAAGTGCCGGCGACTCATGGCGGGCAATATAGCAGGTGGTAATGTTTTCATAAAAAAGATTTGTGAGTTCCGGCGGAAAGCTTATCTCGGCCGGCGCAAATTCCTCACCGCGGCGCTCGGCCCCTATGGCATTAAGCAAAAGCTGCATAAAAACGGCTTTTAAATATTCAAAAGCAAGAGAGGATATTTGCGTAGCGCCAAGAGCTATTTTCATTATAGCAAAATCTTCAGTAAATTCAGGGGAATATTCATCAAATTCGGCACTTTGCAATACCATTTTTCCCCCCTCAGCATCTATTTCCAAATCCGGCAGGGAGAGGTCAAACAAACTGCCCAAAGGGTAACCGATGTAGGAATTTATGGCATCAAGAGCCTCGGCGCCGTTGCTATAATGCTGAGCTACGGCCCCGTAACCGACAGAGCGCACCACACTATCTGTCCATTTACCGAGTTTCAGTTCCAATTTGGCACTTATTGTCAAATAGGCATTTTTTACTGCCGGCTCGGCCCAGCGTTTTTGTAAGTATTCGTATTTATGCGCCAGCTCCGGATTATCCGCATTTAGAGCGCTATTTTTAGAAAGGCGTTCCACACCGCCATCCACCTCTTTATTATATATAGCCTCTTTTAAGCGCTTGCTGTTTTGGCTCTCGGCGGCAGCTTCCAGCTTTTGCTGCACCAGCGCCGCTCTATCAAGAGTAGCTTCGGCTTTTTCCGCCGCTTTAAGGAGCTTTTCTTTGGGGGAGCGCATGGCGGCAATGGAGCTCTCTTCGCGGGCCAGGCGCTGTGCTTTTAAACGCTCAGCCTTTTCGGCGGCCGCTTTTTCCGCTAAAAGGCGGGCTTTTTCTTTGGCTGAAAGGGGCTTTTCCGCCACTTCTTCCCGGCGAATCGGCGCTTCACGCGCAAGAACACTGCGCCCCCCGGAATGCTGGCGCTCCTCCACCCGCTCTTTGGCTTCTTCCAATTTCTTTTTGGCCGCTTTACGCCGTTCTTCCAGGGATAAGATTTCCACAAATTACTCCAAAGTGGCTAAAAACTGCCCCAGAGCATTAACTACTTCGTCGGCCGAAGCCGGGGCATTCATATCGGTAATATCTAATAATTCCAAGGGAATAGGATCCAAAAAACGCGAAGGAGTGCGCTTTTGCTCCTTGCCTCTTATGAGGCGCTTATCGGCTCTCGTCATAATGAGCTCATCTTTAGCCCGCGTAATACCCACATAGCAAAGGCGCCGCTCTTCGGCTATATCGGTAATTATGGCATCGGTGGCGTGCGGGGAGAGCGTGCGCTCATGAGGCAAAAGCCCCTCTTCCAGCCCCATCAATATAACATGACGAAATTCCAGCCCTTTAGCTCCGTGAAGCGTGGAGAGAGTAACCCGCTCACCGCTCTCTTTTTCTTCACCCACTTCCACATCCATTAAGGAGACGCGATTAATAAATTCCTCCAATAGCGGCTGATTTACCTCGCGCATATAAGCTTGCAAACTTTCCAAAAAGCCGAGGACATTACCCCAACGGGCCTCAAAGGCCTTGCCGCTGCCGCCGGCTGTGGCCGTTTGAATATCTTCATAGAGGCCGATGGCTTTGATATATTCTTCCATCACCTCATCTAACTTGCGATTTTTATGCAGAAATTCATCTGTAAAATGCTTTATGAGGCTAAGAAAATCACTAATCGGTTTCAGCGCTCTATCTTTATCGCCTAAAATTTCCGGCGCTTTTTCCACTGCCTCTATCAGGAGCTTATGCTCGCTTTCGGCCCAAGCCGAGAGCTTATTCAGCGTCACTGCCCCAATACCGCGGGCCGGATAATTGATAACCCGCCTAAGGCTTATTTCTTCACCGTAATGGGTGATGAGTTTTAAATAGGCCAAAAGGTCTTTAACCTCTTTTTTATCAAAAAAGGAAGTGCCGCCGATAATTCTATAGGGCACTCTTAAAGACCTTAGCTCTAATTCCAGGGGGCGGGCTGTCAAATTGGAGCGGTAGAGCACAGCAATATCACTTGGGCGATAACCATCGCGAACAATTAAGGAATCAATGTGCTCGGCTACCCAGCGGCATTCGCAGTCACCGTCGCGCTGGATGACAAGGCGCACTTTGGGGCCGGCATCGCGCACGGGAATCATGGCTTTGGGGTGGCGATCTTTATTTACCGCTATCACTTTGTTGGCCACTGCCAAAATGTGGCCATGGGAGCGATAATTGCGCATGAGATAAATTATTTTCGCCCCAGGGAAATCATCGGAAAAATTAAGAATATTCTGCACCTTAGCTCCGCGCCAGCCATAGATGGCTTGGTCGTCGTCGCCAACGACACAGACATTTTTATGCTCGCCGGCAATGGCTTTTAAAAGGCGCATTTGCGCTGTATTGGTATCCTGATATTCATCGACAAGCACATATTGAAAGCGCTCGGCCCAGCGGCGGCGGCAATTTTCATCCGCTTCCATCATCATCGTGGGTTTTACTACCAGATCGTCAAAATCATAAGCCGAAAAGGCGGTCATTTGCTCCAAATAAAGGGGATAAAGCTCTATGGCCGCCGCTTCATATTCATCGCTACTAGGGGTTATTTCCAAATCCTTAGGCAGAATAAAGTCGTTTTTATAGCCGCTGATACGCGTTAAAACCGCTTCCAAATCCAGTGAGCGCTCAAGTTGATAACGGCGCACAATCTCTTTTAAGCAAGAGAGCTGGTCGCTACTGCCGTAAACGGTAAAAGGGCGGGCATTTTCCGCCAGTTTGGCTTCGGCTTTGAGCATTAAAAGACCAAGACTGTGAAAGGTGCTCATAGTCACCCGGCTCGCTTTGCGCCCCACCATACTTTTAAGGCGGTGCTTCATCTCATTGGCCGCTTTATTGGTAAAAGTCACCGCCAGAATATTTTGCGGAGCTATACCGTTATCAATCATCTCGGCAATGCGGTGCGTGATAACCCGCGTCTTACCGCTCCCGGCCCCGGCCAGCACCAAAAGCGGGCCGTGAATAGTGGTAACGGCATCAGCCTGTTCCGGATTTAAATTATTAAGCCAACGTGATGCCATAATGCGCCCTTAGCGCCCTTCTGCTTGGGCCTCGGTCGCCGCATCTAAAATATTGCCCCTAATTTCGGAGCCGGTATTTAAAAGAGCCAGATCTTTAATAGCGCTGATAGAAAGTTGCGGTTCTCCGCGAAAAGTGCCGACGACAAAACGGCCGCTTAGCTCGGCTCCAGCGCCCCAAGAGAGAGGCAAAACCGGCTCCAGCATGGCATTCCAAATAATGAGATCCATCGCACTCGTGCCATCGCTCACTGTAAAGCGCCAGGGCCTACTGGTGTGCGCTCCGGGCTGTTGCACACTTAAAACCTGCACTTTTAATTTAACAGCCCCGCGAATACCCTCTTCTCTTATTTGCTGCAAACTCTTTTGCGGCAGCTCCTGCTCTTTGATAACAAGAGTATCCGCATCTTTCATCACCAAATAATAATCGCCGTAAGCATCGCTCTGCACCGTACCGGCTACTGTCACCACATCGCCAAGGCGCGGCACTTTGTCATGTAAAACCAAATCGCGAGCCATATTTTTATGGGCTTTAACAGCTATGGAGCCGCTCTCATCGTCTATAAAAAGGGTAATTTCGCCCACCCCGTCGGCCCGCTGAATAATCCGGGCATCACGCACCAAAGTGCCGGAAATTTCCACATAAGCCGCATTCATGGTGCCGCCGATTTCTTCTATTTTTATCGGCTGCGGGCGGGAAAAAAGGGCCGCCAAATAAAGCATGGGTATGCCTATTAAGGCGAGAGCCAAACAGGCTACCCGCACATAAAGAAGAGGCACAACCTTGTCTTTAGCTTTTTTCGGCCCATCATTGTTTATAATGAGCTCGGTGGCGGTTTTTTCCAGCACTTCGGTTTTGGTATTTTCGCCGAAAATCTCGGTTTTACTCACTTCATCCATTATTAACCCATTTATTATAAGCCTTTACCGCCATCATGGCTATGGCTTCCGGCAAATACGCTCCGCTGTCTATTACCATATTGTAACCGCTTGTATCGGCCAAATCCAGGCTGTAGAGCTTCAAAAAACGCTCGCGCTCTAGCTGCTCGCGCTCTTCCATAAGCCTAGCCGCCTGCAGGATATTTTGCTCATCGCGCTGCGAACAGCGACGAGCTCTTTCGTTTACATCGGTGTTTAAAAAGAGCGTAAAAGCCTTAATGTGCTCGCGCTGGGCCAAGAGACCGGCCAGGCGCCCTTCCAAAATAATACCTCCGCAACGAGCCAGTTCCACTTGGCGCAAATCAAGTTGCTGATCAATCTGCGGATGGCCGGCGACATAAGCGCCAAAGTCGCCCAAAGACATCTGGTACTCGGCAGCCATCTGGCGAAAGATAGAGCCGGTATTGACATAATCAAGGCCGGTTTGCGCGGCAATCAGCCTGGCGGCGGTAGTTGTGCCGCTGCCCGGCGGTCCACTGATGGTAATGGCTGGCTTTTTTTCTTCCATAACGCACCTTTATCCTTTTTTGTTCATTAAATACATGGTGGGGGTAAAACCCATGCGCCGCCAAAAAGGGTTGCTTTCTTCATTAAAAATGGAGGCCCTAAGCTCCACATAGTTAATCCCCCGCGCTTTAAACCAACTGTTTACATGAGCATATAAAAGCCGGCCCACACCGTGGCGGCGGTGGGCGGAAGTAACCATAAAATCAACTATTTCGCCAAAATAAGCCACTTTAAAAAGCGGCTCGGCGCGGCCAATAGTAGCTAAAGCGTAGCCTATTATCCTGCCGGCTTCTTCAGCCACCAGCACCAGCGCATTATCATTATTATTTATATGGCGCCGCACTATCTGGCTATAATGGTAAGGCGCGTTCTCACCGCGAGCAAAATCGGTATCAAGAGCGGCGTGCATATCAATGAGTTCCACCCAAAGATCGGTCACGGCCGCCACATCGGCAATAGTGGCCGGCCTTATTGTCACCAAAGCGGACATTAATTCTCCCTTAAACCGCGGCGCCGGCAGCGGGGTGGGGTTTTATTTAAGCCGCTTTTGCCAAAGGCGATGGGCAAGCTGGCCTCCGCCGTGAGTTCAAAAGATGAACGTTCACCGCGCTCCAGGCGGCAAAGAGCGGCAGCGCCCACCATAGCCGCATTGTCGGTGCAAAGTATGCGCTCCGGCAAATGGACAAAAACATTCCTCTCGGCGCCGGCCATAGCCATTTTTTCCCTAAGGCGCGAATTGGCCGATACACCGCCGCCCAAAACCAGGCCGGGAAGTTTTTCGCGCTTTAGGGCTTTCATGCTTTTTTCTACTAAAGTATCCACCACCGCTTCAATAAAAGAGGCGGCAAAATCAGCCAGATGGGCCGGGCTTTTTATAGGCCTGGCACTAAGTTCGTTGCAAGCTGCCGTTTTGAGGCCGGAAAAGCTCATATCAAGCTGCGATTTACCGCTACGCATAGGCCGCGGAAAGGCAATGGCTTTAGGATCTCCTCCCTTGGCCGCCCGCTCCAAAGCCACACCGCCGGGGAAGCCAAGGCCCAAAATTTTCGACACTTTGTCAAAAGCTTCGCCGGCAGCATCATCGCGGGTGCTGCCTAAAAAGGAATATTGGCCAAAATCATCCACTCGCAAGAGCAGTGTATGGCCGCCGCTGACAATAAGAGCCGCATGCGGATAAGGCGGCGGTTCTTTAGCCAGAAGACTGGCACTTAGGTGGCCTTCTATATGATGAATGCCAATCCAGGGCAGACCGGTAACGGCAGCAATGCCCTTTACAGCCTGCAGCCCCACCAAAAGCGAACCTATAAGCCCCGGGCCGTAAGTAACAGCCAGAGCATCAAGGTCGGAAAAGCTCACCATAGCTACGCGCATAGCTTCATCTATAGTGGGAATAATGCGGGCGATATGCTCTCTGGAAGCGAGCTCCGGCACCACTCCGCCATAAGGGCGATGAATACTGTCCTGACTATGGATAATGTTGGATAAAATATGGCGCTCGCCGTCCAAAACCGCGGCCGAAGTATCATCACATGACGATTCTATTGCTAAAAGCTTCACTCAAAAGCCTCATTTTGCCTGATTTTTCAAAGGAAACCGGCAAAAACTCCATGATAAATAAATGCAAACTATTTAATAACTGCCGGCAACTCAGTTGGCTGCCACAATGTAACCGCCGTCAAGCAGCTGGATTATAAGCTCACAAACAGCCAGGTCACTCGCCGGCGAGTGATCCAGCACTTCCACAAATTGGCTGTGATTATGCACCAGTTGCAAAACATCCAGTTGTTCGGGCGATAACTTATTCAGCGGCGGCTCAAGCGGAACCGGTATTTCCAAAAAGGCGTTTTCATCCGGCAGCTTAGCGCTAAGGCGGCCTATTTCGTCCATTTGGCGCATAGCTTCCAATAAAAGCCCTTCACTACTGCTTTGAATGCGCCGCGCCTCTTCTATTTGCACCTCACACGGAATAAACTCAAATTGCCCCTTGGTCCAGCGCATGATGCGGTAAAAGCTCTTGGCGCCGGAAACGGTATTTTTACCATCAATAATGGCATCCCCAACCATGCCGCTATCCAGGAGAATCTCCCCATCATGACCGGCACTTTCAATATGCAATTTGCCACTCTTTTTTAAATTAAAAAGCAGTTGCAAAACATCCACCACCGGCACTTGATCAATAGCTCCGCTCATGGTGCTGCTGGAAGCTTGGCGATTATCGGAAGCTTTTTGGGCCATTTGCTCTCGCACAATGGCGGCATCAGGAAGCTTTTCATCGGCGCTGGCGGTATCAAGACGCAAAATAGAGCTACCTATCAAAAGTGTATCACCAACCGTGAGTTTGACCGGCTCTTCCTGGCGTTCGCCGTTGACAAAAGTGCCGTTGGTGGAACCCATATCGCGCACTTGCCAATCATCACCAGCGCCGTAAATAAGGGCATGGTGGCGGGAAGAGAGGCTGTCATCCAGAATTATAGATTGCTCTAAACCACGGCCAATGGATATTTCGCCGCTTTCGGGCAAGGGGTAAAGAGCTCCCTGATACGGGCCGGCGATAAAACGGAGGATTAAATTACTCATGGCAACTCCATGGCCTCTTAATGAAGGCACCGGCGCATAATAGCAAACTCTTTCTTCCTTGTCTTGTAAAAGGTAATAAAAAAATGTATTACCGCTTTTACGCCGGACAGCTTTGCCGGAAGAGATAAAATAAGGAGGCTTTATGCGTTTAGACGGCCGGGAAAACAACCAAATTCGTCCCCTATCAATAGAAACCAATTACGTTATGCACCCTGAAGGCTCGGTTCTCATATCCATGGGCAATACCAAGGTTTTGGTAAATGCCACCGTGGAAAACCGGGTACCGCAATGGCTTTTGGGCCAGGGCAAGGGCTGGATAACCGCCGAATACAGTATGCTGCCCCGCGCGACAGCCCAAAGAACCCAGCGTGAGCGGGTTGGCGGCAAGCCCAACAGCCGCTCTTTGGAAATTTCGCGCCTCATCGGCCGCAGCGTCCGCACCATGGTTGACCTAACAGCTCTGGGCGAGCGCACTATTACCATTGATTGCGATGTCATCCAAGCCGACGGCGGCACGCGCACTACTTCTATAAACGGCGCCTCTCTGGCTTTGGAAATAGCTCTTAACAAGCTGGTAGAGAGCGGTCAGCTCAAAAAGAGCCCGCTTATCGGCCGGGTGGCCGCTATTTCCATCGGGGTAGCCGACGGAAATAGCATTGTTGACTTAAATTACGACGAAGATTCTCACGCCGAAGTCGATATGAACGTGGTGATGGACGAGCACGGCAATTTTATTGAAATTCAAGGCACCGCCGAGCGCAATCCCTTCTCCAAAGAGCGCCTAGATGAGCTTTTGGGCCTGGCTAAAGGCGCTATAGACGATATTTTTAAAGAGCTAAGCGTTAAACGCGCCGAGGCTATAAAATAATTATGCCGAAAATAGTTCTTGCCACATCAAATGCTCATAAGTTAGCTGAATTTCAGGTTATTCTGGCTCCGCTCGGGCTGGAGCTTGTGAGCCTTTCTGCCTTTCCGCCCATAAACATCATTGAAGACGGCGCCACTTTTGCCGAAAATTCTTACAAAAAAGCGGCGGCCGTTTTTAAAGCTACCGGCCTCCCCTCTCTGGCCGATGATTCCGGTCTGGCCGTCAATGCTCTGGATGGCGCTCCGGGGATTCACTCGGCCCGTTTTTCCGGTGTTTCCGGCCCGGACAAAGATAGAGCCAACCGCGAAAAGCTTTTAAAAGAGCTCAAAAATGTGCCTCTGGAAAAGCGGGGCGCAGCCTTCCACTGCGCTATTACTCTCATTGAAGAAAACGGCTCCGTGCATACTTTTAACGGCATTTCCCCGGGGCATATTGCCTTTAGCGAGCGCGGCGAAAACGGTTTTGGTTATGACAGCCTCTTTATCCCCGAGGGCTATAGCGAAAGCTTTGCCGAACTTAGCCCGGAAATAAAAAACAGCTTAAGCCACCGCGGGCGGGCAGCCCAAAAGTTAATAGCTTATTTAAAAGAGCAAAAGTTGGCTAAGGCTTAGTGGCACTAAAATAAGCGCTTAAATTAATCCACAATAATCTTGGGCGCAAAGGGCGCAAAGCGGGTCACCACCTCGTAATTAATGGTGTTACACCAGGCGGCTATTTGCTCGGCACTGATGCTTTCCTCGCCCTGGCGGCCCATTATCACCACTTCGTCTTCCAGCTTTACATCGGGAATATCGGTAATATCCACCATCGTGAGATTCATAGCCACGCGGCCGCGCACCGGAGCGCGCCGGCCGTTAATGAGCACATAGCCAATGCCGGAATTGTGGCGCTCAAAGCCATCAAAATAACCGATAGGCAAAATGGCCAGCTTAGTGGGCCTTGAAGTGCGGTAAGTACAGCCGTAGCTGATATATGAATCAGCAGGGATCTCTTTAATATGCGCCACCTTGGTATGGATGCTCATCACCGGCTCCAAACGGATGGATACGCCGCTATCGTGGCAGGAGAGGAGTGTCTCCCGCGAGGGCCAAAGGCCATAGAGGGCTATGCCGGCGCGCACTAAATCCATGCGCGTCTCGGGGAAGAGCATAATGGCCGCGCTGCAAGCCGTGTGATGCACGGGCACCTTAAAGCCCAGCTCTTTTTCCAGCTTGCCCACCAGTTCATTATAATTGGCCAGTTGCTGCATGGCGTAGCTGTGGTCGGTGGTGTCTTCTATATTGGCATAATGCGAATAGATCCCCTTTAGCTCAAGATGCGGATTCTCAGCAATAAAGCGTCCCAAAGGTATTAGCTCACCTGGCATGGCGCCAAGGCGGTTGGTGCCTGTCTCCACTTTGATGTGGAGAGCGGCTTTTTTACCCACTTTAGCAGCGGCGGCAGCAGCCCAGGTGGCATATTCGATACCGGAGCAGTTAAGCTCAGCGCCGTTTTCTATAGCCCACTCCATATCGCTCTTTTGCACATAGCCTACAATAATAATAGGCTGCTTATGGCCGGCTTCTCTAAGGCGGGCCACATCATCGGCGCAGTGCACCACAAAAGCATCAACATAAGGGCTTATTATGGAAGCTACTTCCAAAATACCGTGGCCATAGGCATTGGATTTGATAACTCCGGCCAGTTTACGCTCCGGACCGACCAGTTTTCTGAGCTCGGTAATATTATTTAAAAGGGCTTTTTTGCTGATACCCACATAAACAAGGTCGGATTTATTGTACATTTTATGCTTCCCTCGGCGCTTTTTTATGGCGCTTTTCATAAATAAGAAAGAAGGAGACCATAGCTACGCCCAAAACGGCGGTAAAAAGTGTTAATAACTCGTTTAGCCCCAAAGAGGCCGGAAAAATATTAGAGAGGTATAATGTCTCGGCAAAAGGCGTACCGGCAGCGATAATATGCTTTTCTCTAAAGGGCCAGATAGTCCAGAGCGAGCCCACCATAAGGCCGCTCAAAAAGCCCATAGTCTCATCGCTAAAATGTTTTAAAAGAAAATTTAAAAAGCGGGAAAAAGCCAAAAGGCCAATAAGGCAGCCCAGGCCAAAGACCAGAATTATGGGAATATTATAGCTGGAAAGAGCATTTAAAATATCAAAATAGAGCCCCATGGCCAGGAGCAGAAAAGAGCCGGAAATTCCCGGCAAAATCATAGCCGAAATGGCAATAGCTCCGGCGGCCAGGTAAAGGGCATAGCGTAAAAGCGAGCTCTCTTTATTGCCTATAGCGGCCAGTTTATTCTCTATTTCCGCACTCTTTGCGGCATCACCGCCAGCTATGGCCTGCGCTCTCTCGGCTTTTAGCACTTTAATAGCCGCTTTTTGCTCGGCGCTATTTATTTTGCTCTCTTTGGACATTAAAAAATCGCTGCCGGCGCCAACACCTATACCCACAAAAGCCATAATAAAAACAGCAACTTTACGGCGTTTTATCAATTGCCACGGCACTATTACCGAGGCCAAAACCAGGCCAAAGAAAAAGCCGTATGTCGGGTCATGGAAAGCAGTCAAAAGGATGGTCATCACTTTGGCGAGCGCCAAAATGGCCACCCCGGCACCAATAGCCAGGAGCAATAAGAAAGGTACATCAAGGCGTTTTAATTCGGCTATAGCAGCGGCGCGGCGCGCCTTATCCCGGCTTACTATCCCTAAAATCTTTTGGAGTGCAGAGACATTTATTTGGCTTATATCGTTTAAGAGGCGTTCATAAATGCCCAAAATAAGGGCCATCGTGCCGCCGGAGACACCGGGGATGATATTAGCCAGCCCTACAGCCACACCTTTGAAAAATGTGAAGAGCCGCTCTTTCATGAAATTACCGGAAGGATAGCCTAAACAGCAAGAAATTATTCAAGAATTTCCAGCATGGCACGGTTTTCTGTTTTGTTGGAAACAGCTTTTAAAATTGTGCGCATGGCTTTGGCTGTGCGCCCTCTTTTGCCAATAACCTTGCCCAGATCGCCACTGGCTACTTTTAATTCAAAAACTGTGCCGCCGTGTTCACCGTTACGCACACCAACGTGCACATCGTCCGGCGAATCCACCAGCGAACGAGCCATAAATTCAACTAGTTGTTTCATAACCGACTTCTCCTTATTCTTGTTTGGCCGCCCATAGCGGCAGAAAAAGTGAGCAAGCGGTTATTATTTGGCCTCTTTTTTGGCTTTGGCAATGAGGTTGGCCACAGTGGTGCTGGGAGTAGCTCCGACTTTGAGCCATTTTTCCAGCAATTCGCCCTTTAAAGAGAGCTCATTGCCTTTGTCTTGGGGATTATAAGTGCCGATGCGCTCCAAAAAGCTGCCATCGCGCGCTACGCGGGAATCAGTGGCAACTATACGATAAAATGGATGTTTTTTGGAACCGCCTCTGGTCAAACGAATTTTAACCGCCATATTCTTTTCCTTTTCCTTAAAAATCTCCCGCATTTTAAAAGCGGGATAAGTAATCCTATATAAACCGGCGAGCTACCAGCTCGCGTGCGGAGGCCTTATAGCAAAAGTAAAATTTTTTTTCAACTATTTTTGTTGCTTTTGCCGTTTAAGCATGAATTTTTCGCTCAAAAGTCATCTCAGGAAACTTTGTTATCGCTAGCGGCATCGCCAAGATTCTCATCAGCGCCAAGTTCCAAACAAACTCCGTCACTGCAATATAGACCTTCCTTACAATTATGCATGACATCACAATCTTCACCCAATTGCCTATTAGCTACTTCAGGCGCCGGAGCAGGTCCATAGCAGGCAGCCAAAAAAGCAATGGGTGCACCAAGTATCAAAGCGGCTACTTTTTGTTTAAAATACTTCATATTAACCTCTCTAGCACGGCAGATTATTCTCTTAGGCCCGCTCTGTTAAGCATTTTACTAAATCGTTTTTATCTGTCAACCGCATAATCGGCGCCGAAAGCCCGGCCAAGATTCAGCGCAAAAATAAAGTAAAGCTCATATTTCCATTATATAAGAGTTGCGAAAAGCGCGCTGATAGCATATCATTCGGCCCGCAAGCCGGAAGCTATTTCCAAGTGTTTGCGTAGGAGCAGCCATGAGCGATAAAATACGAAAGCTAAAAGACGATGCGGCAACCTTAACAGCCAAAGGCAAATTCGACAAAGCCATTGAGTTATATAACGAAATTTTGGCCGCCGAGCCCGACGATCTGCAAACTCTTTTAAGAGCCGGTGATGCTTACCGCCGTCTGGGCAAAGATACCGAAGCGGTGGAAGCTTATGAAAAGGTGGCCAGAGGTTACGGTAACGACGGCCTCCTCTTAAAAGCTATTGCCGTTTGCAAAATGATTTTGGAAATCGATGAAGCACACAGCTCCACCCAAGCGCTGCTCGCCGATCTTTATGCCAAGAAGAGCGGCGGCAGAGCCAAACTTAATCTGGTACTTGATACCAGTGCCATAGCTGCCGAGAGCCCAGCTCCTTCCGCCGGAGAAGGCGCTGCCCAGGAGAAAGACCTGCCGGTTATCCCGCTCTTTTCCGATCTCAGCAAAAACGCCTTTATCCAGCTCATGGAACAAATGACCATGCACACTGTGGCCCCCGGCGCCTATATTATTCGCGAGGGCGAAGTTGGGCACAGCTTCTTTATTATCTCCCAAGGACGGGTGAAAGTGAGCAAACTCACCGAGTCCGGCGAACAGATGGTTTTGGCTCATTTGGAAGATAATGCCTTTTTCGGCGAAATGGCTCTTTTAAGCAACTCCCCGCGCAATGCTTCCATCATTGCCGAAGAAGAGACAACCGTCTTTGAAGTTTCCAAAGAAGTGCTGGATAAAGTTTGCGAAAATTATGTTTCCGTGCGCCATGTGCTCATAAAATTTTATAAACAGCGGCTCCTTTCCAATCTGTTAGCCGTTTCGCCGGTCTTCCGCCCGCTCTCTCCGGCACAGCGCAAAGATTTAATTGAAAAATTCAAATCGCGCGAGGTACCGGAAGGCACGGTTTTATTGCAACAAGGCGACAAGGGCGACGGCCTCTACCTCATTCTCTCCGGCGAAGTAAAAGTGGAATGTCAGACAGAGAAGGGCCTTCTTTTACTCAATAAGTTAAAAGATAACGATGTCTTTGGCGAAATTTCTCTCTTAACCCAGGAGCCGGTTTCCGCCACCATCACCACCACCAAAAATTCCATTATTTTGCGCCTGCCGCGTAAATCATTCACCGAAGTGGCTATGTCTATCCCGCAGCTTTTGATTCATGTTTCCGAGCTGGCTGAGGAGCGGCGCCGCATTAATGATGCCGTACTGCGCGGGGAAATGGTTTACCGCGACGACGGGCTGGTGGTTGTCTGATTCCATGAAATTGCCCACAAAAGCATACGAATTTAATCACATTTTTATTTTGGATATGCTGGAAGAGGCCGGGCGTATAACCCCGGAACAGCGGCGCCATGTGGAAGTTTACGCTCTCCAGCAACGGGCCCGCCTTTTAAAGGAGATGTTTGGCTCGGCTCAGGCAGCCAGTGAGGCTCGTTACCAAATCTCGCCGCTTGAACTTTTAGCCTCCTTTAACCTGGCAGATCATAACGAAGTGCCGATTAATGAGGAGTATTTGGCCCGCCTTTTGGCTAAGACTGCCGGTCTGCCTTTTTTGCGCATTGATCCGCTAAAACTCGACAGCGCTCTTATCACCGGCACTTTTTCACGCCCTTTTGCCACCCGCAATACCATTCTGCCTCTTTCCCGCAGTGATGATGGCATAACTTTGGCACTGGAAAACCCTTTTGACCAGGAGCTAAAGGAGCATCTCACCCGCCTTTTGGGCACCAATTTGCATTATGTGGTGGCGCCCAAAAGCGATATTATAAAATCCATCGCCGAGGTTTACGGCTTTAAACATTCGGTGCAGGCAGCGGCAAAAGATCAGGATTTTCATGATGATGCCGGCCAGATGGTGCAAAATTTCGAGCAGCTCATCAACCTTAAGCAAGCCGAGCAAATAGAAGCCAACGACAAGCACATTGTCAATGCCGTTGATTTTATGCTCAATTATGCCTACGATCAGCGGGCTTCGGATATTCACATTGAGCCCAGGCGCGGGGATTCGCAAATCCGCCTTAGAATTGACGGCGTATTGCACGATACGCAAAAATTTCCCAAAAGTGTGCACCCCGCTTTTGTTTCGCGCATAAAAAACATGGCCCGCCTGGATATAGCCGAAAAAAGGCGGCCGCAGGATGGGCGCATTAAAACCAAGATGGGCAACCGCGAAACTGAGCTGCGCGTTTCCACCATGCCGGTGGCTTTTGGCGAAAAGGTGGTTATCCGCATTTTTGACCCGGATGTTCTCGTAAAGGGGCTGCCTGATCTCGGTTTTTACCCCGAAGAGCTCAGTACTTTTAACGATTGGATTCAAAATCCCAACGGCATTATCCTCATCACCGGCCCTACGGGGAGCGGCAAAACCACCACTCTTTACACCACTTTAAATCACCTTTCGAGCCCCGATATCAATGTGATAACAGTGGAAGACCCCATTGAAATGGTGGTGGACAGCTTTAATCAGGTGGCCGTGCAAACTAAAATCGGTGTTACTTTTGCCGCCGCTCTGCGCACTATTTTGCGCCAGGATCCCGATATCATTATGATTGGCGAAATCCGCGACAAAGAGACAGCCGAGATGGCTATTCAAGCCGCCTTAACCGGCCATTTAGTCTTTTCCACCCTGCACACCAACGACACGGCCGGTGCCGTCTCGCGCCTTTTGGAACTGGGGATAGAACCATTTTTATTAAAAAGCACTTTAAGGGGTATTATGGCTCAGCGCCTCTTGCGCAAAATCTGCCCCAATTGCCGCGAAGAGATTTTTTTAAGTGAAGATCAGGCGGAAACACTGGGCCTTGAAAGTTCTCAGCCCATTAAAGTTTCTCACGGCGCCGGCTGCAGCGCCTGCCGCTTTACCGGTTTTAAAGGGCGCATCAGCGTTTTTGAGCTCATGACTATTTCTGCCCCCATTCAGCTGCTCATTAAAGAGGGCGCCGATGCTAGACGCATTGAAGAAACAGCAACAAATTTGGGTATGCGCCATTTGCGCGATGCGGCGGTGCAAAAATTACTGGACGGTGAAACCTCTTTTGAAGAGGTCATTCGGGTGATGGGGCTTTAGGCCTTTTAGGCACCACCCCGGCTCACAGAGAGTCCTTAAGACAACGTACAGAAAATCCGCCACCTCTATTGGTAACAGGCACAAAAGCACCGCCAGAAACGAGAACCAGGCTGTACATATAGTAAGTATCGCCCTGCTCCGTAGCAGACCAGAAGTAAGCACCGTAACCGAAATTATGAAAAACGTCATCGGTGCCCCAAAGACCTGCCGGCAAAGCACCAAAAGCTGTGCTGTTAGTAACCAGATCTTGGTAATCATGTATCCACTCCGAATCTTTAGCTACTAAAGCGAGGAAAGCCGGATTTGGTTTTTCATTATTATCATTGGTTCCAACTACACTCAAAAGGCTCTCAAATTCTGCTTTACTTGGTAAATGCCAGCCAGCTGGGCATACTTTCAAGGCATCTTCCAATGAATAAATACAACCATATTTTTCTACAAAATCGGTATCAGCATCAGTATTAGCATAACAGGTAAGCGACGCACCTTCACGGCCAAAAGTGCCAGCCATATTTTTGGCCGACCATATCTGATCACCAATAGTGACAGTTTCTAAAGCCAATGTATCACAGTTTTTTCCGGAAAAACCGGCCTGGCAGTGTGAACATGTGCCATCCTCTTGTTTGGGAATACCACCACCATTTACACATGTTGGCGTTTTATCGCAATTCGGGCCCCAATAATTAGCCGTACATTTTGAGCAGGTTCCATCCTCTTGAATACCATCTTTGCAAATGCCATTTACACAAGTGCAAGGCTTGCACTCCGGCCCAAAATAACCACTTTTACAATAAGCCAGCTGTTCAGATGTCCCGTCTTTGTTATTTTGGCCGTCTTTACTATTTTGGCCATCTTTACCATTCTGCTCTTGTGGCCCCTGTTCTCCGGCGCCTCCACAGGCAGCAAAGAGTAAACATAAGGCTATACCACTAACCATTCCTAATTTTTGCATAAAAAATCCTCCGCGTATAGGCACATAAAACACCAATTTTGGTGCCTTGTTCTTTCTTTTATATCGCTGCGAATATCTAGTAATTACAGCATGTTTTTCCTGTCAGCTTGTAAAAATAGAGTGCACTGACCCCATTTTTCTGGAGAGCACTTAATAGCACTATTTTTCTCCAAATTCAACAGTGGACAACAAGTTGAGCTTTTTATGAGAAGTCATAGTTAGCATGCACTTTCTTACGCACCAGGAAAATAAAAAACCAGCCAAGCGCGCTTTAGGCTTTAAGTTGACAAATACTCAATTCTCAGTAGAGTCTCTGTGGCCATAATTGCGGCCTTTTTAAGGAGTTTGTCATGCCGGGATGGCGTATTGGTATAGATAACGGTAAAAGCCTGATAGCCGAAGAGCTCATCGGCCTCCTTATGGAGCGCGGTTTTCCTTACAAAGAAATTGCACTTTACGGCGAAAGCGCTGAGCTTGGCGAAGCAGTTGAAGTGGAAGAACATGAGTTTCCCATAACTCTGCGCGCCGGCGGCCTGGATAATCCGCCGGATATTCTCTTTGTCACTAACGAAGCCCCAGATGATGCGGAAGCGATTCCGGCAAAACTCACTATTTCAGCCAAAGAAATGCTGAATAATCATGTAGCGTTAGTTGTGCCTGAGGTTAATAGCGCCGAAATTGCTCACGGCCTTCACCACGGGCTGATTGCCGTGCCCTCACCGGCAGCCATTGCCGTCGCCATTGCCCTTAATCCACTGGCCGAGGTTTACCCGGTAAAGCGCCTTAATGTAACCACAATTGAGCCGATATCCTCCTGGGGCCGGGCCGGTATGGACATATTCACCACCCAGATACACCGCCTTTTAAATGGGGCCCCGCCGGATGAAGAAGCCGGATTTTTAGGTGATTTAGCCTTTAATTTCATGCCTTTTGTCGGCTCAATGCTGGGTGATAATCCGGTGGGCAGCGTAGCTGTCAGCGAGCTCTTATTGGAGCGAGAACTGGCCGCCCTCTTCCCGCCTATGGCCATCAGCACCTTCCGTTGCAACGCCCCAATTTTTTATGGCCTTGGCGCTGTTGTAAATGTTGAATTTGAAACAGAATTTTCTCTCGCAAAAGTCAGAGATCTGCTCAAAGAGAGCCCAGGCATTATGCTGATAGATGAATCTCTGCGCGAGCCGGTGGCCCTCCGCGAGGTGGTGGGTAGTGATGCCACAATGGTGGGGCGCCTGCGCCAAGATCAAAAAGACAAAAAACACCTTACTATGTGGGTGGCGCTCGATAATTTGCGTAAAGGAGCCGCAACGTCTATGGTGGAAATAGCCGAGATGGTCATTCGCGACCATGCCGATTACTTTAGCGCTTAAAAGGAAAAACTAATGTCTTTACTGGTTTTTTTAGCTTTAACACTGCTGCTTTTACCCGGGGCCGGTGCGGTTTCTACCAATGATACCAGCCAGGCTTACGGCGGTAGCGGCATCAATTTTTTATTAACCGGAGACTTGGCCGATAAAGCTTTCGACTGCGACCCGGCCGAAGACGCTTCTTGCTATGCCCTAAATGCCGCAGCTTGCAAAAGCTCGGCACAAAGCATTGATTTAACGGCTAATTTTGTTTCTTCGGTTATTACTTGCGATGATTCCAGCCAGCGCAAAATATGGCTCAGCAGCGATGCTTCATGTCAAGACACTTCATCTACCGAATATATTACCACCAGCCACACTTTAAATGAGTCCGATACCGCTAGCGGTATTTATTTGCTTTGCGGCAGCACCATTGATTACTACCCCAACAGCAATTTAAAAGAGGAGGCTTTTACCAGCAGGGTGCTCTTTGAAAAAGCCGGTGAAAACGACAGCTGTTCGGCCGGAATAGATCAAATTCTCTATCTCTGCTACGCCATCGGCCCGGTTGCCGGCGGCAGCACCAGCACCAATACCGTTTTCGGCTGGCACAAATTTAAGATTGATACCAAAGCTCCTTCTGCGCCGCAAGTTAGCGTTAAAGAAGGCGACAGCAAGGTAACTATTGAATATTCCACTGCCGATTCCGATATTGCTCTCGCCACCGTTTATTACCGCGAAGCGGCTGACAGCAATAGCGATAATTGCCTTAATTGGGATAATCCTAAAAGTGCCACCAATAAGAGCGACAGCCAAAGCGCCTCTATTACCGTAAACGGCATAGAAAACGGCAAAAAATATCAATATTGCCTCATTATGACCGACGATCTGGGCAATATGTCCGAGCCCAGTGCTGTCGGCACTTTTAGCTCGGTTGACGAATGTGATTTTTGGGAATGCGCACCGGAAGATCTGGGCAAAGGCGGCTTTTGTTTTGTGGCTACAGCAGCTTATGGCCCGGGTGATCCGGTTTTGGAAGTACTGCGCCGTTTCCGCGATACTGTGCTCATGGAAAGTAATCCCGGGCGTTTTTTCATTCATACTTATTATCGCCTTAGCCCACCTATAGCGGCCGTAATTGCCCAAAGTCCCTGGCTTAGAGCTTTAACCAGAGTGCTGCTCACTCCGCTGGAATGGACAGCCCGCTCGATAATGGCCGTAAAAGGCCACAAAGCTGGTTTCTCCTTGGCCTTGGCCGCTCTGGCCATTTTCGTCGGCGCTATGCTGACTCTTTTGCTTTCCTCCAAAAGGAGGAGCCTCTATGAAAAATAAATTCTTTATATTTCCGCTACTTATTTTGTTAACCTCCCAAACTTTGGCCCGGGCCGATGAAGATTTTATTCTCGAAGAGCGCGGGGTAAAATTGGCCGGTACCGAAAAAAAGGTCGATCTTGATATTGATGAGCGTCCGCGCTGGGGTCTCGGCCTGAAAATCGGCCCCTTTGAGCCCAAATTTTCCATTGCTCATGATTATTACGACGCTTACTTCGGTTCGCGCGGCAAAGAGCCCTTTTATGCCCTGGAGGGGCGCTTCTTCTTTTACCGCAACACTGTTATCCAGCTGATTTTACATGCCCAAATCGGTTACTGGCAGACCTATGGCAAAAGTCAGCGCTGCACCCTAAACGGCGAAGCGGCCTCTTGCAATGCCGCCGGCGCCGTTAAAAGCAGCGGCAGCTCGCCAACTTCGCTCAACCTCTTGCCCGGCGAGCTGGGAGTGGAAATTAAACTTAATCTTTTTAAAGATCGCTTCCATGTACCTTTGGTGCCTTATATCCGCGGCTCGGTTATGTACACCATGTGGTGGGTTTATGCCGATGGCCTGGCCAAATCGGCAGATAGCGAGCGCGGCAAAGGTATCGGCGGCGTTTTTGGCCTCATCGGCAACGTCGGTATTGCCCTTAATTTAGACTGGATAGACCGTTCCACCGCCAGAGAGGCCATGCGCTCGGTAGGCTTAAAAGATACTTACCTCTATTTTGAATACAGCGGCAAAACCAACAAAAACTTTAAAAATACCGGCACTTTTGACTTTTCCGGTCACTATTGGACCATCGGCCTTTCGGTCGATTTTTAAGGGCCCATGCGCAACATACGCCTCATCATCGAATACGACGGCTCAGCTTATTACGGCTGGCAATGTCAAAAAGACGGCCCCTCTATCCAGGCAGCTATTTTAAAAGCCATAAAAGAACTCACCCATGAAGAAGTGCGTTTAAGAGCGGCCGGCCGCACCGATGCTGGAGTGCATGCCTATGGGCAGGTAGCAAATTTTTTTACCGCATCATCAATACCGGGCGAAAAATTCGCCCTGGCCTTAAATCAGCGTCTCCCGGAAGATATTGCCATTCGTTCTTCCACTGAAATGCCGCCCTCTTTTGATGCCAAGCATGATAGTAAAGGCAAAAAGTACCTTTACCGCATTTATAACGCCGCCATTCCCTCCCCGCTGGAGCGCAAGAGATCATATTTCATTCGCGGGCGAGAGCTCGATGTTATAGCTATGCAAAAGGCGGCCACCTATCTCATAGGTGAGCATAATTTTGAATCTTTTCGTTCGGTACATTGCGACGCTCCGCATGCTTTTAGAAATATTTTTTCCATAGATATTACCGAGACTCCTTTTTTAAGCCCCATTAAAGGGAAAATTGTCGAGATAGCGGTTAAGGGCAATGCCTTTTGCCGCCACATGGTGCGCATTATTTCCGGCACCCTGATTGAAGTGGGGCGCCACCGTTATCCGCCGGAACAAATGGCCGCCATTTTGGCCGCCGAAAAGCGCAGCGCAGCCGGTATCACCGCCGAACCGCAGGGGCTCTATTTGTGTGAGGTGTACTATTGATTAACAAAATATTTCGCTATATCGGTAGCCTCATCACCATACTCATTATCGCTTTAATCATAAGCGCCCTTATTACTCGCCATTTACTTAATTTTATTGCAATTTTAGTTCCTGATATTTCCTTTGGCCGCCTCTTTGTCGAGCAAACGACCGTGAGCTTCACCTACTTAGCTATAGTAGTGCTTGAGCTCTATTTTTTTAGAGGCAAACTGGTGCCTAAAGAGTATGTCAAAAGCTCTCTCCCCATTATCACCATAGCTTTTTTGAGCGAGTGGGGCTTCTCCTGGTATCTTTTGCGCGATACAGAGGCCGAATTTGAAATACACCGCGTCTTTGCTCATATTGTTAGCCTGCTACTGGCCCTCATTTTGAGTGCTCTTACCACTAAAGAGGGGCGAAGAGTTGTGCGCGGCAGTTGCCAAATATTGATTTTCGGCCTCTCCGGAGCCGTTATATTGCCTATTGTTTTTGTGCTCTGGCCCTTTTCGCCGCACGGCCGCCTCTTTTATTATGTTTGCCGCAAAATTTGGGCTCCTTTTACTTCTAAACTAACAGGCATCAAAGTGGAAACCACCGGCCGGGAACTGGTTAATTTTAATGAGCCGGCTATTTTAGTGGCCACACACTCCAGCATTCTTGATATTTACGCTTTGCAATTTGCCGTGCCGCGCTCTCTGCCCATGCTCTCTAAAAAGAGCATCTTTTATGTGCCAGTATTTGGGCAACTGGCGGCACTGGCCGGCTGCATTTTTATCGATCGCAGCCGCCATGAAAAGGCCATGCAAAAACTCGATAATTCATTAAAAAAGCTGGTAAAACGCAAAGAATGGCTGGCTATTTTCGCCGAGGGTACGCGAAGCCCGGAAGGCTATATGCGTCATCTCAAAAAAGGCGCTTTTGTCATGGCTATCAAAGCCGGTATTCCCATTGTGCCGATAGCTATTATCGGTAGCGGCAACGCCTTGCCGGCCGGCTCTTATATTGTAAATTCCGGTCTTATAAGTTGCCGCTTTGGAGCGCCAATTTCCACTACCGGCCTGACAATGGCCGATCGCGACACTTTGCGGCAAAAGACCGAAGAGGCGCTTTTAGCCCTCAGCGGCTTTAAAATGCTCGAAGAAAAGCTAAGCTAAAAGCTCACTTTTGATATTCTTTATACCAGCTTATAAAGCGCGCTATGCCCTCTTCAAGTGAAGTCTTTGGCTGATAGCCGATGAGCTTTTGGGCGCGGGAAATATCGGCCCAGGTGGCGAGGACATCGCCGGCCTGCAAGGGCAAAAATTCTTTCTCGGCCTCTTTGCCCAGGCCGCGCTCAATGAGCTCAATTAAGTGCATGAGCTCCTCGGTGTGGTTATTACCTAAATTAAGCACCTGATAAGTTGGCAAATTGGGCGTAAAAAGAGCGCCGAAAATACCGCTCACGATATCATCTATATAAGTGAAATCGCGGCGCATTTTGCCGTAATTAAATACTTTTATCGGCTTGCCGAGACGAATGGCGTCGGCAAAGAGCCAATAAGCCATATCCGGCCGCCCCCAAGGGCCGTAAACGGTAAAAAACCTCAGGCCGATAGTGGAAAAGCCGTAAAGATGACTATAACTATAGGCCATAAGCTCATTGGCCTTTTTGGTAGCCGCATAGAGGCTCACCGGGTTATCTACCGGATCTTCCTCAGAAAATGGCTGCTTGGTATTGCCGCCGTAAACGCTGGAGGAGCTGGCGTAAACCAGGCGTTTTACTTCATTATGGCGGCAAAGCTCCAAAATATTCAAAAAGCCTTCTAGGTTGCTTTTTTGGTAGGCAAAGGGATTTTGCAAACTGTAACGCACCCCGGCCTGCGCCGCCAGATGACAAACGAGATCCGGCTTATAACGGCTAAAGAGTTCGCTAAGTTCGGCAAAATTGCAGAGGTCAAGTTTATAGCCACAAAAGCCCTTTAATTCCATGAGGTTATTATGACGTGCCTCTTTAAGGGAAACCGCATAATAATCGTTAAAATTGTCTATGCCAATAACTTCATAGCCGGCTGCCAAGAGAGCTTTGGCCACATGAAAACCGATAAAACCGGCCGAGCCGGTTACTAAAACAGGAGCCACCTAACACCTCCAATCGGGCTTAAAAAGCCGCACTCTCCGCCGCTTTGGCCTTCCTAGCCGCCTGGCTGTTTTCTCTTAACTTTTTGAGTTCGGCCTGTAAATTGGTTTCGCTCAAGGTAACTTCATCTATCTCGGCCTGTACCTTACGCATCAGCTCAAATTCCTGCTCCATGGTGGCCAGAGCTTTAGCTGTTTGCGCTTCTGAGGCTTCCGGATTATCGCCATCAATTAAAGTGGCTTCAAGGCGGGTGGCCTTGGTACGAATGCTCTCAATCGCCTGCTGGAAGGTGGTTATTTTGCTTCTTAGGCGCTTTTCTTCCAAAAGCAGCTCATGGCTCTCCGCGATACGCTGCTCCAAAAGCTCCAAAGAAGCACTAAGCTGGTTTCTCACCATTTGGTCGGCTGTTGTTTTCAGCTGATTAATCACCGCCTCTTTTTCGCGGCCTAAAAGGGTGGGATTCTCTTCTTCTATATATTCTTCCAATTTAATTAAATAGTTGGTTATTTTATTTATTTCGCTGACATTATGCTCAATTATGGCAATGAGCTGTGTGCCGTCGTAAGGCAGTGCTTTAACGGCTTTGGTGGCGTAGTCGGCTTGCTTTTCCACTGCTTTAAAGAGCTCATCCGGCGGCAGTTCACCGCTTATGGCCCTAATTCTGGCCACCCTTTCGGCCTCGCGGGCAGCTTTTTTCTCCTTTTGCCTAAGGAGCTTCTCGCCCTCTTCAAGAAGCACTTTGTTTTCATCTTTCCACATGAAAAAACGCACTGTTCTAAAGAGGCGTATCAGCCCCCAAAAACCGCAGGCATACAAAACACCCGGCCAAAGAAAGACTCCGATAGCGGTCAGAGAGACAAAAGCCAAAGATAAATTAATAAGCGAACGGCGACGACTTTTATATTCATTATAAGTGCGCTCGGCCTTAGGAATCTCTTGGGGTGGTTTTAATAAGCTCATAATAACCTCATAGCAAAACAAAACTCAAAACCCCTTATAATTGGTACGCAAAAAAATTGAAAGATACTCTCTAAATGCTAGAGTGCATCTCGGCCTCCCGGGGAGGGCAGAGGAGTTAGAGTTGAAAAAGGTTATCATCTTACTATTATTTATGATTATCGCCGTTACCGCCGGCGGTTGGTACACTATCATCAATTATCTTTCCGGCCCCGGTAAAAACGAAAAACCGGCCTATATCACCATAAAAAACGGTATGTCGATGAACAGCGCGGCCGAAGCTCTGGCCCGCGAAGGGATAATCGACCACCCCACTTGGTTTTACTATTACGCCCGGGCCACCAAGCAAACCACGCTAAAAGCCGGCGAATATGAGATTCCCCCGCATGCCACCCCGGAACAAGTCTTAAAAATACTCTTAAGCGGCCAGGTAGTGCAGCTTTCCGTAACCATTCCAGAGGGACTTAACTCCTTTGAAATATTTAAGATTATCGAAGATGCCGGTTTAGGAAACGCCAGGGATTTGCAAAAAGAGTGCGAGAGCAAAGCTTTTATTGCCGCCATGGAACTCCCCGGCCCTACTTGCGAGGGTTATCTCTTCCCGGAGACTTATCGTTTTGCTCGCCATTTGCCGGCCAAAACCCTCTTAAGCGGCATGATGAACCTCTTTAAAAAGAATTTTACCAAGGAAATAGAGAGCGCCGGAGCCAAGGTGGGCCTCTCGCCGCGAGAAATTGTTACTTTAGCCTCCATCATCCAGAAAGAAACCGGCATAGACAGCGAAATGCCGCATATTTCCAGCGTCTTTCATAATCGCCTGGCCAAAAATATGCGCCTGGAAACCGATCCGACGGTAATTTATGCCGAAATTCTCGACACCGGCCGTTTTGACGGCGATATTTCTTATAGCGATTTGCGCCGCGAACACCCTTATAATACTTATAAAAACACCGGCTTACCGCCGGGCCCCATTGCCAGCCCCGGAAAAAAAGCCCTGGATGCCGCTGTGCATCCCGATAACGGGCGCGACCTCTTTTTTGTGGCCACCGGCGACGGCGGGCATGAATTTTGCCCCACTTATGATTGCCATTTAAAGGCTACAGAGCGCTATTTGCGTAAACTCAGAGGCAAAAAATGAGTGCCCCTGACGGACTCGCTACCGAACTTACCGCTGAGCTTGCCGCTTATTATGATTATCTCACCATTGAGCGCAACAGATCCCCGCGCACAGTTGAGAGCTATGAGAGCGATTTAAAACAATTTTTAGAATTTTTAGCCGCGCAAAATGAGCCTAGTCTTAAAGGGCTTAACCAGCGCCTGGTGCGTAAGTATTTAATTGCCCGCGATAAAGCGGGAGACGGGCCGGCAACGCGCAATCGCAAACTCACCAGCATCCGCTCTTTTCTCCATTATCTTTACCGCCGCGGTAAAATTAAAGACGATTTCAGCGACCTCTTACAAAGCGCCAAAATGCCCAAAAGATTGCCGCGCAACATCAGCGAAGATGAGGCACAAAATCTTTTGGAAGAGCCGGAAGTGCCCAAAAAAATTCACGATTCATTAGAGCCATGGCGTCTTCAGAGAGACCACATTATCGCTACTTTGCTCTATGCCACGGGCATCCGGGTCAGCGAATTAACCGGGCTCACTTTGGGGAGCCTTTCCATTGCCGGGCGCATGATTAAAGTAATGGGCAAAGGCCGCAAAGAGCGCATTGTACCCTTGCCGGAAGCCATTTTGGGTGATCTGGAATACTATTTACAAAAAGTGCGCCCGACTCTGCTTGGCGGCAAAGAGAGCCAGGCGCTCTTTCCCGGGCCGGACGGCAGGCCGCTCACCCGCCAAAGCGTAAATTTGCGCCTCGCCGCTCTGGGGCAGGGAAACGGCCTTATGAAACACATTACTCCCCACATGTTGCGCCATAGTTATGCCACCCATCTTTTGGCTCATCATGCCGACTTGCGCTCTATTCAGTTGCTTTTGGGCCACACCGGTTTAGGTGCCACCCAGCGCTACACCGCTTTAAGTTTGCAAGAATTGCAAGATACTTATTTAAAAGCCCACCCGCACGGCAAGTAATCACCGCGGGCCGGCGGCAAAAGTCATTGACAGAGAGAGAGAGGATTGGTAGCAAGATATTTGGCTTTTTTTAGCCTTTGTGCCTCTTTATAAAGGTTTGGTTATGGCCAGCGAACTGGAAATGATGGAAGATGAGCCGACTCCGGTTGATGCCGGAACGGATCCCAATATTCAAGCGGAAACGGTTGATGAAGATGATGGCGCTCCCGGCGAGCACACCATGATTGATACCGGCCTTTTGGCCGAATTTATGGCCGCTCATCCGGAAGATGAGCTGGCAAAGAAAGCCGCCGGAGCCGCGAATGCCGCCGCTTCACCGTTTGCCGAAGATGAAGAACCGGCCGAGGGCAAGACTTCTATAGCCTCTCTCGATGATATTCAGGCAGCTGCCGAAGAGGCCAATACCCAAAGGACCGCCCCGCCGGAGCCGGTAAAAGCCCGGCCTAAAGATCAGCATGAGCACCGCCGCCGGCAAGGAGCGCCGGAAAAAGCCGGGCTCAAGCCCAAGCATCACGCTCTTAAAAACAAGCCGCTACAAGAAGAGCAACCAGGTACGCTCGATTTCAATACTTTAAATTCGCCGGTGGAAAAAGCTGTAAAGCCGTTTCTGGAAGATCTGCCGCGCAAAGAAGTCAAACAAGCGCCTATTGATCAAAAAATTCCCACTGCCAGTGTAAAAGCCCCTATTACTTCCGCTCCGGTGGAAGAGATGGAGGATATGTGGGACAACATTGACGACCAGGATATGGTGGAATGGAGCTCCAGATCGGCCGAGCATCAAGCTCCGGTAATAGAGCCCCAGGCCGAAGCCGCCCAAATAGCTGCTGGCGCTATGGCTGCCGCTGCTCCGGCCGCAAGCGATAATGTTCCGCGCCTCATTTGCCTAGCCGGCGAATTACATGGCCAGATTTTTCCTTTAAGCGACAAAGAGGTGGTGGTTGGGCGCCATGATGATTGCTCAATTATTTTGCGCGATACTTCCATGTCGCGCCACCATGCCATTATTGCGCGGCACGAAGGTGTCTATGTTGTTACCGATCAAAAAAGCAGCAACGGCACTTTTGTCAACGGACAGCGCATAGAAAAAGCTCGCTTAAGAAGCGGCGATGAAGTTGTTTTCGGCAATGTGGCTTTTAGATTTTTAGAAGCCGGTGATACCGTAAACAGCGCCGCTCCGCTGGCCGTAAAACCGGGACAAAAGGCGCCGAAAGCCGCACAGCCGACAACTACCGGCCGTCTGCCCAAACGTTTTTTGGCCGCTGCCGCCGGTGTCACTGTTCTCATGGCTATATTTATGGGCATTATTATCAATAAATTGCGCACACCGGTAAACGATCAGATAGATGCTGCGCAAATAAGAGCTATTTTTGAAGGCGGCGTCTCGGCTTTTAGAGGCCGCAAATGGAACGAAAGCCTAAACCGCTTTACTGCCCTTTCGCAATTTGAACCCGGTAGCCAGCTGATAAAGCGCTATATCGAGCGCATAAAACAGGAAACCGAAGTAGAGCAACGCCTAAACTCCATTCAAGATATAATAAGCAAAAAGCGCTTTGTAGATGCTGTTGTTCTGCTGGAAAAGGTGCCAGAAGAAACCGTTTACAAAGCCGAGGTGAGCGGCCTCAAAGGGCAGATTGAAAACGAAGCGCAAAAAGAGATAAACAAAGTCCAAGAAGTAATTGACGGCGATGCGGCTGCCGATGCTGTGCCGATGATCGAGGCCTTGCGCCAAACGCTGCCCACTTCTTTCCATGGCCAGCTGGATAATTTACTAGCCGCCATAAATCAAAAACAGGAAGAGCTTAAAGAAAAGGAAGCCAGCGAAGCACGCCAGGCCAGTCAGCAGCGCTATGCCAGTATCCGCAAAAAAACCGATTCCACAGCTAACCAGGCCATTAACCTCTTTAAAGAGCGGAAAATAGCCGCTGCCCTCAAGCTGCTGGAAGCTAACGGCGCCCCCAATCAATCAGCCCAGGCCGAGCTCGTTTCTTTATATAATAAGATTACAAAATTCGATGAAGCTTACCAAAGCGCCCGCCAGGAATGGCAATTCAAAAATGTAGAAGCAGCTATTCCCATGCTCCGCAAAGCTCTCACTTTGGAGAGCAAAATTGCTTCCGGTAAATCTCCTCAGGCTGCTGAACTCAGGCAGTGGCAAGCCGATATGCTCTTCATAAAAGGTATGCGCTCTTATAGCGCCAAACAGTACCCGCTGGCTTTCCAAAATTTCCAGGAAGCGGTGAACCTCTACCCCGGCCACACTCAAAGCCAGAACAAGCTAAAGGAAATATCGGATATGGCCGATGAAATGTACCGCAAAGCTTACATTATGAAAGGCACCGATCCCACCCAGTGCAAAGCTCTTTTGAATCAGGTTTTGCGCATGGTTTCTTCCGGTAATCCGCTTTATAGCAAAGCCCGCGACCTGCTCTCCACCCTGCCGTAAAAGCTTTAAGTGGCGTATTTTTAAAAGAAACTTCCTCTTTATATGTCTTTTTAGTTGACTCAAAAAAAAAAAAAATAGACTAATTTATGTTAGATTGTATCAAAACGTCTAACACTGGCATATTTAAGCCTTTAAACAGGCCGAGGAGGGCAAAATGAGGCGGACAATCTTAGTAATGGGTGTCTTACTCTTACCGCTTTTGTTGAGCAGCTGTTCCAATAAACCGGAACAGAATGTGCCGCGCACCAGAGGCGTTAACGAAGCATGTGATGACACAAAAAACCTCTGTGTGGACGGGCTATATTGCGACAACGGCAAATGCCGCGAATTGTGCAACGAAAACGCCCCCTGCGGCAGTAATGAAAAATGCATTGATAATCGCTGTGTGCCTTGGAGCAATCCAGGTAGCAATACCGATATTCCAGGTAGTAACACCGATGAGCCTGGCAGCAATACCGATCTTCCCGGCACACAATCACTGGGCGATAATTGCGATGCGCAAAACAAATGCGCTTCTGGCCTCTCCTGCCTTAGCGGCACCTGTCACAAAAATTGTCAAAATAGCTCAGAATGCCAGACAGGCGAAGAGTGTAGAAATAGTGTTTGTCAGTTGCCACAAATAGCCGGGGAGACAAACAAAGTGGCTCTGCCGGCCGGCGGCGGACTCACCAACATTGCCGGAAAAACCCAAGGCTCGCGCTACAAAGTGGAAATACTGGGCGGCGCCATGTCCGGGGCGGCCAAGGGAACTCAAAACTCTGTACAAATCAACGAAGGCTCTTGGAAATAGAGCATAAAGGAGCAAACTATGAGAAAGAGCATTTTAAGAGGACTTATGGCTTTTGCCCTGCTGGCGGGCAGCACAACTATGGCAAAGGCCGATGTGGCAAATGTACCGCTCTCTTTTACTCATCACGGCCTTATTTGGGACGGTGATGAGCTGGCTAGCGGCAACATCAGCATCACCGCCACCATTTATGATGGGGAGGGCAATGCCATCAAAACGGTTACTAAAGAAGTTACCGTGGAAAATGGCTTTTATAACCTCACCATAGACGAATTAAGCCTTGATGCCATTTTAGCCGCCAAAGACAAATTGGAGCTGGGCCTAAAAATCGGCGATGATGAAATGGCCGCCCATATTCCCATTTCTTCGGTGCCTTTTGCCATAAGAGCGGCTCATGCCGATAGCGCCTCGACAGCTGCAAACCTGAGCTGTGACCACTGTGTGACAGAGGATTTGCTCTCAGGAGATATCAATTTAAAACTGGCCAATAGCGGTAACTCTTCCGGAGAAATGGTTATCCCCAATGGCTCAATCAACAACGAAAAAATTGATTTTAATTATGCCGCTTCCAATGCCAAAGGCGGCCCGGCGACAGAGCTTGCAGCTGAAGTTGTTACCACAAACACCATCAAAGAGCTGGCAGTTACCTCCACTAAACTCGCTAACGGCGCCGTTACCAAAGACAAACTAGGCGACAGCTCCGTCGATAGCGCCAAAATTTCCGATGGGACAGTTGAACTGGCTGATTTGCATGTGGACTCGGTCAATAGCGCTAAAATTGTCGATGGCTCTATCACTGCCGATGATTTGGGAGCAGATTCAGTAATAACAGCCAAAATACTGGATAAAAATGTTACCAATGCCAAATTGGCGGACAATGCTGTAACCACCGACAAAATAGCCAACGGCACCATCACTAATGATGATATTAAAAATGGTACCATCGGTTACGGTAAAGTTGTGGCCTCAGAATTTTTAAACAAAATGTATCCTGTGGGCTCTATATATATCAGCACTGCTCTCAAGACAGCCGCGGAAGTTGCCAGTGCCCTGGGCGGCGGTACATGGGAAGCTTATGCGGCCGGGCGCGTTTTAGTTGGCGTTGGTACAAGCGACCAAAGTTTCACAATAGGCACCAATTCCGGATCCAGCACAACCAGTTACACACCGGTTGGAACAGTTGGAGGCCACACACTTACTGTAGCTGAGATACCGTCTCACAATCACTCATTTACAGGCTCAGCGGCAACAATTACCGTAAAAGGCGGAGATCACACCCATGGTCCAGGTACCCTAACGGGAAAATATTATGGTCGCGATAATGATAATAGTGGCGAAACTGTATTTGGTGCTCAAATGGATAACTATAGCGCTTATGATACCTGGGCAAAAGATGGCTCTGTGGTGATCAACGGTGGCAAGACAGCCGCTTCCGGTAGCCTAACATTGACAGGTTCTTATACTCCAGCTGGGTCTATCGGAAATAAAGGTGGCGGCGGCTCACACAATCACAGTTTCACCGGCACCAGCGCCAAAATCAGCACCTTGCAACCTTACATTGTTGTTTATATGTGGCGGCGCAAAGCATAAGCCAAGCTTATTTCCTTTTTTAATCTCTTAAAAGAAACTTTACCTTAGATATTCTCCACAGTAAGTAGCGGAGTGCCTGCTTTAGTCCAGCTTGGGTTCGTTATTCAGCATGAGTACAGGTTGGCCGGTGGCTTCCAAAACATCGCGCCAGAGAGAGCTCTCCGGGCTCACGCAGTTGCGCTTAGAAACGGAAACTGCCGTTGGAATATGCACAATTTTATTATTCACCTGAGCAATCAGGCATTTGGTGCGCCCGCTCATGGCGGCATGCACGGCGTTGGTGCCGAGCCGGGCGCAGTAAATGGCATCACTGGGGCTCGCCGGAATAGCTCTTATGATATAGCTGGGGTCGATATAGCGCAGGCCGATATCAATATTTTTTTCGGCAAAATAAGCCTGAATACCAGCCTTTAAAAAGGTGCCGATATCGCCTAATTTTTTATTGCCGGAAGCATCGCAGCCGAGAGAGGCTTTAAGGTGCTCCTGCCCTGCCCCTTCGGCCACCAGCACCACAGCGTGGTTATTGGCCAAAACCCGTTTTTCGAGAGCGGCGTAAAAGCCGTTATCGCCATATAGGTCAAAGGGCACTTCGGGAATGAGCACAAAATCGACATCGCTGCTGGCAAGTGCCGTATTAACAGCAATAAAGCCCGATTCGCGGCCCATAACTTTTACCAAACTGATGCCGCGAATGGCGCCTCTCGCCTCCACATTGGCGCAGGTGATAACTTTGCTGGCCTCGGCTACCGCCGTTTCAAAACCAAAAGAGCGCTGAATAAAGGAGAGGTCGTTGTCGATGGTCTTGGGAATGCCCACCACTGCCACTTTGAGCTTTCTGGCCTCTATTTCTTCGGCAATAGCCAGCGCTCCCCGCTGCGTACCGTCGCCGCCGATAGCGAAGAGCATGGAAATACCAAGGCGCTCAATAGCATCGACAATCTCCGGCACGCGGTTGCCACCGCGCGAGGAGCCCAAAATAGTGCCGCCCAAAGTGTGAATATTATCCACTATTTCCGGATTAAGCTCCATGGTTGGAATGGCATATTCCGGCAAAAAGCCGCGATAACCGTAACGAATACCGGTGATGCGCCTTACGCCGTATTGATTCCAAAGGCACATAACAATAGCTCTTATAACGGCATTCAGGCCCGGGCAGAGGCCACCGCAGGTAACAATGGCGGCATGGACTTTTGAGGGATCAAAATAGATATATTCCCGCGGGCCGGCCTTTTCCAAAAGGTCTTCACGGCGGTAGCTTTTAGGAGCGTCCGGAGCACCGTAATGGTCGGGAATAATCAAATCGGCATCTGTAACATAATTGGCAATTAAGTCATCGGCAACTTTGGATAATTTAATTGGTGAGGGTATCTTGGCCGCCCCCAGAGTGGAAATAGTAAAATCTTGCTGTTCGGTCATAAATATGTAGCTCCCTGTTATTGCCGGCTCGGCAATATGATTCATTGTCTCTATAGATCGGCGGAAGCTATTCTTCAATATCTTTGGCCAGCTTCTTTATTAAGCACCTTTTGAGTGTTGTCAGTTTTTTATAGCTTTACTAGAGTAGTGAGGCGGAGGCCCGATGGACAAAAGGCAATTTGGCAGCAAATATCAACTCATAAAGCACTATATGACTTTGGCGTTCAAAATTGAGTACGGCGATTTGGGGGGGCAATTTCGCTCGCACTTAAAGGGCAGCGGCCTGGAGTTAAAAGAGGTGCGCCCGCTGGAGAGCGGCGAAGATGCCAGACGCATCGACTGGAAAACCACAGCCCGCACCGGCCGCCCCCATGTGCGCCTTTTCCACGCCGAAAGAGCTTTAAGACTTATGCTGCTTATTGATAACAACGGTTCATTAGCTCTTAATTACGGGCGCGAGCGCTCCTTAAAAGCCGAATTAGCTCTGATGGCGGCCTTTGTCCTGGGCTGGGCTGCTCTCAAAAACGGCGATAATGTCGGCTGGTTTTTTAATGCTGCCAAACCTTTCTTTGGCCCTTTTAGCCACAGCGAAGCCGCCTTTTGGCAAGGGATAGGCCGCGCCGAAGAAATACTTTTGCGCCCGGAGGCCGACCTAAATTATCTGCCTTTGCCGGATTTTTTATCAGCCGCTGCAAAGGCCGCCAACCGCGAGACCACTATGGTTATCATTTCTGATTTTTTGGCCATAAGTGACAATAACTATGATAAATGGCTTAAAACCCTCAAAACTATCGCTCTAAAAAAAGAGCTTTTGGCCCTTTCCGTCACCGACCCTTTAGAAAAAAGCCTGCCGGACCGCGGCCTTCTCTGGTTAAAAAATCCCTCTACCGGCCATGAAGTGCTTTTCGACAGCTCCTCCGGCGAATTGCAAAAAGAATATGCCGCCAGAGCCAGGCGGCGCGAAGTCCATCTGGAGCGGCTCTTCAAGGAGGCCGGAGTACCTTATCAAAATCTTTCTGCCGCCCAGGACCCGGCGGCTGTTATCATGAATCTCCTGAGATTGAAAGCCGGGCATTAATGAAATTTAAAAGAGGTTTTTTAGCTAATATCTTGGTGCTTTTTATTTTTTCCTGCACAGGCGGAGAAAAAGGAAAAAGAGAGCTGGCGCCTCCAACTTTTTGCAATAATTTTATCACCTTGGGGCCATCAATCACCGAGCTGGTCATCGCTCTTAAAGCCGAAAATCGTCTTTTGGCCGTTTCCCGCTATGACGACCGACCGGAGGTAGCCGAAAAACCGCGTGTAGGCGGCATTTTAGACCCGGAGATAGAACGCATTGCCGCCCTTAATCCTGCTTGCCTCTTTTATATTCCCTCCGGCGCGGCTCTGGAAATGCGCCTGAATCCACTAAGAAACAGCAATAAAACCAAAGTGCTCCCTATTGATATTCCCAATATTAAGGCTATTCCCAAAGCTCTGAATGAGCTGGGGCAGCTCTTGCATCTTGAAGATAAGGCCACAGAATTACAACATAATTTTGAGCTCAAAGAAAAAGAGGTTGATAATCTGGCATTACAAAAAGGGGCCAAACTCCGCGCCGTTACCGTCTATGGCCTGGCGCCTTTGGTAGTGGCCGGGCGGGGCAGCATGGGCCATGAGCTCATGACTCTTGTCGGCTTTGAAAATCCGGTAAAAAAAGAAAATTATCCGGTAATTGATGAAGAATATTTTCTCTCTTTGGCGCCGGATATTGTGTTTGATATGAGTCACCAGGAGGGCGGCGCACGCTTAAAACGCCTCATTGGCCCCAAAACGCGTCTTATAATTCTAAATGATGAGGAACTGCGTCACCCTGCGCTGAATAGCCTCGCTGTTTGGCAAAAACGCCTAAAAGAACTGGGCTTTTGAGGAAAAATTATTTTGCTTTAAATTCCAGATGTTGCCCCACAGAGAGCCCCAGCTCGGCCACCCGGCCGGCCCAAAGCTCCAGAGTGGCCACCGCCTTAAATGTGCCGGCATAGGGGTAAAAGGGGCGAAAATTTTGCACAATTTTCAAAATATTGCCAGCTTCGTCCAAAAAAACGGCATCTATGGCATAGAACATAAAAAAATTATGAATCGCATTACAGGGATAGAGTAAAAGGCCGCTTTTGGCCACTTCCGGCGGGCGGCCGATGAGCCCGCGCGCCCTTGTTAGCCAGCTTGAGGCGTTAAAACAGGTGGGCAAAAGCACTTCGCCGGCCCGACTGATAGCGATTAAAGCGCCCATTTGGCTCACATCTTTAAGACTCATCGGTAATTCCTTGGGCCCAGTTTTTGGCCAAAACCGAAAGAGCTTCCCGCTCATTAAGATCTGGATTTTCCCAGACTTTTTCTAAAAGATAGCGGCGGAGCTCACCCAGCGCCGGGCCGGCTTTTAAAGCGCATAATTCCATTAAATCATTACTTTTTATAGCCAAATTTTTGTCATTATAGAGCGGCTCGCTTTGGTAGCGCTCTGCCAATGTCCGGAGGCTTTCCGGCCCGCGAAAAAGCGCTAAATAATCGGGTATTAAAGAGTAATTTTGGGCTATAAATTCCCGCTCGGTGGCTATACCCTGCGGCGGCGCGGCGCGTAAAATATGCCAAAGAGCTATTAAATGATTGCGCTCTTTAGCCGGCAAAACCAGGCGCTCCGCTAAAGATTTTGGCTCCTGCGGCAAATAGCTAAAAAGATGGCCAAGGCGCAGGGTGCGCTCCAAGGGAAGCCCGGCCAGACCATTTAGGCACTCCTCCCAAGCGGAAATAGCCGTAAGCTCCGGCCAAAGGAGCTCAATAAGCCCTATTTTTTTAAATAAATTTAGGGCCTTTGTCGCCTGTGGAGCCGTTAAAACAAGGCAAAATTCCTGGGCAGTGCGCTCTTTGCTGAGCCCGGCGGTTAAGGGCGCCAGTTTTTGCATGGCTTTATATGTTTCCGGCACAATTTCAAAACCCAGCTTAGCCATAAAACGGGCGGCGCGCAAAATCCGCAAAGCATCTTCCTTAAAGCGCTCTTCCGCCTGACCAACTGTGCGAATCAGCTGCGCTTTTAAATCCGGCTGCCCGCCGAACGGGTCGCAAAGCGGCCCGGATGGCAACTTATAAGCTATGGCATTTATTGTAAAATCACGCCGTGCCAGGTCGTCTTCAATCTTGCTGATAAAATTCACTGCCTCCGGGCGGCGCCCATCTTTATAAGCGCCGTCGGCCCGCAAGGTGGTTATCTCATATTGGCCGCCGGGCATAATAATGGTCACTGTGCCGTGCTTGATGCCTGTTGGAATAACTTTTTCAAATATTTCTACTACTTTTGCCGGCTTAGCCGTGGTTGCCAAATCGTAATCATGGGCCGGGATAGCCATGAGCCTATCGCGCAGAGCACCGCCCACCAGGTAACACTCCTCACCGGCCAGAGCCAGCTTTTGGGCAATAGTACGTAAATCGGCCGGTAAAGTTAAATCCATAAATACTCGCTATTCCGCTTTTACGGCATTTAATTTGTTTTCCAGCTCTTCCCAGCGGGCATAGAGGGCATCCACCACCTTTTGCGCTTCCTCCACCTTGGCGGCGGCGGCCGTGAGTTTAGCGGCACTAGTGCTGATAGCCGGGTCATTAAGCTCTTCATTACAGCGGCTGAGTTCGGCTTCAGCGGCTTCTATCTTGCCCTCAAGAGCCCGGTATTCGAGTTCTTCGCTATAGGTTAGAGCTTTTTTATTAACCTTTTTGCTTTGGGCCGGAGCCGCCTGGGCCTTCTTGGGCGCCTCATTTTGCTCGCGCATCCAAGCCATATATTGGGCAAAATCGGCACAAATAATAGCACTACCCCGATTATTCAGGCCAATAATAAGGTCGCAAATATTTTCCAAAAGAGCCCGGTCGTGGGTAACAATCAGCGCCGCCCCGGGGAAAGAGGCCAGGCTTTCTTCCAAAATGTCGATAGTAGCAATATCGAGGTCATTAGTGGGCTCATCGAGGAGCATGAGGTCGGCTTCGCGCAGCATCAGGCGGGCAATAAGCACCCGCGCCTGTTCACCGCCGGAGAGGTTATCAAGGCGCATCTCCAGTTGCTCCGGCCTAAACAAAAAGCGCTCGGCCCAACCGGCCACATGGATGGGTTTTCCCTGATAAATAACGCTGTCTCCGCTTTCGGTTAAAGCCTTTTTTAGCGAAAGTTTTTTATCCAGCTGTTCACGTTTTTGGTCAAAATAGACTATTTTTAAATTATCGGCCTTAACTATTTCGCCGCCCGTGGCGCTGAGTTCTCCGGCCAAAACTTTAAGCAGCGAGGATTTACCGCTGCCGTTGGGGCCGACAAGGCCGATGATGAGACCATTTTGAATCACAAAACTTAAATCTTTAAAAAGATCCCGCTCGCCTCTATTAAGCGCTAAATCGCGGGCCACCACAAGGCGCTTGGTTTTGCGTCCGCTGGCTGTAAAAGTGAGCTCAAGTTTAGTATTTTGACCAAGATTTTTCAGCGCTTTTAGCTCTTCCAGCATAGCTTTGGCGTTATTTACTCTGGCCGCGGCTTTGGTGCTTCTGGCCGGGGCGCCGTGATGCAGCCATTCGTTTTCCCGGCGAGCTTTACTGGCCAGGCCGCTTTGGTACTGGGCCTGCGCTTTGAAAAAAGCCTCTTTTTGGGCCAGAAACTCCCGGTAGTTGCCTTTAGCGGTAAAGTAGCCGGCCGGATAGTGGTAATCTATTTCCCAAATAACGTTGGCCACATTTTGCAAAAAGGCCCGATCATGGGTGATAGTGATTACCGCCAGCGGCGCAGAGGCCACAAAAGACTCCAGCCAGAGAATACTCTCTAAATCAAGATGGTTGGTGGGCTCATCCAAAAGGAGAATATCGGGGCTAATAACCAGGGCCGCCGCCAAAGAGAGGCGGCGCTGCCAGCCGCCGGAGAGAGTTTCGGCTAAAACATCGCGCTTATTAAAGCCTAAAAGCGCCGCTGTTTTGGCAATAGCTGCCTCTTTTTGCGCTTCGTCGGTGGGTAATTTGGCAAAAGCTGCATCAAATGAAGCAGCTAAAATATCATAGACACTTTGGCCGGGGGCAAAATCTGGGCGCTGCGGCACATAAGCGAGGCGCGCGCCCTGTTTTAAGGCTATTTCGCCTTCGTCATGGCTCTCCAGGCCGGCCATAATTTTTAATAAAGTGCTTTTACCGCTGCCGTTGGGGCCGATGAGGCCAATTTTATCGCCACTATTTACATGAAGCGTGAGATCGTGAAAGAGATCGCGCGCGCCGTAAGCTTTGCCGATATTCATAATACTTAATAAAGTGGCCATCTATTCTCCTCCCAAGCCGGGATTTTGCCGACTCTTTATGGCAGAAAAAGATGATTTTGGAAAGAGCCAGTCTACGGTAAAAGCTGCAGATTTTCAACCAAGGAATAGCGCCCGCCGCAGGCGGGCGGATCGCGCTGATTTTTCAAAATTTTACAGGGTACCCTGTATATTAGGTATTGAAAATACCTAAACCATTTTTCCGTGCCTATTGGCACAAGGAGTGCAGTATGAAAAAGTGTAAAGTCTTAGTTTCAGCAATGTTAACTCTCGCCCTCACGGCCTGCGGCGGTGCCGGTGAACAAGGGCCGGAAGGCAAGCAAGGCCCGCAAGGACTCAAAGGTGATGCCGGGAGCGACGGCCAACCGGGCAGCGATGGTGAAGGCTGTTATGTAGTGAAAAAAGATGCCGACCACGGCATTGTTATTTGCCCGGCCGATGGCTCATCATACGTTATCTACAGCCCGGAAAACTTGCCCAAAGCCAATGGTTTACCTAATGGCAACGGCGGCTATCTTTACTGCAATGCCGGTTATTTTGGAGAAAGTTGCACCGCCTGCACCTGTGAGCGCGGCACTTGCAACGATGGCCTAAACGGAAGTGGTGAATGTTCTTGCTCCAGAGGTTACACCGGCAAAGATTGTTCCGTACTTGCCCTTGGTTACATGGCCGACACCAACGGCACCGCTTACAAAACAACCATAATCGGCGAACAAATCTGGATGGCTGAAAATATGGCCAGCGATACAGCAACCGACGGCAGCTCAATCACTTGCTATGCCAATACCGACGCTGATCCGGATTTTGTGGAACATTATGGCTGCCTCTATAATTGGGAAGATGCCATGAAAGTTTGCCCTAAGGGCTGGCATTTACCAACACAGACCAATTTTGATGGCTTGCTAAATATTGCCGGCGATAACGCCCAAAACAAAACAGATAATCTGCGTTCCGCAACTTGGCTAAATGGCAATGACAGTCTTGGCTTTAATGCTCTTCCTGCCGGAGACAAGCTCAGTACCAATTACCTTCATTTTGGTACCGGTGCTCGCTTTTGGTCAGCCACAGGCAATACTACCCTCGCCTTCTACTTGGGGCTCGGTCCTAACAATGCTTATATGGACAGAACCGGCGTGGAAGCTGCTTTCTCCGTGCGCTGCATAAAAGACTAAATGCGCGTCTCTCTCATTAATCAAGCAGACTTTTATCCAGCAAAAAGTTAATAATTCCAATTTGTTCTATGCCGTTTTCATCCCGCCGGAGTTTTATATTGTCGCGCGTGATAATGAGCTTTTTAAAACTATCACCAATAATATTCAAAGGTCTTTTTTCCTGCCGGCTCTTGGCCTCCGTCTCTAAATAGAGCGCTGACTGAATATAATATTTTTGGCTCCCTTTACTGGCGATGAAGTCAATCTCCAGCTGCTTTTTGATAGTTTTGCCATTAGCCCCTTTGTCAAAAGTCTCTATAACTCCAACATCCACCGAAAAGCCGCGCGCTAAAAGTTCATTATATATAATATTTTCCATGAGATGGCTTTCTTCCGTCTGGCGAAAGTTAAGCCGGGCATTACGCAAACCAACATCTGCCAAATAATATTTGGCCGTGGCAGCTATATATCTCTTGCCCTTAATATCATAGCGCGACGCCTTTGAAAGCATGAAGGCATCCTCAAAGTAGCCGATATAATTCTTGATGGTGTGATCGCTAATAGTCTTTTGTTTAACACTCTTAAAAGTTTTTGAAAGTTTTAGGGGATTAGTAAGCGAACCAACAGCAGATGACAAAATATCCAATAATTCATCAAGTTCTACACTGTTGCGCACTTTGTGACGCTCAAGAATATCGGCCACATATACCTCTTTAAAGAGATTTTTGAGATACGCCGCTTTTTCTTCAACCTCAGTCAGGCTAAGGACATAGGGCATACCTCCGTAATTCAGATAATCATCGAAAGCTTCATCCTTAGAACCGGAATATACCGAAGAATATTCTGCAAAACTAAGGGGATAAACCCTTATCTCATCGCCCCTTCCACGAAACTCGGTGATAATATCGGAGGAGAGGAACTTGGAATTACTGCCGCTTACATAAACATCAACATTCGCCAGATGCAAAAAGCCGTTAAGCGCCTCTTCAAAATTTTGTATAAATTGAATTTCATCGAGGAGCAAAAAATAATCGGAGGAATCTTTAAGCAAACTGCTTACATGATTATAAAGGCTCTCGGCTGAGCGCAATGGTTTATTCCGAATATCATCAAGAGCTATTCTGATTATGTGGTCGGCCGCTATGCCGCTTTCCAGCAAATAGTTATAAAAAATGGTGTTCAAAAGATAGGACTTACCGCAGCGCCGTATGCCGGTTATAATTTTGATCAGCCCATTTTTTTGTTTACGAATAAGCTTTTGAAGATATATGTCACGCTTAATCTGCATTTACTCTTCCCATTGCGAATATTGGTGGAAATCCACCTTTTTTCGCAATAACTATAGTATTTCGGAGCAGAGGACAATCATTTATTGCGAATTTTGGTAAAAAAACACCTTTTTTCGCGATTACCATTTTCAAAAGATCCGCGCGGTTTAGAGGAGAAATTGCCGCCGCAAGCGGCGATCGCGCCAGTTTTTCAAAATTTTACAGGGTACCCTGTATATTAGGTATTGAAAATACCTAAACCATTTTTCCGTGCCCATTGGCACAAGGAGCGCAGTATGAAAAAGTGTAAAGTCTTAGTCTCAGTAGTGTTAACTCTAGCCCTAGCTGCCTGCGGCAGCGCCGGTGAGCAGGGGCCAGCTGGCCCAGAGGGCAAGCAAGGCCCGCAAGGACTCAAAGGCGATGCCGGCAGCGACGGCCAGCCGGGCAGCGATGGCGAAGGCTGCTATGTGGTGAAAAAAGATGCCGATCACGGCATAGTTATCTGTCCGGCAGATGGCTCTTCGTATGTCATCTATAGCCCGGAAAACTTGCCTAAATCCAATGGTTTACCTAATGGCCAGGGCGGCTATCTTTACTGCAATGCCGGCTACTTTGGAGAAAATTGCGCTGCTTGCACCTGTGAGCACGGCACTTGCAACGACGGCCTAAATGGAAGTGGTGAATGCACCTGTGCAGCCGGATATATCGGCAAAAACTGCGACATAGAAAACCTTCTAAAGTACAACAGCAAAATATATAAAGTGGTGCAAATTGGCGAGCAAATCTGGATGGCCGAAAATATGGCTACTGATACAGCCACAGATGGCAGCGCTGTGACTTGCTATGCCAATACCAACGCCGACCCGGTTTTTGTGGAAAATTACGGCTGCTTATATACTTGGGCTGATGCTATGAAGATTTGTCCCACCGGTTGGCGTTTACCGGAAAAAAGCGACTTCGATGACTTATTAACCTATGTGGAAAATAATCGCACTAGCAGTAGCAACTTCTTGGCCCTTATAGCTAAAAGCACTGCTTGGACTGGGCACCAAAACCAAGGTGGTGATGACTTTGCTTTTTCTGCGCTACCAGCCGGTCGCAGGGGCGTCGATGGCAATTACAGCCTTTTTGGCACACTCACCGGTTTCTGGTCGGCTACATATAATGCTATCGGCACCGCCAACACCCTGAGCATCAGTAGCAATAATAGCCCTACCGCCATTACAGGCACGACCGACAAAAGTCTCGCCTATTCCGTCCGCTGCGTGAAACAATAACCGAATAGAGCCCAAAAACTATGGGCGAAATACCTCTACTGGCAAATCAGGTATCAACTTATAATGCTTATTGTTAGCGGTACAAAGCCTTTGGCCATACTGCACACAAGTCGCAGCAATCAGGGCATCGCCCATCTCCAGTGAATTCACCAGGAAAAAGCTTTCGACATAACTCAGCGCTTTTGCAGAAATTATCTCGTTCAGTTGAATTATTTCAACATCAAGTTTTTTAAGCATTTTCTTAAAAATAGCCAGTTCCTGCTTATTTTTCATACCCTGCACAAGTTCCATATAGGTAACGGCGGAAATACTAAAAGGAGCCTCAGCAAGAACTTTGCTCCTAGCATTTTCATTACCACGCAAAAACCAGATAAGCACATCAGTATCAAATATCAAAATGGCGCCCCCGACGCAGTGTTCGCGCGTATTCTTCTACATTTTCCGCTTCATTATGACTTTTCCAAAGTCCAAATGCCTCTTCTGTGTCGTCATCTGTATATTTTTTTACTTTACTTTCAACTGGTGCTGCCCGGCGAAATGAATCAAGAAATGTAATAATAACTTCTTTTCCATTAAAAGAAGGAGGCAAAAAATCATCAGCCACAATATTGCCGCCATTTACATATCCTTTTACTGCCAACATTTTCGCACCTCCCACTCTACTCACTATAGCACACCTAGCCATATTGCGCTAGCGGCTCGGGGGCAAGGTAAAGACTCCGGCAATTTTACATCAATTTCCGCAAATTCGGCAGCCACGATGCCCTCCTCTTTTCTCCTTCACCCCACAAATATTTAATAATTACAGCATGTTCCCCCTCTCCATTTGTAAAAAATGGAGAGGGGTGCCGCGAAGCGGCGGGGTGAGGGCCGCCGCAGGCGGCTCGCGCCTATTTTTCAAAATTTTACAGGGTACCCTGTATATTAGGTATTGAAAATACCTAAACCATTTTTCCGTGCCCATTGGCACAAGGAGCGCAGTATGAAGAAGTGTAAAGTTTTAGTCTCAGTAGTGTTAACTCTCGCCCTCACGGCCTGCGGCGGCGCC